>ERZ1740070.326-NODE-326-length-33323-cov-15.720843_pt1 | contig 33323 bp, 33 predicted proteins | sample MGYA00581734_ERZ1740070 | MGnify/ENA primary metagenome ERZ1740070 (study PRJEB43018, sample SAMN04849744) | marine metagenome | isolation source: floating plastic debris | place: Pacific Ocean | collected 2008-09-01 | study: EMG produced TPA metagenomics... | reverse complement strand
GCGCTATTCGTGGACAAGCTCCCCTCCTTGACCTAAAGAATTTTCAAGTGAGTCCTCGTTAAAAATCTCTTTTAAAGTAACTAAAGGACCGTTCTTAGTGGAGATAGTGTCAGTTTTGTAGTAAACCCTTTTCTAAGATACTTCAAAGGAACCTTTCTCTTGTTCGAAAAACTTAGTCGGACGCTGGGATAATTATATTTCTAAGATTACCACTCTGTAAGTTTGGATGATCAATTTGATTCGCTTTTCTACTCAGAATCTTTCTTTTTCGGCAATACGTTGGTAACTATACTTACTCTATTCATAGGACTAGTAGCGTTTGAGACAATGGTTATTACTTTATTTTGAATACCCATTTTTCCGGCGCTATTGAAAACAACTTTTATTTCCGCTTCCTGACCCGGCGCTACCGGATCTCTGGGCCAGTTAGGCGCCGTACATCCACAGGTAGTTTGAACATTAGTGATAATCAACGCTTCATTCCCTGTGTTTTCGAATTTGAAAATGTGCTCTACTTTATCTCCTTGATAAATATCTCCAAAATCGAACTTGTCTTCCTCAAAAGTAATTACTGCACCCTGCATTGAAGCCTCGGTAGTAGCGGCTTCCTGAGCAATAGCGCCATAGATCATAAAAATACCAAGAGCGAAAGTTATAAAAGTTTTCATATTTCCTTCTTTAATTAAACAAATATAAGGCTTCCTGAAATAATAATCTTATCTTATGTAGGCGAAACAAAAAATTTATTATCAAAGTTTACCAAAAAAAGCTGCCTTGTTGCGCGAGTAACAGCCGTGTATAGCCAACGTAAATAATCATCATCTATTTTGTCGTCTTGTACGAAACCCTGATCTAAAAAAACTACCGCCCATTGCCCACCTTGCGACTTATGACAGGTGATAGCGTAGGCAAATTTTACTTGTAACGCATTTAGATATGGATCTTTCTTAATAGCTTCTTTTTGTTCTTTAGGGCTAGAAAGATGGGTATAGTCAGCTTTCACACTTTCATACAGTTGGTCGCTCGCCTCGGCTGAAAGGGCAGGGCCTTCCGAATGTAAAGTGTCCAAAATCACTTTGGCATCAAAACTCTCAAGTTCAGGATAGTCAACCATCTTGAGTTGAAGTGTAGCAAATCTAAGTCCATGAATCTCTTCCGGATTAAAGACCTTCAAAACTTGTACAAAATCGCCGTTGGCCAAAAAACTTCCTGATTTATCGTCGGGTGTATACAGGTAGTTGTTCTTAACCACCATTAAAAATTCTCCTGCTTCCAGTTCTGACTCATAAAAATGAATTTGGTGCCTGATGTACTGGTTATACAGGTTTGCAGCTTTATTAGATCTGGTAATGACAATGCTGTCGGAAATGCCGTAGTTATCATACGCGTATCGTATTCCATCTTCCATACGCTCGGCAGTCATTTTAAAAATATCATTAAAAGGTTGCGTGTGGAATCTGATGTTGGGCTTTTCAGCGCCCATATAATTTCTCAGCGCTGTGGCATTACTTAGTATACCCGATTCAGCCGTCTGTCGCCTTACTTCCGTAAGCGCTACTGCGCGGGCTTCTACACTAAAGTCGTTTTGCAGCTTCACAAGATTTAAAGCCGGACTGATACTTTGACCTACGGGTGGCAATTGTGCGTTATCTCCAATCAATATTAGCCGATTACTTTGGTTATGGAAAACGTAGTCCATCAAGTCTTTTAGTAAACCGTTGTTTCCGAAGCCGGCGTTATCATTAATCATAGACGCCTCATCCACTATGAATATAGTATCTTGAGCATAATTCTTTTGAAGCTTAAAATAAAAGCCTCCCCCGGAAGTATTTACTTGCTTGTAAATCCGCTTATGTATAGTGAAAGCCATCCTTTTAGAGTAAGCTGACAACACTTTAGCGGCCCGGCCAGTGGGTGCGAGCAGAACGTATTTGAAATTGAAAGATGGTAAAACAGAAACCAAAACACTAGTTAAAGTGGTTTTACCGGTACCTGCGTATCCCTTAACCAGTAAAACCTTTGATTCACCTTCATCTTTTATGAGCCAATCAATTGCCACGAATGCAGAATTCTGTCCGGCGGTGGGCTCAAAAGGCAGTTTGTTTCGTAATATTTCCGAAGCCTTGGGCAAAACTATTTATAGTTGTCGTCAGGAAATATTGTGACCATTGTTGCACTTGCTTTGGCTATAAGCTTTTCATGACCTTTATTGGATGCCAGCACTTCAGCTTCACAGAAATTCATTTTTCGCCCCTGCTTCAATACCCAACCCCTCGCTATCAGCTTATCTCCAATTCCCGGATTCAAATAAGAGATCTTGATTTCACCGGTTACAACGCTACAATCCGCAGGAACCAACGTAACAGCGGCAAATCCCGCTGTAATATCAGCTAAAGTTGCTACTAAGCCTCCATGAGCAAACCCTTTTTGCTGCTGATGGATTTGCTCAAAATTCAACCACCCTTCGGTACTTCCCGGTTCAATAACGTCTAGCGTAAAGCCGATGTGTTGCATAAAGCGCTGTTTGCTAAGGTGGTCTATAATTCTATTTTTAAAATCGGGATTGTAAACCTTCATTGATTATTTTTAACGTGATTTCTAAGTATCACCAAAGTACCAAAACCGTTTAATTTGAAACCCAGTTTGTCAGATTTATATGCAAATAAAGTACGAGTACGTGTATGTGGTATTCTAATAGAAAGTGATCGGCTGCTGTTAATAAATCATAAAGGAATTGGAACGCTTGGAAACCTATGGGCGCCACCGGGAGGCGGGCTTGAATTTGGTGAGTCTGCTGAAGCTTGTTTGGAACGAGAGTTCTTAGAAGAGACAGGCCTTGAAATTCATGTGGGTCCTTTTCTATTTGTAAATGAATATCAAAATAGACAGTTTCATGCGATAGAACTTTTCTTTAAAGTAGAAAATAGGGGAGGAACTCTCATTAAAGGCTCTGACCCTGAATTAAAGCTGGAAAATCAAATAATAAGTAAGTTGAAATTTGTAACTTATTCAGAATTGCAGGTTATCCGCAATGAACAGAAGCATAATATGCTATGGAAATTATCAGAAATAAATGACCTGCTAAATATCTCAGGCTATTTTAAATTTTGCGAATAATTGCATTAATTAGCATATTCATTAATAATGTATTACTGGTTCAAATAATTAACGTTGCACCAAAAAAATCCCAAAAATGAACGTCACTAAAATTGTTTCAATATTATTTCTAATTGGCAGTATTGGTTTAGGATATTACCTCGTAAGTAGTGTAAAATCTACCATTGATGAACGAGCGTTAATAGCTGAAAGGGAAGCGGCTATCATTGAAAAACTTATGCTCATTAGAGAAGCTGAAATTGTGTACCAGGAAGTAAACGGAAATTACACCAGTGACTGGGATAAGCTGATCGACTTCATAGAAAATGGCGAGTATCCTATTATTCAAAAGAAGGAAACCGTAGTTACTTTAAGTTATGGCGCAGATAGTTCCATTATCACCATTGACACGCTTGAGATCATTGCCGCTAAAGAGAGGATCTTCAAGGAAGCTTACAATGTAAACTCCGCTAATAATGGAATTTTTCAAGGGTTTAAGCTGAAAGTTGGCGACTATGCCACTCAGGGAAGTGGGGCATATTCACTCAATCAGAATGGTAAGGATGTGACACATAAGTTCAAAAACAGCGGAGTAATTACTAACATACAAGATGTTTTCGAGGGCAGTCAAGTATCAAAGGGCGATCTTTTAATGACCATCGTGGCGAATAAATTTGATACTAATACGGATGTATCAAAATTAGCTATTGTGCCGGGGTATGATGATGTAAAGTTTCAGATCTATGCAGCTGAAGTTGATAAAAGCGGATCCTTGGTAGACGTAATTGAGGTTAAGAATCCCAAGCCGTTCGATCCTACAAGAGATGAGGATAACGAAGCCAAGAACAAGCAACCTTTGCGCTTTGGGTCAAAAACAGATGTAACTACCTCGGGTAATTGGGAATAATACCTTGGATACAACTGCAGCCAGTTACAGGTTAATAAAAAAGATTAAAGACGACAAATTTGATGTCGATAGCCTGCATGATTACAATCTTCACATACAAATTGGAGTCAGAGACCTGCAAATAGCGGTCGTCGACTCTAGCAATAACAAATGCCTTTTGCTTGAGGATTTCCTTCTTGAACCCGCAAAGACTTATGCAGAGCTTCTGAATATACTCAAAACTGTTTTCTCAGATCATCACTTACTGATGGCCGGATTCTGGAAGCGAGTTCGGGTGAGTGTAAAAAACAGTAAGTTTTCCTTAGTTCCTTCTTCACTGTTTGTGCAAGATGCTTTGATGGACTACTTAAAACTCAATGCCAGAGTAAATGAGAAAACTGAAACTGTTCTTTACTATAAGCATATAAAAACCACAGCAACCTGTGTTTTTGCAATTAATACTGGTATTTATAACTGGCTGAATGAACTTTATGTAAATACGGATCTCGTTTTTATTCACCAGTCTAGTACGCTTATAGAGGGCGTAATTAACAATGCTCAAATTCATAGAAAGGAGAGCATGTATCTTTACATAGACCGGTTCAAGCTGCATATAGTCACACTTAAAAACAACAAACTGGAATATTACAATCAGTTTACTGTTAAGCAATTTAACGACTACATTCGCTACATTATGTTGGTAATGAAAGGGCTTAATCGTAGCCAGAAAACCAGTGATGTCATACTCTGGGGCTACATTGGCAAACAATCTCCGCACTATAATGAATTCTACAAATACATTAAAAATATATCATTCGGAGACAGACCAAGCTATCTAAAATATGGATACATGTTCGACGAGGTACAGGATCATCATTTTTTTGACCTATACAGCATGCATCTGTGTGACTAGCATTTTTATATCCTACTAGTGGAAAAGAAAATCGCGATATTTCCCGGTTCATTTGATCCCTTTACAAAAGGTCATGAAGACATTGTGATTAGAGGGCTCAAACTCTTTGATGAAGTGATCATTGCCATTGGCTACAACAGCCAGAAACACAAGCGTTATTTCGAAATAAACGAGATGGTAGACTATATAAAAAATACATTTGAAGGTAATGATAGCATAAAAGTGATGGTATATAATGAGCTTACCGCAGAGCTGGCTAAAAAATATAACGCCCAGTTCCTGCTTCGCGGGCTTCGAAATACCACTGATTTCGAATACGAAAACAGCATTGCTCAGGTAAACAATTATCTTAACGATGATCTGGAGTCAGTTTTTCTAATTACCTCTCCACAATTTGCCGCCATTAGTTCGTCTATTATTCGCGAGGTACACAAATATGATGGTGATGTGAGTGACTTTTTACCCTACAAACTATAAGGTCACTTTTTATTTTTAACCGAGTAGGGAACCGATTCATCCAGTAACAAAGCCTCATGAATCACTTCTTTAATAGCTCCCTCAGGCAAATCTGATAATTTGGCTATCTCAATACTCATAACCTGTTTTCTCCCTTTACCGGATAATAATCCCTGCTCATTTGAAAGCTCATTACCTCTTAAAAAACAGAAATCTACCGTTTTTCTCTTGGTAGGATTTAAGTAGCAAATCCAACTGCGCTTATAGTAAAAAGGTATTTCAAAACGAATTTTGGGTACAAGCTCCAGTTCGTTAGCCAGTAATATATGCAGGTAATTAAGAATTTTTCGCTGGTCACCTTCAAAGTTTTGAATAAAGTCATCTACTGCAACCACCTAGCTTAACTGTTTTTCTTTTTTGAAGTATTTATCAAAAACGAAAGCTATAGATTTGTAAGAGTGCTGCAATGCATGGAACACTTCTTTAGGCGTCATAAATCTTAGTTCCTCAATATCCTCTTCTAACTGAGGCTTCATACTTGAACCGTCGGTAAGTGTCATCGTGTACCAAACCGTCTTTTTGAGAATTTTGTTCTTTTTCATTGTGTATGTATGCCAGGTAGTGCAAAGCTTCTTTTTTACTGCTACTTTGACATTACATTCTTCTTCCACCTCACGCTTGGCTGCTTCTATATCACTTTCACCAGGGTCAAGTTTCCCCTTGGGTAAATCCCACTTTTTCATTCGATAAATCATCAAAAGCTTTTCCCGCTTTTTCACTACTCCACCGGCTGCCTTTATAACCTTAAACTTCTTTTTTAAGAATTTTTTTATTCCGGCATAGTCGTCAACAGAAAGTGTTAAGGCATAGAGCCCATGAGGTATAGCCGTATCAAGAACGTCCAGCAACTTGTTAACATCCGTTTGACGGGCATGCTTTATCCATGTTCGATGCAGTAGCTTGGCAAGAGTTATCGACTCGCCATCTGCATCGATTATAGTATTAAACTCGCGTTTATCGGGATTTTCCTCAGGTCCAATAATTCTAACCTGAATGTCATTGATGAAGAGATTCATCCGCCTTTTTTTGGTGCGTTTAACTCACAAATGAATGAAATTATTGTCATCACACAAATAGAAATTAGTTTTTTTAATGAATATCTTCGCTACATGATAAGCACAAAAGAAAGTGATCTTGGAATGACCATAGCTGGAAAACTACTGGATATAGGAGCTATAAAACTAAGTTTAGTGCATCCATTTACTTGGAGTTCCGGTTGGAGGTCGCCCATATACTGTGATAATCGATTATCGCTTTCCTACCCGGAGCTTCGAAAATTAATAAAAACAGCCCTTTCTCAAGCCATTAAAAACCAGTTTCCCGGAGTTCAAGCCATAGCAGGAGTGGCTACAGCAGGCATTCCCCAGGGAGCCTTGGTGGCTGATGAAATAGAACTACCCTTTTTGTACGTACGCTCCAAACCTAAGGGACATGGTATGGAAAATCTTATAGAAGGTAAGGTTGAACCAGATCAAAGGATAGTGATTATTGAAGATTTAGTTTCTACAGGAGGCAGCTCGCTAAAAGCCGCTGAAGCATTAAAACAGGAGGGCGCTGAAGTATTAGGAATGGCCGCAATATTTACTTATGGATTCGATTTAGCTGCGCAAAACTTTAAGGAAGCTGGAATAAGTTTAATATGCCTTAGTAATTATGAATATATGATCCAGGCAGCTTTAGACAGAGGATATATCAGGGAAAATCACCAGGAAGCGCTAAGAGCCTGGCGCAATGATCCTGCTTCCTGGGGTCAGAGTAACTAGAATTTTCATGTTCCAAATTTATTGCTGTGCTTGAGCATTGAAATCATAGAATCAAAACTGCTTACCCCACCTTTCTTCTACGCCAAGTCCGAATAGAGCAAAATCATATTTCACAGGATCTTTATGATCAAGCTTTTTCAAGTTCTCCGTTAGCTCAACGGCTGTGAGCCAATCTGTTTGTTTACGTGTGATCAGGTCAAGCCTACGCGCTACACGATCCACGTGTAAATCGCATGGGCATACAAGCTGTGAAGGTTTGATAGTATTCCAAATACCAAAATCTACCCCCATATCGTCTGATCTTACCATCCAGCGCAAGAACATGTTAATGCGCTTACATGCAGCTTTACTTTCCGGAGTAGCCACATGCTTTCTGGTTCTTGGCGGGTAATCATCTATCGAAAAAAAAAGTCGATGAAAATGGATCAGGCCGCTTTCGACTGAACCATCTTCTGGTTGCATACCTAAGGTAAACGCCTCCTCTAAAGAGCTATGATGCTGATAAAACCATTTCATAAAGACTATGAAATAAAGAGTATCCGTTGAGTTGAAAGTTCTATGCTTAAAGTTCAGAAAAGGCTTTAGCTCCGCCTCTGAATGATTAAGAACAAAATCATGTGGCGCATTATCCATGTACCTAAATAGCTCATTGCATTTATTTATCACCGTTATGCGTTGGCCCCACGCCAATATAGCTGTCCAAAAAGCGGTTATCTCAATGTCTTCCTTTTTAGAATATTGGTGAGGTATTGAAACGGGGTCATTCTCAATGAATCCGGGTTGGTTATACTTCTCGTATTTTTCATCTAAATAATTCTTAAGTTTTTCTTGGTCCCTGTCAAACTTCATGGTAAGGTTTTTTTGGTGGGTCAAACTTAGATTATTCTACCTATCCATAACTCAGCTTTATAAAGGATTCTGTTTATGTTAGAGTGAGTTTAAACTGAAATTAAAGTTGGAATGTGATATTGCTATAATCGGAGCCGGTCCGGCTGGATGCTCTGCTGCCATTAAATTAGCTGCGTCAGGATTGAACATTGTGATCGTAGACAAAGCCCGCTTTCCCAGGGATAAAATTTGTGGAGATGCATTAAGCGTAGATGTAGTGAATCAGTTAGCCATGCTTTCCAAAGAACTTTCCTGTGAATTTAAGAATATGGCTGAAAAAACAGCTTCGCATGGGGTGACTATTTACTCACCGAATGGAAAAAGTGTGAGCATTCCATTCTTAAATAATGGGAAAGCGAAATGTGGGTACATTGTTATGAGACAAAATTTTGATTATCTCCTTTTCAAGGAAGTCAAAAAGTATCCTAACGTTCAAATCATCGAAAATAAAGCCATTTCGGAAATCAATTTAGAAGGAGACAAGGTCATTATCCAGGGTGATGACCTTCTACTGAAAAGTAAATTGGTTATTGGAGCAGATGGCGCTTATTCCATTGTAAATAAACACCTGGGAAAAATCAGGGTGGACAAGAAGCACTACAGCGCCGGACTAAGAATATATTATGAAAATTTGAGACAGTTTCACCCTAACAATTATATAGAACTCTATTTCTTTAAAGATATCCTTCCCGGATATCTCTGGGTATTTCCTCTGTCAAATAATAGAGCAAATGTCGGTATTGGTATGCTTTCGGCTTCAATTTCAGCAAAACGAATACACCTGAGAGCAAAGCTGGAAGAATTACTTGCGACCCACCCAGCCTTGAAAGATCGTTTCTCAAATGCCAGAGCCTTGGAAACCATCAGAGGTTTCGGCCTTCCTTTGGGATCAAAGAAGCGGCCGATATCTGGGGAACGATTTTTACTTACCGGAGACGCTGCTGGACTCATTGATCCGTTTAGCGGCGAGGGCATCGCCAATGCCATTCGAAGTGGCAGAGTGGCAGCCGAACATGCAACAAGGTGTTTTAGCGACCAGGACTTTTCAGCGTCGTTCAATACCTCTTACGACAATGAAATCTATTCGCGGATGTGGAAAGAGTTTAAGATTAGCAGGTCGTTACAAAATTTATGTACATACTCGTGGTTATTTAACTTCCTTGTAGGTAAGGCCGCGCAGAGTGCTTATCTCAAAAAACTACTTACTGATGCTCTGGCTGAAGTTAATGTAAAAAAAGTATTGACACGACCATGCTTCTATATAAGACTGCTGTTTAGATAAACACCCTACCAATCTTTGGGAGCTTAGCAGGGCGCTTATTCATGCTCTCTATATCTCCACTTTATCGAGATTAATGAATTCAATTTTCCCGTCAGTTCCTATATCTATGCCAACTAAAGATTCTTTATCAATCTCACCTGCAAGTATCTGCTTAGAAAGAGCGTTGAGTATTTCACGTTGAATAACACGTTTCAGTGGCCGAGCCCCAAATTGAGGGTCAAACCCAACCATAGCGAGGTGATCCAATACTTTATCTGAAACTTCAAGTCTAATTCCTGACCGCTCAAGACGGTTCTTAATTAATCCAAATTGAATAGCTACGATTTTACGGATATCTGTTTTAGACAGAGGCCTGAACATAATCGTTTCGTCTACCCTATTCAAAAATTCTGGCCTCACAGATTTTTTCAGCAAATCAAATACTTCCATTTTGGTTGATTCCATTACTTTTTCCAAGTTATGGTCCGATAAACTTTGAAATCGCTCTTGTATTGAATGCGAACCGATGTTGGTAGTCATAATAATAATGGTATTCTTAAAGTTAGCTGTACGACCCTTATTATCTGTTAGTCGTCCTTCATCTAATACTTGCAATAAAATGTTGAAAGCATCAGGATGAGCCTTCTCAATCTCATCAAGTAGTACTACTGAGTATGGCTTTCTTCGAACAGCCTCTGTAAGCTGGCCGCCTTCGTCATAACCCACATAACCGGGAGGCGCTCCCACCAGCCGGCTCACCGCATGACGCTCCTGGTACTCTGACATATCAATTCGTACCATTGCATTTTCATCATTAAACAGGTATTCAGCGAGCGCTTTTGAAAGCTCGGTTTTACCTACCCCAGTGGTACCTAAAAAAATGAATGAACCTATCGGTCTTTTAGGATCCTGAAGACCGGCCCTGCTTCTGCGAACCGCATCCGATAAGGCCGCTATTGCCTCCTCCTGACCAGCCACCCGTTTGCCAAGTTCTTTTTCCAGGTGCAACAGCTTTTCGCGATCACTTTGGAGCATTTTTGATACAGGTATACCGGTCCATTTCGCTACAACCTCGGCTATATCTTCATTGCCTACCTCTTCTTTCAACAGGGCATTTTCTCCGTGAACATCCTTAACTTTTTGCTGAAACTCTTCTAGCCGCTTTTCAGCTTCCACTAGTTTCCCGTATCGGATTTCAGCCACCAATCCAAAATCTCCTGATTTCTCAGCTTGCTCAGCCTCAGATTTTAATTTATCAATATTCTCCTTTTCGTTTCTTATTCCCTGCACTACGGATTTTTCATTCTCCCATTGCGCCTTGAGGTTATTCCGTTTCTCAGAAAGCTCGGCAATTTCCTTACTTAAAATACGCTCCTTGTCTTTATCTTTCTCCCGGCGGATCGCTTCGCGCTCAATCTCCAACTGCATGATCCTCCTGTTGAACTCATCCAGTGCTTCGGGAAGTGAGTCCATTTCAAGGCGGAGCTTGGCAGCAGCTTCGTCCATCAGATCAATAGCTTTATCCGGCAAAAACCGATCAGAAATATATCGGTTAGACAATTCTACTGCTGAAATAACCGCGTCATCCTTAATACGTACCCCGTGATGAAGCTCATATTTATCTTTAATGCCCCTAAGAATAGAAATGGCATCTTGAGCGTTGGGCTCGTCAATCATTACTGATTGAAACCTTCGCTCAAGGGCTTTATCTTTTTCCACATATTTCTGGTATTCCTTAAGCGTGGTAGCGCCTATAGCATGTAATTCACCGCGAGCAAGTGCAGGTTTTAGCAGATTAGCAGCATCCATAGTGCCTTCACCACCTCCACCGGCCCCTATAAGGGTATGAATCTCATCTATAAATAAAATGATCTGACCATCGGAGTCCGTAACTTCTTTGATCACCGCTTTGAGTCGCTCCTCAAACTCTCCCTTATACTTGGCACCGGCCACCAGCAGTCCCATGTCCAGAGAAATTAAAATTTTGTCTTTTAGATTTTCGGGTACATCACCATCTACAATCCGCTGGGCCATACCTTCGACAATGGCGGTTTTACCTACGCCGGGCTCTCCCAATAAAATGGGGTTATTCTTTGTACGCCTGGAAAGTATTTGAAGTACGCGCCTAATCTCATCGTCCCGGCCTATGACCGGATCGATTTTACCGGCATTAGCCAATTCATTAAGGTTTTTTGAATAGCGCTCCAAAGAGCGGTATTTTGATTCAGCATTTTGATCTTTCACCGAGTCTCCACCCCTTAGCTCTTTGATAGCCGAGATCAGCGCCTTCTTCTCAAAACCTACATCTTTCATTAATGAGGCTACCATCTCCTTACCTTCTAAAAGACCAATAATAATATGCTCGACAGCTATGAACTCATCATTGAATTGCTTCAGTTGTTTTTCTGCCGACTGCAGCGCGGCGGCGGCGGCATTGGAAAGATAGGGCTGCTGACCACTGACTTTAGGATATTGATTTAATATTTCTTCCAATTTAGATGAAAGCAATGTCTTGTTTAAGCCCAGTTTTTTTACTAAATAAGATATGACATTCTCATCGATCATCAGTAGCGCATTTAGTAAGTGTCCAGGCTCTATCGCCTGCCGCCCCAATGAACCAGCTATGTCCGCTGCTTTCTGGAGCGTTTGCTGTGATTTAATTGTGTATTTGTCAAAGTTCATGTCTTAATTCCTCCGCGTGTATTTGATCAAATTATAATCCATAGATATAAAATTGTCATATTCGGAAATTTTGACATATCATTTAGTTGATTAGAAACAATATCAGGTCACATTGTCATTGCTTAACTTAATTCATTTACCTTTTACCTTATTTTTTTTACCTTTATTGTTTATTCGAAATTGTAAATAACGGAGTCATGAGAATAATCTTTAGTGCGTTCATTTTGATACTATTAAGTGTAAGCACTACCTTATCACAAAATACTTTTAAATGGCCTGAAGATGAAGCTACAGCTAAGGAAAAAGTGGCGCTCTATACTGACGCACTAAAAGGTAAGAAGTATTTAGAAGCCACTGAACCCCTGCAGTGGTTATTGGATAACGCCCCCGATCTAAATCCTTCTATCTACATCAATGGTATTAAAATCTATGAAGCCTTGGAAAAAGCCGAAACAGATGAAGCAAAAAAATTCGAATACCAACAAACAGCCCTTCAACTCTATGATGACCGTATCAAGTATTTTAACGATGAAATAAACGTACTGAATCGAAAGGCATTTGCCGCATATAAGTTTTACAAAAAGGATAAATCAAAATATCAAGAGTTGTATCACTTGTTTAAGAACACGGTAGAAAAAAGTGGTGTCAAGCTTAATACTAATTTGCTTGTAGCTTATATGGATGTAGTTCGTAGATATAATGCTGCAACGAAATCCTTAAGCGATGAACAAGTGTTAGGTGAATATGATATTGTCTCCAGTATCATTGAACAGAAACTAAATGCTGGCCAGGATAAGGCCAAAATCAATAAACAAAAAGAAATGGTAGATAAGCTACTAACGGGTATGGTGACTGTAGACTGTGATTTTATAGAGAATAAACTTGGCCCAAAGTTAAGAGAGAAGCCTGACGATACAGGGCTTGCTAAAAAAATAATGGGGTTGTCACTAGCGGGTAATTGTAGTGAGACTCCAATATTCCTTGATGCTGCCAAAATTGTTATGGTTGATGAACCGGATTTTGGTATTGCTAAAGTCATTGGAATACGAAGCGCTGCCAACGGAGATTTTGAGGCCGCCATAGACTATTTTAATCAAGCGGTAGATCTGGCGCCGGACAATTCGAAAAAAGCCGATGTATATTATGAAATGGCCTCCCAGTTTAGTAAAAAAGGGCAAAAATCAAATTCCAGAAAGTATGCGCGCGAGGCTTTAAGTGCGGATCCGTCCATGTCTAAAGCGTACACTTTAATCGGCAATCTCTACATGAGTAGTTTTGATGACTGTAAACAATTGAAAAGTAAGGTTGATGACAGAGCAATATATCTTATTGCCTATGACATGTACCAAAAAGCAGGTAATACAAGAGGAATGAAATCTGCGGAAGCGCAGTTCCCATCAATTAGTGAAATGTTTGAACTGGATCTAAAAGAAGGACAATCAATAACAGTGGGTTGCTGGATCAACCAAAGTACAACTTTAAGAAGACGTCCTGAATAATTATTATAGCTTCTTAGCCCATATTTCGTCGATCAAGAGCGTATTAGGCTCAGAACCTGCCGAATCTAATTGATACACTTGTCCGGTGTGTTTCCAATTATTTGGCTCTAGTTTTGCGTCAAATTCAGGACTGGTACCCACTATACCTTCACCTTTTGGATAGCAGGTTTGAATGTTCTCCACATACACTCCGGATTTGTAGTTATAAGTGCCACTGGCAGCGGCCATTACTTCGTCTCCTTCCGTGTTATACTTGACCCAAACAAAATGAGAGGGTGTGATTAGCTTTATATAGCCAACAAACGAAGGATATTCGCTTCGCAAGGAGTCCGTTTCCGTAGCTCTGTAAGATTCTAAATTCCACGTTCCCATGAGTGCGTTATCACCAACATCTGTACTCACTTTTTCCCATATTTCCTCAATCTTTACAGAATCCACCACTGCCATTTCACCGGCATCTATGTCAAATTCAAATTGCTTGGCATAACCGTTATGATGCCAGAGTCCTTTGTCATCTATTTCCACATCAAAAGGAATAGACTGGCCCAATTCTGAAGAACCCGTAGGAAGAAAGAACTTTATGTCCTCGGTATAGGTATTATTCTCAAAGGAATAGGTGCCCCCGCCAATACCGGCAAGATCGTCCTCTGATTTTTGATATTTAATCCAGGTGAAATCAGTAGGCGTTACATGCTTCTCATATATAAAGTCATCAGAATAGCTTGTCCATTCCGTACCACCATTGGCATGATCTATATATTTAATTAGTCTCCACGTACCAAGAAGGGCATCCTTAGAAACAGGTTTTTCTTCCTTCTCAGCGGTACAGCCAACAAACAAGACTGATAATACAACGAGAACAGTGAAATTACTTCGCATGATTGTAGATTTAAAGTCGTGGTTCAGAAATTCAAAATAATTTACAAGATTTAATCCTCGAAATCAAATATTCATAACGCTGCTTTCGTATGGCCAGAATTAAAATCAACTTTCCCGAAGACTTTATTTTCAAAAGCAAGATCACCATTCGAGTAACCGATGTTAACTATGGCGGCCATGTAGGAAATGACAGTATTCTAAGCATTATGCATGAGGTTCGACTTCAATTTCTCAAACATTTGGGCTTCAAAAGCGAAGTTGATATTGATGAAAATGTAGGCCTTATCGTGGCCGATGTGGCTATCCAATATAAGACAGAAAGCTTTCATGGCGATGAGCTGGAAATAAGGGTTGCAGTTCAAGATTTTAATAAATATGGTTTCGATATGCTCTACCAACTCATTAATGTCCGGTCAGGATCAGAAGTGGCCGTTGGTAAAACCGGGATAGTCTGTGTGGATTATACGGAAAAGCATGTCGTACCCATTCCCAAGGTGTTGCTTACACAAATTTCTTAGTTGCTTAATATCGAAATAATAGGATAACCGCAAAACTTATTCATGATAGCACATCTAAGAAGCTGAAATAATTAGTTAAAAGAATTCAATGAAGGGTATTACTACCAAAAAGCGACGGAGATCCTCGAAAAATTGTAGCTAAATATATTTTTCCACATCGCTAAAACTAATAGCCTGGCCTTCGCTAATAATCTTAAGCCAGGAGGCCACATAATCAAGTAGATCACTTTCGCCTCTGGAACGAATGTACTCCGTCATAAGCTTAACGTGCATGATAATCCACATGCTCGACATCATCCGCCTGGATATCTCGTAGCGGTTTTCTCCTTCCATGTTAATATTGAGACAGAATCCTATACGTGCAAGCTCTTTATACACCTCCTGAAGCGTGGCACACTCTATTTCATTTGAACTGTAGGTGATACTCTTCATGAATTTAATGAAAGCCTCAGCGGTCAACTTCTCACCTTGCCCAGACAAAAAGGACTCGATCTTATCACAGGCCTCGCCGCATTCTATTCTCTCATCATCCGTTTTCAACACAACTGGATATTCCATATGCCATTAATTCTGAGACAATAATAATTTTTATTAGTCAAATTTAATAGTGATGCTATCGCTTTGAACCGATAGCATCACCCTGAACCTTTGTAAGTTTGCCAAATGACAGAAATAATAGCCAAAAGAGACATCCGTCTACTGAGCCTAGAGCAACTTACAGAATACTTCCTTGCTATTGGCGATAAGGGCTTTAGAGCCAAACAGGTGTACGAGTGGCTGTGGAAAAAGTCGGCCAAGGATTTCGACCAAATGACCAACATCTCTCTGGAAACACGTGAGAAATTGAAGGCTGAATTTGTGATTAATCATATCGCCGTTGATGAAATGCAACGGAGTGAGGATGGTACCATTAAAAATGCTGTGAAGCTCTTTGACGGGGCTACTGTAGAGTCTGTGCTTATACCTACGGATAAGCGAATCACCGCCTGCATATCTTCTCAGGTAGGTTGTAGCCTGGATTGCCATTTTTGCGCCACAGCAAGGCTCAAGAGAATGCGTAACCTAAATCCCGATGAAATATACGATCAGGTTGTGGCCATTAAAGAGCAGAGTGAAAGCTTCTTCAACCGGCCGCTAACAAATATTGTGTTCATGGGTATGGGCGAACCCCTGCTAAATTACCATAATGTAATAGACTCCATCGATAAAATTACCAATCCAAAGGGACTGGGTATATCACCAAAACGCATCACCTTATCCACTGTGGGCATCCCTAAATTGATAAAGAAAATGGCCGATGACAGCGTCAAGTTTAACTTGGCTATCTCGCTTCATAGCGCTGTCAACGATACCCGCTCTAAAGTAATGCCTATTAATCTAAAAAGCTCTTTAGAAGATTTGGGCGATTCACTACAATACTGGTATCATAAAACCAGGAAAAAGGTGACCTATGAATATGTGATATGGCAGGGTATCAACGATGAGGAGGAAGACGCAAAAGCATTAGTTGAATTCTGCAAAATTATACCTGCGAAGGTGAACATTATAGAATATAACCCTATAGATGAGGGTGAATACCAACAAGCTTCCGATGAGGCGTTAGGCATGTACGTAAGGCTCCTGGAAGAAAATGATATTGTTGTAAATGTAAGACGCAGCCGGGGTAAGGACATTGATGCCGCATGCGGGCAGCTAGCTAACAAAAATTGAGAAATTATTTCATATTAAACATTACGTCCCATAATAGGATTATAAAAAAGATAAAACCTTCCTTTTTAGCCTTCTAAGCGACATTTAGCTGCTGGCACTACTTTGGCAAACTGATTTTCCAACCAAAACGAAAGTCATGGATAAAAGCCAATCACATATCAAAAACCTGATCGTACTGGCCTGCGCGGATGGAAAGATACTGGATTCAGAGCTGGACATAATCACTAAGAAAACTCAAGAGTCGGGCATATCGCTGGATGAACTTGAATCTTGGTTAAATAATGCTTATGAGATAGTCCTGGATATACCTCAGGATGAAGCTGAACGCGAAAAGCACCTTCTTGATATGATAAATGTCGGTCTCTCAGATGGTAAATTCTGCCAAAGTGAGTATGATCTCTGCAAAATGATGGTTGAAAAACTGCCGTATTCGCATTTAAAGGAGTCGATGCTTTTCGCTATGCGAAAAGCCAAGCTAAAACAACTTGTGAACAAAACAAGGCAAACCGGTCTAAGCCGATATGAACAAGAGGCGCTTAACAAAGCCGCTAAAGATGCAGGCATAAGCGTTGATGAACTAGCTACCTTGCTTTCAGAAGATAGTAAGCGAGAGTTTAAAGAGAAGAGAGCTACCTTTTTTGACGATCCGCTTAGCGATGTCCCTGTTGAAGATAATAAAACTGAAAGTAGCTGGAAATGGAAATAAATTACTTTTTACTCGCGTTAAAAAGCTTCTGCTTTTCTTCTTTAGATAAGCTTTCATATCCTCTTTCGGAAATCTTGTCAAGGATAGTATCAATTTCATCTTGTGACGTCGTGCCCGTTGAACTTCCACCGGTGCGGGGTGTTGATGCCCGCCTGGAAGTTTTTCTGGTTTTATCACGCTTATAACTCACCTTAATATTTGGTGATTTCACAAAAAAGCTTTTGACGAAGTTCATTAAACTAATTATCCATTTCCCCCAGTCGCTTCCTTTTTGAAGATTAGTAATGTGTAAATAGCCGATCAAGGCTCCTCCCAGATGTGCCACATTACCCCCTGCATTTCCACCTACCGAACCTAAAAATGATAACACAATATAGAAGGCTGCAATATATTTTATTCTTACCGGCCCGATGAAAAGTAGGTGAAAAGTGTAGTTAGGCAACAATGTGGCTGCCGCCACCACAACCGCATAAACAGCGGCAGACGCTCCCACCATTCCTGAAAACCCTGTGCGCTCCATATAAAATGGAATCAGGTTATAAACCAATAAATAGGCTAAACTCCCGGCAAGCGCCCCTAAAACATACAGAATAATAACCCTATCACTTCCCAGGTATTCAATAATCAATTTAGCAAACCAATAAAACACAAGCATATTGAACAGTATATGAAATATACTCCCCAAATCATGTGCGAAAGCATAGGTGATGATAGTCCAAGGCCTGGTTAGAAACTCTGAAAAAACCGGCGGTATGCTAAACTGACTGTATACAATACCAAAAATGCCTTCGAACCCAAAGAGCATGGAAAAGACATTTAATAAGCCTAAAAATAGAAATACAACTACGTTAATTATAATTAACTGCGTGTGGGCGCTATTTGGCCTATTGAATGCGTTCTTAAAATCGTCTTTTATACTACCGTACATAATCAATTAATAAAACTGATTTCTATCCTTCTTCCAAATCTGAATCATTATAAAGGCAAATACCATCCCGCCTAAGTGCGCAAAATGAGCTGTGTTATCTTCAGCTCCGGCATTTAGTCCTGAATACAACGCTATCCCTCCTAAAATCAATACCAGGTACTTTGCCTTTATAGGAATGGGCGGTATTAGTAACATCAATTCCGTATTTGGGAATAACAGTCCAAAGGCCATAAGGATTCCATAAATTGCTCCGGAAGCTCCTAGCATCGAACCATAGTTCCACTTTATATCTAAAAGTTGACCTGCATAATCTATGCTTAAGCCGCGTAATCTTTGGTTATCAGGCTCCTCTGCATATCTATCAATAAAGTCATATATCTCGGGTTTTATCCCATCATCATTATTAGCAATTAACCTATTAAATGATTCGGGGTTTGGATCAGACAGATAGACCTCTACCTGGTTTCTTAATTTTGACACCTGTACATATTCAATGCCGTTGTATAAAAAGCCAGCCCCGATCCCTGTTACCATATAAAAAATCAGAAACTTTTTTGGCCCCCAAAATTGCTCTAGCAGTGGTCCCAGAAATATGAGTCCAAACATATTAAAAAGAATATGCGTAAACCCGCCATGAGCAAACATGTAGGTCACAAATTGATAAGGTGCAAAGTTCTCCGAACCAAATTTCCATAGTGAAAGTATACCTGTAACGTTCACCCCTTGCAGGAGGCTTTGCAAAAGATAAACGACAATATTTATGATCAGCAGATTTTTAACTACTGGAGTAAGTCTTAACATAATTTAGTTGAAATAATTTTCAATCGTGTTCAAATCTATAATCTGAAAGGTCTTTCGGCCATCTGGGGTATAGTTAGGATTTTCACAACCAAACAGCTGATCGATTAACATACGCATTTCTTCATCCATCAGTTGTTCAGATTTGGTCAAACTTGTTCTTTTAGCCAGCGACCTTGCAAGGTTTTCCCGCACCGGTATCGAAAGTTCTGATTTGTTCTTTTTGAACTGCTCCAGTAATCCTTCAAATACATGTTGTTCATTCATTTGCGCCAAATCTGTTGGCATCCCTTTTACCAAAAAATCGCATTTGCCAAACGGCTCTATCATAAATCCCAATGCCTTAATTTCCTTCTCCATATCCATAACGAGCGAGGCATCTTGTTGGTTTAATGTAATGGTCTGCGGAAACAACGATTGTTGTGAAGCCCCACTATGCGTGTCCAGATTTGAGAGATAACGTTCAAAAAGTACTCGCTCATGAGCCGCTCTTTGATCCACCATCATCATCCCGGATCTTACCTGTGAAATGATATAGTGGTTGTGTAATTGAAAAACAGATTGGGCTTGCTTAGGAAAGACAGTTTCTGTTTTTTCATTTAGCTTACTGTCAAAAGTAAGTGTCAGGTCTTTCTTTTGCTCATCTTTCAGACTTTCCAGATTGAGTTTCCCCTCGTTTTCATCAAAAAGCTTTTCCCAGTGTTCGGTATTTGACTTTTGTAGAGAAGTACCTCTGAACTGACTATAGTTCTTATCCTTAATGGTCTCACGGGAAGCACTGATTTTTTGGGTAATGTTGATATCTGCATCAAAGTCAAGGGCAGGTGTGAAGTTATGACTTGCAAGAGCCTGTCTTACAGCAGCTCTTACTACAGAATATAATGTTCGCTCATCGTCAAACTTAATCTCCGTTTTTGTAGGATGAACATTCACATCTACATGCTTTGGGTCAATGTCGATGAAAAGCACATAAAAAGGAAAGTTTCCATCGGGTATTAAGCCTTCATAGGCGTTAACCACGGCATGGTTAAGGTAGTTATTCTTAATGAACCTGTTATTTACAAAAAAGAACTGCTCCCCCCTCGTTTTCTTGGCAAATTCAGGTTTCCCAATATACCCGTGGATTTTTACCAGCTCCGTTTCCACCTTGCAACTCGCCAACTGTTCCTTATAGTTTTTTGAAAACAAGCCTACAATACGTTGGCTGAGCTTACCCTCGGACAAATTGTATGTTTCCAGGTCATTTTGGTAGAGGCCGAAGCTTATCTGAGGATTAGCCAGCGCTACTCGCTGAAATTCTTCGAGGATATGCTTCATCTCTACCCCATTTGATTTTAGGAAGTTTCGTCGTGCCGGAACGTTGTAAAAAAGATTTTTTACCCCGAAGCTGGTACCTACTTCACATACTTCTGGTTCCTGAAGTTTAATCTCCGACCCTTCTACCAAAATTTTCGTACCTATTTCTGACTGCTGTGCCCTGGTTTTTAGTTCTAATTGAGAAACGGCAGCAATGGAGGCAACGGCCTCACCTCTGAACCCCATGGTGCGAATATTAAAAAGATCCTCTGACCTTGAGATCTTGGAGGTAGCATGTCTCTCAAGGCTCATTCTGGCATCGGTCTCAGACATTCCCTTTCCATTATCTATAACCTGTATCAGTTCTTTTCCTGCATCCTTGACTATTACAGAGATCTTTGTAGCCTCTGCATCAATGGCATTTTCCAGAAGTTCTTTAACAGCTGATGCTGGTCGCTGAACTACCTCACCCGCGGCTATCTGATTTGCCAGGGAGTCGGGAAGTAAGCGAATGATATCGGGCATAAATACAAATAGGGATTAAAGAATGCGCTTAAATTTCAGATATACCAATAAAGTGGCTATCAATGCGAAGATATATAACGCCAGATTACCTATGTACAAATAACCAAAAATAACTGAGATCAAAAGCGCCATAATTACCAGTTGCATAATAGTGGCAGAACCTGTACTGGCAGATTTTTTCATTTTGAATGAACCGGCTATTCTGGAAGAATAAGTCGGGCGATCAATTTCATTGTTACCACTATTCAGCTCTCTTTTAATTGCTTTTGTTCGTTTGTCCATCTCTTCCTTTACAGGATCGTAGTAACGGGGCTCAACATGAAACCTTTGATATTTTGGGGTGCGAAATAGGGATGGTAACTTCATTAGAACTGTTTTACTGGAGATAACTCAATATACGTCCAAACGACACTTGGTTATGCCTATTTTATTTAACTTCGTTCATACAAATTTAATCATATTCGCACTCTATTAATAATTGGTTTAACGGCTGCATGGTAAGATTATTTTTTAGCGCCTTTCTTACGATTGTAGTTTCATATACGCCTGTAACTGCTCAAAACAAGACAATCGATCAACAAGCCCTACATTGGGCTGATAGCATTTTGAAAACTATGAAAACTGACGAAAAAATTGGTCAGTTGTTTATGGTAGCGGCGTATTCAGGTGGCAACGAACAACACCATCACGCCATTGAGCAATTAATTAAAAGCTACCATATAGGTGGGCTAATTTTTATGCAAGGTAGCCCTGTGAGACAAGCTCATTTAACTAACAGATTCCAATCTCAATCGGATCTGCCTTTACTGATAGGAATGGACATGGAATGGGGTCTTGGTATGCGGTTAGATAGCGCTATTCATTTCCCAAAACAGATGACTCTTGGCGCCATTCAGGATAATAGCCTTATCTATGACATGGGAAAAGAGATTGGGAATCAAATGAAGCGATTAGGTGTCAATGTAGCTTTTGCTCCCGTAGTTGATATTAATAGCAACCCTTTGAACCCGGTCATAGGAATTCGTTCCTTTGGCGAAAATCAAGAGCTGGTTTCACAAAAAGCTAAAGCCTATATGAATGGCCTTCAGGATGCCGGAGTCATAGCGGTAGCCAAACATTTCCCGGGCCATGGTGATACACAAGTAGACTCACATAAGTTGCTGCCCACTATTACAGCCTCAAAAACGATGCTTTTGGAGAGGGAGATAAAACCCTACATAAGCCTTGTTCAAAATGGACTCAAGGGAATCATGACAGGCCATTTGCACGTACCTGCTTTGGAAGAGGGTGCGCTGATACCCGCCACACTATCAGAAAACATAGTTGAAAACTTTTTAAAGCAAGAAATAGGTTTCCAGGGTTTAATATTCACTGATGCGCTAAATATGAAAGCAATTTCAAGTCAACTCGATAACGGTGAAGCCGAGCTGCAGGCTTTCAGCGCAGGAAATGATATATTGTTATTTTCCACACAGATTCCTGTGGCAATAAAAAAAATAAAGAAAGCGATCAGACGTAATTCGGAATTAAAAGATAGGCTGGATAGATCCGTTCGCAAAATTTTAGCTTTTAAGTATGAGACTCTTCAAGCAAACAATCCTGTAATAAATACGGATAATTTGAGCAGTTATTTGAATAATAATAAAGCTAAGGCGCTAAGGCGCAGGCTGTATCGGCAGGCCGCTATCGTAATAAAAAATAACGATAAGCAGCTCCCAGTAAAAAAATTAGATAATCGCCATTTTGCAAACCTGAACTTTGGTAAATCAAGCGATTTTAAAAAAGCTATGGAATATTATACCTCCATGGCCAAATACGATTATCTAGCTGATCAAGAAAATGTATTGTTCAGAAAACTGATAAACTATGAAGCTGTTGTAATTGGAGTATTTGATAGACTAACAGAAGAACAAAAAGCGTTCTTAGGCAAACTTTCAGAAAGCACGCATATCATCATTTGCCACGCCGGAAGCAGCTATAGACTAGAAGATCTAAGCATGTTTAATTCTATAGTTCATATAGAAGAGAATAATAAAACAACTCAGTATATACTTGCCGAAGCAGTATTTGGGGCAAAGGACACGACGGGGAAAATACCTGTATCAGTAGATGAAATACCTTATAGAACCGGCATCAACGTAGAAGAATCCCAAAGGCTGTCCTGGGGAGTGGCTGAAAATGTGGGCATGAGCAGCAAAGTCCTCAATAAAATAGATAACATATTGGAGGAAGCTGTGCAAGATTACGCTACCCCGGGTGGGCAGGTCCTTGTAGCAAGAAAAGGTCAAATTGTATATGAGAGCAATTTCGGTTACTACACTTACGACAGTATTAATGCAGTGTCTTCTGAAACCATCTACGACGTAGCTTCCGTTACTAAGGTAGCCGCCACACTTCAGGCTTTCATGTTTTTACATGAACGCGGAGAAATTGACCTTGAAAAAAAACTTTCTAACTATCTGCCAGAATTAAAAGGCACAAATAAGGAACACATGCTACTGTTAGATATTCTAACACATCAAGCGGGTTTATGGCCCTATCTGCCCTTTTGGAAACAAACTTTACAGAATTCTACACTTATTAAAGGATATTTTAGTTCTGACTTAGAAGATGAATTCCAATACCATGTTGCGCCTGGCTTATACGCAACAAATGTCATAAAAGATAGCGTTTGGAACTGGGTGAAGAATTCGAAAATAATCACCAAAATAGATAAAAAACCATATGCCTACCGCTACAGTGATATGGGCTACTACTTGCTTCAACGCCTGATTGAAAAAAACTTAAATCAGAGTATGGAACAATTTTTACAGCAGAATTTTTATGGCCCCATGGGCATGTCAGCTACAGGCTATTTACCGCTATGCAACTTCCCACTTTCTCGTATAGCGCCCACTGAAGAGGATAACTATTTTAGAAATACGCTTGTTTACGGCATGGTACATGATCAAGGGGCTGCACTCATAGGAGGTGTTGCAGGCCATGCTGGTCTTTTTAGTAATGCCAGAGACTTGGCTAAGCTAATGCAAATGCATTTACAAGGCGGGACATACGGAGGACATCGATTTTTACAGCCAGGCACAATTGGTCTTTTTTCCAAACAACAATATGAATCTAACAGAAGAGGAATAGGGTGGGATAAACCTGCCACTGCACAGTGGTATGGACCTTCAAGTAGATTTGCATCTGCGAAAACTTTCGGGCACACAGGGTTTACGGGTACTGCAGCCTGGGCCGACCCCGAATTCGACCTCGTTTATATTTTTCTTTCCAATCGTATTCATCCTGATGCTTCCAACAGAAAACTCATTCAAAATAACATTCGTACAAGAATCCAGGAAGTGATCTATGAATCCATATGGGAATACGAACAGTACGATTGTAATGAATAAACATTTGAAATAATGAAAATTGGCATAGTTTGTTACCCAACTTTCGGTGGTAGTGGTGTAGTGGCTACGGAATTAGGAAAGGCCTTGGCTAAAGCAGGTCACCAAATTCATTTTATTACCTACTCCCAACCTACAAGACTGGACTTTTTTAATGAAAACCTTTTTTATCATGAAGTAGACATTCGCACTTATCCACTCTTTGAGTACCCGCCCTATGAACTGGCATTAGCAAGTAAGATGGTGGATGTGGCAAAGTACGAGAAGCTGGATTTACTGCATGTACACTATGCCATTCCTCATGCATCTGCTGCTTATATGGCCAAACAAATATTAAAGACCGAGGGAATAGAAATACCGGTAGTAACCACCTTGCATGGCACAGATATAACGTTAGTAGGAAAAGATGCTTCCTATGAACCTGTGGTTACGTTTAGTATCAATGCTTCGGATGGTATAACTGCTGTTTCCGAAGATTTGAAAAAGGATACCTACGAGCACTTTAATATCTTAAAAGACATTCGGGTAATTCCTAACTTCATTGATCTAAGCCGTTTCAAAAAGCAGAAGAAAGAGCACTTTAAAACTGCTATTTGCCCAGATGGTGAAAAGCTTTTAGTCCATACCTCTAATTTCAGAAAAGTAAAGCGCGTAGGTGATGTAGTAAAGACCTTTTACAATTTAAGGAAAGAAATACCCGCTAAATTGTTACTGGTTGGAGACGGCCCCGAACGTAACCATATTGAGGCGTTATGTCGAGAGTTAGGTACTTGCGAAGATGTTCGTTTTCTTGGCAAATTGGAGGCTGTAGAAGAAGTACTCTCGGTAGCAGATTTATTTCTTATGCCATCAGAAAAGGAGAGTTTCGGCCTGGCAGCTCTTGAAGCCATGGCTTGTGAAGTACCTGTGATTTCGTCAAAGGCTGGTGGTCTGCCGGAACTAATAATAAATGGTGAATGCGGCTATCTGTGCAAGGTTGGAGATATAAAAGAAATGACACTAAAGGCTCTTCACATCTTAAAAGCAGAAAATCTTCCGAAGTTCAAAGCTGCTGCACTAGCACGAGCGAAAGAATTCGAAGTCAGCGCCATAATGCCAATGTATGAGCAATATTATGAGGACATTCTAGCTAAATCCAACAAATTCCAAATCTCATAAAGAATATTTTTCTATTAAAATTGCTTTTCTAAAAAGCTCTTGAACTAACTTTGGCATTGGTTATATGTTGAAATAAGCATAGTTGAAGGATGCCCAGTAATAAAGGAACAAAAGTATTATTTAAAAATAAGTGGGTCGAGAAGTTCTCACGTACCCACATATCTGTACCCATAAGCATTTTTATTGTATACTCAGCTGGACTTATTTATTGGAGTGCGGCTAATACAACTCTGGCTTTAAGTATGACAATCGGTCTGTTTTTTACCGGGTTGCTTATCTTTACTCTTACTGAGTATGTTATGCACAGGTATTTGTTTCACATGGCTACATATACAGAATTGAGGAAAAAGCTGCAGTATGCTTTCCATGGTGTTCACCATGATTACCCAAAGGATAAAGATAGGCTTGCCATGCCTCCGATCGTCAGCATCAGCATTGCTACCATCCTACTTTTCTTATTAAGGTTAGTAATGCAGGATTTCGTCTTCGCGTTTTTGCCAGGATTTTTGACAGGTTATGCGGGATACCTATTTGTACATTATATAGTACACGCCTTTCAACCGCCAAAAAACATTTTCAAAATACTATGGGTGCACCATGGTATTCACCATTATAAAAACCACGAAAGAGCTTTCGGGGTATCATCGCCTCTTTGGGACTATATATTCAGAACTATGCCATAACTAGCGCTGATAAGACAAGGTTGATATTCTTAAAAATAAAAAAGGCGCACCAAATAATGGTGAGCCTATATATAACTAGGAAACTTTAATCTATTTAGATTCTGTTCTCTGTTTTATCTTTTTCTGTCTCCTTTGTAGGAGCTTTAGAATACGTTGGACATGTGTATTGTGCGCAAGACGACAACATGAACACACCGAACAGTAAAACCAAAATAGACTTCTTCATAACCAAGACGTTAACATTTATGACAAATAAACTGAATTTATCCGAAATTGTTGTGATAAATGTAGGTAAAAAAATTATTGCGTTTCTCTTAACCTCTTGATTAATTATGCTATTCTGAATTAGCTTATTTTATTTCAGACCTTCTTGAACAGATTATAGGCAAAATAAGTTTTATTTAAGTATTCGAAAGGGACTACTCAAATGCTTGGACACAGATTTACAGATTATATTCCGCCTCAGAATAAGGACAAAAGTGATTTCGATAAGCTTCTAGATATATTTTTGCAGCTATTGGTTATAACTTCAGGAGATGTTTCCGAAGCGCTAAATTGGCTGAATAATGTAGATAGACAATATAATCTTACCTCTAATGAATACGGCATTGGGGATTTCATTGAGGACTTAAAAGATAAAGGTTATATAACGGATGAAAATCCTGACGGCTCTTTTGAAGTCACAGCAAAAAGTGAGCAAAAGATACGTACAAGTGCACTTGAAGAAATATTTGGTAAGCTAAAGAAATCAAGAAAGGGAGATCATAAGACCTTTTTCGGCGGATTAGGCGATGAGGCCAGTACAGATAAAAGAGACTACCAATTCGGAGATACTTTGGAGCAGATCTCAGTAACAGACTCGTTAAGAAATGCTCAGATCAATCACGGTGTAGATAACTTCTTGATGACCGAGCAGGACTTGGAAATAGTCGAAAATGAGTATAAAACTCAAACCTCTACGGTACTCATGATCGATATTTCTCATAGCATGATCTTATATGGGGAAGATAGAATTACACCGGCCAAAAAAGTGGCCATGGCCCTCTCAGAGCTAATCTTAAAAAAGTATCCTAAGGACACTTTAGATATAATTGTGTTTGGCAATGATGCATGGCAGATAGAAATAAAAGACTTACCCTACTTACAAGTGGGACCTTATCACACCAATACAGTTGCAGGTTTAGAACTAGCTTTGGACTTATTAAGAAGACGAAAAAATCCTAATAAGCAGATTTTTATGATCACAGATGGTAAACCAACCTGCTTAAAGCAAGGGATCAAGTATTACAAGAATAGTTTCGGTCTGGATAAGAAAATACTGACCAGAACTTTGAATCTTGCCAAACAGTGTAGAAAAATAGGTATACCGGTTACCACATTTATGATTGCCTCAGATCCTTATCTTAAACAATTCGTGCAGGAATTCACTAAGGTAAATAACGGAAACGCCTATTACAGTAACTTAAAAGGTCTCGGACACCTCATTTTTGAGGACTATAGACAGAATAGACGTAAAAAATTATAAATAACAGATGGATCTAAAATCGATTTCAACCTTAGGGGAGTTAAAAAAATCATCATATAAAAGTTGTTCGGTAAAGGAAGAGCTCAGAGCAAACCTTATTGTTAATTTAAAGAATAAGGTCAACGTTTTCGAAGGCATTTGGGGTTACGAAGAAACCGTTATCCCAGATTTAGAACGTGCCATACTGTCTATGCACGACATCAATCTTTTAGGACTACGCGGTCAGGCAAAAACAAGGATCGCACGCATGATGGTAGAGTTACTAGATGAGTATATCCCTGCAATTAAAGGCTCAGAACTACATGATGATCCTATGAACCCTATCACCAGAACAGGCAAAGATTTAATTGAGGCCAAGGGGGATGATACGCCGATAGTTTGGATACATAGAGAGGAGCGATATACAGAAAAGTTAGCCACTCCAGATGTAAGTATTGCAGATTTGATCGGTGATGTAGATCCTATAAAGGCCGCCACGTTGAAATTACCCTATTCAGACGAGCGAGTTATTCACTTTGGACTTATTCCACGATCACACCGAGGCATATTTGTAATAAATGAGTTGCCTGATTTACAGGCGAGGATACAGGTGGCTCTGTTTAATATTTTGCAAGAAGGGGATATTCAAATTCGCGGGTTTAAAATAAGAATGCCATTGGATATTCAGTTCGTATTTACGGCTAATCCTGAGGATTATACAAATCGTGGAAGTATAGTTACACCATTGAAAGATCGTATCGACAGTCAGATCATAACCCATTATCCCAAAGACATCCCAACATCAAGGAAGATTACTCATCAGGAAGCTAGAATTAAGGATGAGCAGCTGCAGATAGGGGTAAATGAATTGGCAAAAGATATGATTGAGCAGATCGCCTTTGAAGCGCGAGATAGTGAATATGTAGATGCCAAAAGTGGTGTATCGGCCCGTCTGACTATATCTGCCTTTGAAAATCTAATGAGTGGAGCAGAACGCAGAGGCCTGATAAATAATGAAAATACTTCAGTAAGGGTATCTGACCTTTATGGAGTAGTACCATCGATTACTGGTAAAGTAGAGCTTGTATATGAGGGCGAGCAAGAAGGACCCGGTATAGTCGCATTCAATCTGGTAGGGAAAGCCATTCGCACCCAGTTTCTCCACTATTTTCCGGATCCGGAAAAAATTCGAAAACAGAAAAGCCCAAACCCCTATAAAACGATCACTGACTGGTTTGGAGAAGAGAATTCAGTAGATATTCTTAATCATTTCTCAAATTCGGAATACGAAAAGGCGCTATACAGTGTCCCCGGATTAGCTGAACTGGTTAACCAACATCATCCAAAAGTTAATAATAGTCAAAAGCTCTTTCTGATGGAATTCGCGCTGCACGGATTAGCAGAATTTAGTATGTTAAGTAAACATCAATTGGTCAGTGGATTGCAGTTCAAAGATTTACTGAGCAGTATGTTTTCCATGCCAGGTCCTGATGATGGGTTTGAGGATGAGGAACAGATATAAAACTTATGGAATTATCACGTGCGCGAAAACTTATTGCGCAGGGTGAGGGAGAAACCATTGAATTCAAAAGAAAAGTAGCTCACCCTGACAAGATAGTCAAGGAACTGGTAGCTTTTGCTAACACGTCAGGTGGTCATTTATTTATTGGTGTGAATGACGATGGTTCCATTCCAGGAGTCAGGTTCCCTGAAGATGAAATTTTTGCCCTTAACAAGGCTATTAAACAATACTGCCGGCCAACTCCAGAATTCCAGATCGATACGGTTCACCTTTCAGAAAAAAAATCACTGGTCCGCTACTTTGTTCCTTCAGGGCAAAAAAGACTTTATACACTCTCTTCGGAGAATGAGAAACATCGGCTGGCGTATGTTCGCTATGCGGATAAAAGTATTAAGGCAAGTAGAGAGGTGCAGGAAATTCTGAGAAGACGGCATCAAAATAAAAATATTAAATTCCATTTTGGGGATAAAGAAAAGCTCTTAATGGAGTACCTGGAGCATCAAAAAATAATCACTCTCGATGAGTATAGAAAACGAGCAAATCTCAATTACTATAAAGCTTCCAAAACATTGATTATTTTGGTTTTAGCCAATGTTTTGGGGGTAATACCTAACGACAAAGGCGATCAATATTACCAAAGAAAATAAGTTTCGAAAAACAAGCCTTTGTTCTTTCCGCTTACTAAGCAGTTATTTAAATTTGATTTGTCATTTCTAATTTTTAGAACCCCCCATGGCTAAGGCGCAGAGCAAAGAGAAGAAGATATTTGTACTTGATACTTCGGTAATTATCTACGAACATAACTCAATCATGAATTTTGATGAGCATGATGTGGGCATCCCAATCACCGTTCTGGAAGAACTTGATCAGTTTAAAAAAGGTAACGATACCAAGAATTTTGAAGCACGCGAATTTACTCGTCTATTAGACAACCTTGCAAAAGGACATATGCTGCAAAATTGGAATCCATTGAATGGTAAGACAAGGGGTAACTTCAAAGTGCTCATGGACTTTAAAAGTAAAGTGGATGCCAATGAAGTTTTTGATGAAGATAAGGCAGATCATAGGATCTTAAACTCTGCTCTGCAGCTTCAACAAGATGAGAAGTCTAAAAAGGTTATTCTGGTTTCTAAGGACATTAACCTTAGATTAAAGGCCAAGTCTTTAGGGCTCCCGGCGGAAGATTACAACACGGGAAAAGTAAAGAATGTCAATTCCTTATACTCCGGAAAGGCTATTCAAGATAAAACCTCTCCTGAGAAGATCAATTTTTTATATGAAAACGGAGCTGCCGATGCCAGGGATATTCTGGGAGATAAAAAGCCTGTTAAAAACAGCTACTATATTTTTAAAAATGGCAAGAAATCAATTCTATCTTATTACAGCCCCTTCAAAGATCAAATTGAGCATGTAGAAAAAAAAGCTGTTTATGGCGTGAAGCCGAGGAATGCCGAACAAACCTTCGCTATCCACGCCATATTGAATCCGCACATTAAGCTGGTGACTATGCAGGGCGTTGCAGGCACAGGCAAAACACTGATTGCGCTGGCTGCCGCCCTTGAACAGAAGAGAGAATTCAAACAAATATACCTTGCCCGGCCAATTGTACCTTTAAGCAACAAAGATATCGGCTATTTACCAGGTGACATTAAATCAAAGCTTAACCCTTATATGGAACCGCTTTGGGATAACCTTAAGTTTATCCAGAATCAATGGCATGAAACGGATAAAGAATATTCGAAGCTAACAGAAATGGTAAATCAAGAAAAGCTGGTAATAACTCCCCTGGCATATATACGAGGAAGAAGCCTTTCAAATATTTGCTTTATTGTGGATGAAGCTCAAAATCTTACCCCTCATGAAGTAAAAACAATTATTACGCGGGCAGGCGAAAATACAAAAATCATTTTTACAGGAGATATCTACCAGATCGATACCCCATATTTGGATTCTCAAAGTAACGGACTTTCTTACCTGATTGATAGGGTGAAAGACCATGACCTTTACGCTCACATAACTTTAGAAAAAGGTGAGCGTTCAGAGTTAGCTAACTTGGCTAATGAGTTACTGTAGGAGCACCTAATTCTGTCCGAAAACCCAGGCAATCTATTTTATAGAGCTGGTAGCTTTTAATCTTTTGATCTGCAATCTTGAACCATGTTCATACAAAAGGATTATTAAAACACTTTATTTGTTAGCTCCTAATGTACCAATCAAGTGAGAGATCTACCTCACCGTCTATAAACAGGCTTAATTTAGCTTTGGCCCCTGACATAGCGTGCAGCCTTTTATAACATAACACCCTCATATTATGCTTATGGAATTGTCCTAATATGTGTAAGATTTGTTTTAAATATTGTCTATTATCTCAAATGACAATGAAATACTAATGCACCTTAATTTAACTATAATAAAGTATTTTTATTAAAATATTAATATTAAATTATTTTCAATATGATTTAATTGAGTTCAGTATTTATGTAAGTAAATTTTACATGATTTCAGACGATTATCTTTTTTGTTTTTTACTCACACTCTATCATTGAAGCTCAAAATATAATTTTTAACTAAAATCTTTTACGATGAAAACACTTTCTTTATCACAAATGGAACAAGTTCAAGGTGGATGGCCTTCAACTGAGGACTGGGTATGTTATAGAATTGGATTAGCTTATAGCTTGGCTTGTTTTGTATGTGGTGCAGTTGCAGGTGCTGCATGTATGCTCGCACAGGATCACATAAATAGATCCTTTAGGATTCGAAGAGTCATTATACCTATGACTCTTCTTTATTCAACTAATTAAACTAATGATGTGCTACTGTCTCTAATAAAATATTCGAATATTCTGTATTTCAGAAAACAGGGTGCACTGTATTATAGCAGTATAGTATTTGTTTTTATCCTAGCATTGGCTGGTTCTTTGTTTTTTGCATATTATAGGTTCTTGTCAACATTACCCGTTTTCAGTGTAATTATTCTTATGATGTATGATTTGGTTCGGCTTCAGCACTCTAATCTTTTAGATGTTCAATATTTGCTGACTATCCCTATATCGAACAAGAGAAGAGCACTCTTGTTCTATCTTTCTGAGTTAGTAAATATCAAGTTATTCACATGCTTGGTCATGCTGGCATTCTGTTTGACTTGGAAAAATGACGCAAATAATCTTAATCTAGTACTCTTATCGGCTGGGCTGATTACTCTATATTCTTTAGCGGGTTCTCTGCTGGTACTATTATCAAGACGATATATGAGTGTCCAGAGAGCCCTTAACATTATTTTCAATCTGGTAGCATTGCTATTTTTCTTCCAGGCTTTTCGGCTGTTCTTGTCTCTTACCAATGAACAACATGACAAGCTCGCTGCAAACCTTATTTCTCTGATGAGTATAAAGTTCGCATATTATCAATATGAAGTACTCATTAGTTCTTGGGCCTTAAGCTTGATATTCTTACTGGTCTATCCTCTCATTGTGATCGCTATAATTGATGCGAAGCCTTTTCATGACATCGTACCTCGAAACGTTTTAAACCGTTGTCAGATGACTGATTCAAGAGTATGAATCTTTTTAATCTAGTTATTCGGTATCAATTGAGAGGTGGTTATATTATTTATCCCTTGACCACTTTTACGATTGATTTTCTAATTCAGAACCTTCAATCACAGATTCCGACTACTACACTTTTAATCATTTTCTTATTTATAAAGAAGTTTATTGACCCCATTAACAGTCTCGAAATAAACTCGGAGACAGTTTCTATAACAGGTGTTGATATCAGAAGACTTCTTTATATCCATAACGTTACATATTTTCTATGGTTTGGGTCTGGCATTGCACTATCATCTATTCTCTTGTCCTTGTTATCTGAATTTTCGGGAGTTGAAAGCACATTGATATCATTGGTCATATTACTTACAGGGCTTTTATCAGGAAATATTGCCCACCAACTTTTTAGTAACAAACCTAGTCAGGGCAATCTAATAAGAAAATTGTTTTTTATTGGGCTTGTCACAATTCTGTCGTTTGTGTCCCTTGTATTATGGTATATGAATATGATTACCATTTGATGGGTTTAATGACCATTCTGATAGTTATTCTATTTATTCAAATCAAAAAAACCAAGCATTATCTCCATGATTGAAATAAAAGACCTTCATATCTCGCTAGGTAGCATAAAGGTGTTGAATAACCTGAATTTTAC
>ERZ1740070.325-NODE-325-length-33344-cov-5.793295_pt1 | contig 33344 bp, 30 predicted proteins | sample MGYA00581734_ERZ1740070 | MGnify/ENA primary metagenome ERZ1740070 (study PRJEB43018, sample SAMN04849744) | marine metagenome | isolation source: floating plastic debris | place: Pacific Ocean | collected 2008-09-01 | study: EMG produced TPA metagenomics assembly... | reverse complement strand
GCGCGACCGGCCTAAACGCGAAAAATTGTTTGATCCTGCGCCATCGCGCAAGGCTATATTGCGGTGCGATCAATGCTGTAGCGGGACGCAACAGGCTCCGGCCTTGGTTTTTGCAGCAAATGCTTTGGTGGGCTGCGATCAAGATGCACCGGCCGCCGGGTACGTGTGTCGGTCCATTGAACCGGCTCACTTTCGCTGGGGATAGGCGCCGTCGGACGCAATGTGAAATACGACGACGCAGCGCATGGATGGTGTGAGCCCTTGTTGACCAATGCTGCGCTGGCCACCAACTGGCCTACTGCCGGTTTCGTGGACGACAGTTTTAGCTGCAGCGCGGTCGCGTGTGGTCGGTTTCTGGCGAAAAATGCATGCGAGCTGTTTCTGACATGCACCGAGAGGGTTGTGCAAAGGCAGGTTTGGAACCTGCATTTGCCGTTCGGTTGTTCCATGGCGCAAATGCGATGGGTTGATCGGCGCTGGCTTGCCCTGATGCACGCAAGCTCGATGCCCCTAAGGAGAAGACATCACAGCATCAGGTGCAGGAGTAAAAGAACGTATCGTCCAACTGATTGGTCATGTCCAAAATGCCTGACGAAAACTCCTGAATTTCGGCAACAACATTTGAAATGCTGTTTTCGGTGCCCTGCAACTGCATCACGATCTCATTGATGCCAGAGGTGTCGCCGGACACTTGTGACTGCTCAATTTGACAGGCAATCCGAACCAATTGCATGCCCGACAGAACGCGGCGCAGGTTCTTGCACAGGTATTCCAGTCTTTCGGCGCGGCCCCGTGTTTCGGCCACAGCGGTTTGCGCATTGGATGTATAGTGATCCTTTAACCGCTTCAGCTCTTTGCGGTCCCGTTCATTTTCGCGGCCTGTGCGGGCGATTTCGGCGGCAAATTGGGTGTCGACCTCTTCCATCAGGAACGCGGTGCTCAATAGAAATTTTGCGGCTTGAAGCGGGGCTTTTCCAAGCTCTGCGGCCTCTCGCAGGTCATGCACGGATTTTTCCAGTTGCTGCATCATCAGGTTGTGATTGTCCGAGACGACAGAAATCGGACCTTTGTTGCCTTCCAGCCGGGCGGCATGAAGGTGCATATTGACCGGCGTTTGCCGCGTCCGGTCAAACAGGTCACACACTTTGTGCGCTTCACCCGCCACGGTTTGCACGGCCTGTTTGATCTGACTTATGGCGGCCAGTTCGGGTGATGCACCTTGACCAAGTGTTTCCGACCGCAGCGTCATCTCTTCGGTCAAAGCATCTGTCATGAACTCTTCGTAGGATGAGATGCCTTGCGATTTGAGGGCGTCATTGAAGGCCGCGACGCTGTCCTCGACGGTGAGTTTTTTGGTGTCTTCGTCCGATCTCAGCGCAGCATACAAGGCCTTGATATCCTTGAGCCGGTTGGATGTGGGTTTGAGACGCACCGACAGGTAGCCATCCTCAATCGGCATAACCACCGCGTAGACCCAGTAGCAGGTATTGTCCCGGGCCCGGTTCACAACATAGGCGCCGACGGTTTCGCCCGCCTCGATGTGGGACCACATCACTTTGAACACCGCGCGTGGCATGCTGGCATGGCGGACCAACTTATGCGGGGCGCCAATCAAGTCTGGCCAGTCATAATCGGCCACGAATTGAAAAACATCGTTGGCGGATTGGATAAAGCCGCCCTTATCGGTGCGGGAATAAAACAAATCTTCCAGACGAAAGCGATCTGTTTCTCTCATCTCAAGCACGTGCGCAGTCATGCCAAATCTCCTAGCTGAGGGACAGCCTAGGACAGGAGTTTCAATATGAGCTTAATGTCCGCGCCGCCGGATGTACGGACCGGTTTCAAAGATGCAAGGCATGACCCAGTGCCAAGTGGCCTACCTCCTGCACAGCCTCACTCAGCGTGGGATGGGCGTGGATCGTGTCGGACAGATCGCGCAACGTCGCGCTCATTTCCAAGGCGAGGGCAAACTCCCCGGCAAGTTCAGATGCGCCATGGCCCACAGCTTGAAGGCCAGTGATCACTTCGGTCGCGGGGTCATAGACAGCGCGGACAAATCCATCAGATCTTTCCATGGTGAGGGCCCGCCCATTGGCCGCGAATGGAAAGCTCACGCTTGCCATGTCGTCCGACGGCAAGGCGCCAACTGCCACGATTTCAGGGTCTGTGAAACACACCGCTGGCACCGCGCGTTTGTCCCATCGCGACGCGAGGCCCGCGACATGTTCCGCCACAATCACACCTTGGGCCATCGCCCTGTGCGCCAGCATCGGCTCGCCTGTCACATCGCCAATGGCAAAAACCCCGCGCATGGAGGTGGCGCAGACGGGATCAACCGCGATATGCGGCCCGGCCATGGTCAACATCAGATCTTCGAGACCAAAGCCCTGCGTCACGGGTGTGCGGCCGACCGCCACGAGGACATGCTCGGCGGCTATGCCGGATCTTGAGCCGCGCTCTTCGATTTGAAGGTCACCGGCCTCTGACAGCCCGAGCGCCTTGGACGACAGGCGCAGATCGACACCAAGCGCGCCCAGTCGCGTGGCCACAGGGCGGGTCAGCGCCGCGTCATACTGCGGCAGTACCCGGTCTGCGGCCTCTATGATCGTGACCTGTGATCCAAGCTTCGCCATCGCGGTGCCGATCTCAAGGCCGATGTAACCCCCGCCGACCACGGCCAGCGTCTTTGGGATCGCGTGAAGTGAGAGTGCCTCGGTCGAGGAAATGACCTTGCCGCCGAATGGCAGGTCAGGGATCTCGGTGGGGCGGGCGCCTGTGGCGATGACAAGCGCATCGCAGGTGATCCGGCACGGCCCGTCTGGCGTCTCGGCGCGCATGGTTTTGCCATCGAGGATTGTTCCGCGCCCGGTCACCACGGTGACATTCGACGCTGTCAAAAGCCCCACTACACCGCGGGTTAGTTTCGTGACGATACTGTCTTTCCAGGCTTGGGTCTGTGCGACGTCAATGCGCGGGTTGTCGGCGGCGATCCCCAGATCATTGGGCGTGGCCTGCTTGTGAAACAGATCGGCCGCATGGATCAGCGCTTTGGATGGGATGCAGCCCACGTTCAGGCATGTACCGCCCAAGGGTCCGGCCTCGACCAAAACGGTATTCAGCCCCAACTGACCAGCGCGTATCGCGCAAACGTAACCGCCCGGTCCGCCACCAAGGATCAAGATCTGACAATGACGTGTCTCCATGATCCTATCCGTCCACAAAAATCAGCGCGGGCGTTTCAAGAAGCGTCTTGAGCTTTTGGACAAAGACCGCCGCGTTCCAGCCGTCGATCACGCGATGGTCAAAACTGGCGGACAGGTTCATCTTGAGCCGTGGAACAAAGCCGTGCCCGTCCCAATGGGGGCGGGTTTCCATCTTGTTGATGCCCAGAATGGCCACTTCCGGGGCGTTGATGATCGGGGTTGTGGCAATGGCACCCAGCGGCCCCAGTGAGGTGATCGTGATGGTCGACCCTGTCAGTTCCTCCCGGGTGGCCTCACCGGTCCGGGCGGCGTTGGAGAGCCGGGCAATTTCGCCTGCGCAGTCAAACAGGCCAAGCGCCTCGGCATGGCGCAACACGGGCACCACGAGGCCTGCTTCAGTGGCGGTTGCCATGCCGATATGGACAGGGGCATGGCGATGGATCACGCCTCCCTCGTCATCGAAATGCGCATTCATTTCCGGGTGGTCCGTCAGGGCCCGGCACAGCGCAGCAGAGACAAGCGGAAAAACTGTCAGCTTGGGTTTGTCTCCGCGGGTGGCGTTCATCTTGGCACGCAGATCTTCGAGCGCTGTAACGTCCACCTCTTCGACCACGGTGATATGGGGAATGCGCGCGTTGGCGTCCGTCATCCGCTCCGCGATTTTGCGGCGCAGGCCGATCACTTTGATCTCTTCGGTGCCTGTGCGGCGGGTGGTGGTGGATCGCGCTGTCGGTGCGCCGTCGTTGGCCAAAAACGTATCCACGTCCGCGTTGGTGATCCGGCCCGCAGGGCCTGTGCCTTGGATGTGCTGCAGATCGAGACCCGCGTCACGCACCCGGGCGCGCACAGCCGGTGACGCCATGGCCGGTGCCTCCTGTGATCGGTGAGGCCGGAGCGGCGCAGAGGTGGGTTTTGTTCGCACAGCGGGTGGCGCTGCGTCGTCGACAACCGGTTCGGGTTTGGCGGGCTCGGGCGCTTGCTGCGGGGCTGAGGTGGATGCCACATCCGCATCGGTTTCGATTTGGACAAGATCCGCACCGATGGCCAATACCTCGCCAATCTCACCGCCAAGGGCCACGATCTTACCCTCGTAAAGTGATGGAATTTCAACCGTGGCTTTGTCGGTCATAACCTCGGCGATGACGTCATCTTCGCGGACAAGATCGCCGATCTCGACGTGCCAGGCGACCAATTCCGCCTCGGTGACACCTTCGCCCACATCGGGCAGCTTGATGGGGAGATTTGGCATCTAATCCTCCATGGCCTTGGTCAGTGCCCGTGCCATGCGATCGGGTCCGGGAAAGTAATCCCACTCCGCTGCATGAGGGTAGGGGGCATCCCAGCCGGTCACCCGTTGGATCGGGCTTTGAAGGTGCCAAAAGCAGGCTTCCTGCACCTCCGCGATCAGCTCAGCACCAAAGCCGCTGGTGCGCGTGGCCTCGTGCAGCACAACGCAGCGGCCTGTCTTTTCGACGGAGGCACGGATTGTCTCAAGATCGAGCGGCAGGAGCGTGCGCAGGTCGATGATTTCCGCATCAATGCCAGATTTCGCCACGGCGGCCTCAGCGATGAAGACCATCGTGCCATAGGCCAAAACAGTGACATCCTGGCCTTCTCGACGAATATCGGCACGGCCCAATGGTACGCTGTAAAGCCCCTCGGGCACATCGCCCGCCGGATGGCTGGCCCAGGTCACGGATGGGCCACTGTGATCCCCGTAGAAAGGCCCATTGTACAGCCGTTTGGGTTCCAGAAAGATCACCGGGTCAGGGTCTTCAATTGCGGCGATCAATAGCCCCTTCGCGTCATAGGGCGTCGACGGGATCACGGTCTTGAGACCGGAGACATGGGTAAAGACAGCCTCCGGGCTTTGACTGTGGGTCTGCCCGCCAAAGATGCCACCGCCCGTGGGCATGCGCACCACCATGGGACAGGTGAAATCCCCGTTGGATCGAAAGCGCATGCGCGCGGCCTCTTGCGTGAGTTGGTCATAGGCCGGGAAGACGTAATCGGCGAATTGCACCTCGACACAGGGGCGCATGCCGTGGGTGGCCATGCCGATGGCCATGCCCGCAATGGCGCTTTCGTTGATCGGTGTGTCAAAGACCCGGGTCTGCCCATGCTTGGCCTGCAGGCCCGCGGTGCAGCGAAACACGCCGCCGAAATAGCCCACATCTTCGCCAAAGATCACCACCGAAGGATCCTCAGAGAGTTTGACATCCATGGCATCGCGCAGCGCCTCGATCATTGTCATTTGCGCCATGTCAGACCCCCATCTCCTGGCGCTGGCGGCGCAGATGTTCAGGCATGTCCTTGTAGACCCCGTCAAAGATCAAAGCCGATGACATCGGCCCGGGGTCGACCATAGTGCCCGCCGCCTCCACCGTTTTTTGCACCGAGGTGACATCGGCCAAAATCTCGGCTTCCGTTTGCACGTGGCGGTCCTCTGACCACGCATTGATCGCGATCAGGTGTTGTTTCAATCGCTCCACGGGATCCCCCAAAGGCCAGGCTTTGGCCTCATCCTTGGGGCGATAGGCGGAGGGATCATCAGAGGAGGAATGTGCCGCAGCACGATATGTGACCCATTCGATCGCCACCGGGCCATAGCCCTCTCTGGCCCGTTGGATCGCCCATTTCGAAACTGCCGCCACGGCAAGGTAATCATTGCCATCGACGCGCAAGGCGGGAATGCCGTAGCCTCGGCTGCGCGCGGCATAGGTGCGGGCCTTTCCGCTGGCCACGCCTGTATAGGTCGAGATGGCCCATTGATTGTTGACGATGTTGAGCACCACAGGCGGCTGATAGCTCGACGCGCAGATCAAGGCGGAGTGAAAGTCATTGGACGCGGTCGCACCGTCGCCAATCCACCCGGCTGCGATCTTGCCATCACCAGTCAGTGCGTTGGCCATGGCCCAGCCCACCGCTTGCACATATTGCGTGCCCAGATTGCCGGAGATGGTGAAAAAACCGTACTCACGCGCGCTGTGCAGCACGGGCAGTTGTTTGCCCTGCATCGGGTCGTAGCTGTTTGAATAAAGCTGTCCCAGAAACGGGGTCAGCGGGTAATCGGCGGCCACCAAAAGGGATTGCTGGCGATAGGTGGGAAAGTTCATATCGCCCTTTTGCAATTGCCGCTGAAAGGCGCAGCCAATGGCCTCTTCGCCTGTGCATTGCAGGTAAAAGGAGGTTTTGCCCTGACGCTGTGCTGTCAACATGCGCGTGTCGATGGCCCGCATCTTGAGCATGTCGCGCAGGCCCTGGCGCAAGGTGCTGGCGTCTTGGTCTGAAATCAGGTCGGCCCAGGGGCCTTTGGTTGTTCCATCATCTTCCAGAACGCGGATCAGGCCATTGGCGTAATCGCGACTGTCCCGCGCGGTCAAATCCAGCGGGGGCACGTCAAGCGCACCCGGGGTGCCAGTGTCAATTTCTGAGAAGTCCGGCCTGTCATCGGGGCGTGCGGGGGGCTGCGGAAAGGTCAGGCGGACGGATTTGCTCATGGCGCGCGTCGCGCCGTTAGGTGAGCCGATAGGTCTGTCCTGATTTCTCGCATGGCGTCCTCCGTATGCGTTCAACAGTGACCAGCAAGGTCAGCATAATTGACCTTTATTGCCGGCGTGACTTGTGGTTCTGTGCATGGGTCAGCCAAGAAAGCCTCAAAACCGGAGGGATTTATGCACGATTGCGACGAAACAGACCTGAGAATCCTGCGTGTGCTGCAAAATGACGGGGCGCTGTCGGTCTCTGAGATTGCCGACCGCGTTGGCCTGTCCCAATCGCCATGCTCGCGCCGCATCGCGCGGCTGCAAAATGAGGGCATCCTGAAAGGGCGCAGCGTGGATCTGGATCGGCGCAAGCTGGGCTTCAACGCGATCATCGTGGCCCGCGTGAAACTGGACAAACATGACAAAGACGCGCTCGCGGCTTTCCGGCGCGAAATCACTGTCATACCAGAGGTGCAATATGCGGTTTTGCTGATGGGCGCGTTTGACTACGACCTGCACATCGTGGTGCGCGATATCGACCACTACCAAACGCTTTTGCATCATAAGCTGGTCTCACTGCCCGGCGTGAAAGAGATCGAAAGCTCGGTCGTTCTGGAGGTGGTCAAGAAAACCAATGCTCTCCCGATCTGAGGCGCAAGGACCACCGGATATCCGGCAAGAAACTGCCCAACAATTTGGCAGGGCCCTGTTTTCCCGGGTCGGAGGGCGCGTAGGCGGCACATTGATATGGTATCGTCACGAAGGTGATTTGTGATCAGGGCGCATCGGTGGCAGTACAGGGCCAAAGAATACGCGCGCGCCGACCTGGGAGGCCGGGGCGGCCACACACGAACTCAAAGGAAAGACGTTCATGACACTTCAAAACAAAACCGCGATCGTGACGGGCTCCACCTCGGGCATCGGGCTGGGCTTGGCAGAAGGCTTTGCCAAAGCTGGGGCCAATGTGGTGATAAACGGATTTGGCGACGCAGATGAGATCGAAGCGAACCGCGTACGGCTCGATGGGATGGGCGCGGGGCAGGTCGTTTATGACGGGGCGGACATGTCAGATGGGGACGCGATTGAGGCCTTCGTCAAATCCGCCGAAGACAGGTTTGGCGGCGTGGACATCGTGGTCAACAATGCGGGCATCCAAACCGTGGAGCCGGTGGAAAGCTTTCCCAAGGATCGCTGGGATCTGATCGTGGCCATCAACATGAGCAGCGCTTTTCACACTGTGCGCGCAGCACTTCCGGGTATGAAAGAGCGCGGCTGGGGTCGGGTGATCAACATCGCGTCGGCCCATGGTCTGGTCGCCTCACCTTACAAAACGGCCTATGTCACCGCCAAACACGGGGTCGTCGGCTTTACCAAGACCGTGGCCCTTGAGGCAGCTCAAGACGGGGTGACCAGCAACGCGATCTGCCCGGGTTACGTGCTGACCCCGCTCGTGGAAAAGCAGATCCCCGACACTGCCCGGTCGCGCGGGATCACTGAGGAAGAGGTGAAACGCGATGTGCTCTTGGCCGCGCAATGGACCAAGAAATTCGTCACGGTGGAGCAATTGGCCGGTGTGGCGCTGTTTTTGTGCTCGGATGCGGCCGAAAACATCACGGGCGTGGCGTTGCCGGTCGATGGCGGTTGGACGGCCGCATGACGGACAAGCCCACCAGAGGGCCCGGGCGGCGCAATGACGGCCATCGCGGCGTCAATATCGCCCTGCAGGGCGGTGGCGCGCACGGGGCCTATACCTGGGGCGTGCTGGACCGGTTGTTTGAGGATGACCGGATCTGGATCGAAGGCATTTCAGGCACATCCGCGGGCGCAATGAACGCCGTTGTGGCCGCCCATGGCATGCACGAAAACGGGGCCGAGGGCGCGCGCGCGCATTTGGCCAAGTTCTGGCGCGCGGTGTCTGGGGCCGCACGGTTTTCGCCCATTCAAAGATCGCTCTTTGCGCGGGCCACCGGGGATTGGTCGCTTGAGACCTCACCGGGCTACATGTGGATGAACTTCATGCAGCGCGTCGCCTCGCCTTATGATCTCAACCCGCTTGGCGTCGATCCGTTGCGCAAAATCGTGGAGGATATCGTTGATTTCGACCGGGTCCGCCGTGTGACCGGTATGGGCGTGTTCCTGTCAGCGACGAACGTGGAAACCGGGCGCATCCGGGTCTTTGAAAAGCCTGAGATCACGCTGGACACAGTCATGGCGTCGGCGTGCCTGCCCAATATCTACAAAGCGGTTGAGATTGACGGCGTGCCCTATTGGGATGGCGGATTTATGGGCAACCCGCCGCTCTTTCCGTTTTTCCACGGCTCGCCATCCGACGATATCATCATCGTGCAAATCAACCCGGTCGAACGCGAAGGCACCCCGACGGGGGCGGCCGCGATCCAGAACCGGATCAATGAGATCACGTTCAATTCCTCACTTCTACACGAATTGCGGTCGATCGATTTCGTGCGCCGTCTGCTGGATGCCGGACAGCTGGACCCGAACGAATACAAGCGGATGCACATGCATATCATCAGTGCCTGCGAGCGGATGATTGATCTCGATGCCTCGTCCAAGCTGAACGCGGAGTGGTCGTTTCTCAAACATCTTTTCGAGATCGGACGCGAAACGGCGGATGAATGGCTGGAGGCGAATTTTGACAATCTGGGCCAGCGATCATCGACCAACATTCGCGACATGTTTGACGGCTATCACTTGCCCGATGCCGATGAGTTGAGTGTCGCAGCCGCGAAACCTAAATCCCAAAAGACATCGCGCAAGACACCCAGAAAGGCCGCTGAGTAAGGACAAACCATGCTCTATCTGGCAAAGGGCGCGCTGCGGGGGGAGCGGCCACGAGACATCATCAGACGCTCCACCATCGTGGCGGTGATCAGCTTTTTGACATTGGTCGATCTGTTTGGCTCTCAAGCCCTTTTGCCCCAACTTGTCATTGCGTTTGAGGTCGATCCAGGGGTGATGGGCTTTGCCGTCAATGCGTCCACCTTTGGCATGGCTTTGTCGGGCTTGACGGTTGCGTGGTTTGCCGACCGGATTGATCGAAAGCGCGGGATCTGGATCTCTTTGATGCTGTTATCCGTGCCGACGTTTTTCCTCGGCGTTGTCGACAATGTTGGACTGTTCCTTGCGCTGCGCGTGCTACAGGGCGTGTTCATGGCCGCGGCCTTTACGCTGACGCTCACGTACCTCTCTGAGCAATGCGATGTCACTGCGGCAGGCGGGGCGATGGCGGCCTATATCACGGGCAATGTGGCCTCAAATCTCTTTGGTCGGGTCCTGGCTGTGGCGGCGGCGGATACGGTGGGGTTGGCGGGCTCCTTTTGGGTGTTTGCCGCGCTCAATCTGGTCGGGGCCGTGCTGGCCTTCGTGTTGATTGGCCCGGCCGATACCGAGCCGCCCAAACGGTCAGGTCCGCCTTGGACAGCGTGGAAAACGCATATGCGCCATGCGGCCCTGCGCGCGGCTGTCGTGATGGGGTTTGTCATCCTCTTCGCGTTTGTTGGCGTCTTTACCTATGTGAATTTTCATCTGACCGGACCTTTGGGCGTTGATCCCTCGCGTTTGGGTCTTGTCTATCTGGTGTTTATTCCGGCGCTCTTTACAACGCCCCTGGCGGCCAAGAACGTGAGCCGGTTCGGACCCGAGCGGGTGTTCAAGCTGGCCATGGCGGTCGTCGTGGCCGGTCTTGGTCTTAGCTTTCTGCCCATGCTGTGGCCTGTGCTGGCTGGCCTTGCCATCATCGGCGCAGGCACGTTTTTCATGCAGGCGGCGGCCACCGGCTTTGTCGGGCGCACCGCCACCTCCGACCGCGCGGCGGCCAATGGGCTGTACCTGACGGCATATTATACCGGTGGGCTGATGGGGGCGTTTCTTTTGGGCCAAGTGCATCACATCCTGGGTTGGCAGGGCGTTGCAGCGGTTGTGTTATTCTCAATTCTCGCCATGATACCGCTGACACGACACCTTAGGGATCCCGGACCCGAAGTGCTGCCCAATCGCTTAAAAGCCAAGGGTGGTTCTGCACCGGGATCTGACGGCATCCACGGAGGCAGCAATTGACGGCACAGGGCATTCTGACCGGGGTGGAGATCTGGTGTTGGGTTGGACTTGCTGTGGGCGTGCTGTTTTTGCTCTTTGGCATTCACCGCGTCGATGAAGACGCAGATGGCGCGGTCGCGTTTCGCCCGCTTTTGATCGTGGGCATCGTGCTGATCTGGCCGCTGGTCCTTTGGCGATGGTATGTCCTGGCAATCGGGCGCGACAACTGGCAGGCCCGCCATGTGCCACCGCGCGCGGTTCATATGATGGCGGCTGTGTTCCTGGCCGCGGCCGTTTTGGCCTCGGTTTTGCTGTCGACCTCTCTCAAACAAACCTGGCCGGATCACATTGCCCCCGAACAGATCAGCGCCGCGGGTGACGCCGCATGAGCGTCAAGTACATCCCCGTTCAATGGAACAAGAACAAGTATCTCTATGACGCGGGTCTGATCGTCTGCGTGGTGCTGTTTTTGAGCATCTACCTCTATCTCGCGCCGGATGCCTTGGCCCATGAGCGTCCGATCAACCCCGCCATTCACAACGCCCGCGCCTTTGGGGCCTGCGCCTTTACCATGATGACGTTCATTTTGGTCATTGGGCCTTTGGCGCGGCTCGACACACGGTTCTTGCCGTTGCTCTACAACCGGCGCCATTTCGGGGTGTTGACCGCGCTCGTGGCTTTGACCCACGCGCTTACAATCCTCAATTGGTACTTCATCGGCGGGCCGGTGGGGAAATATGAGGCGCTGCTGACCTCTAATCTGGCCTATGACCGCGTGATCGGCTTCCCGTTCGAAAGCTTTGGCATTTTCGCCCTTTTGTGCCTCGGTGTGTTGGCGGCCACGAGCCATGATTTCTGGCTCAAGTTCCTCACCCCACCGGTGTGGAAGGCGCTGCATTACCTCATTTATCCGGCCTACGCGGCCGTGGTCGCCCATGTGATGTTGGGCACGGGCCAAGACGGGCATGCGCCGGTCTTCAACGCTTTGGTCATCGGGGGCGCGGTGACGGTGGCAGGGCTGCATATGTTGGCCGCGCTGCGAGACAGAGGGCAGGGCGACCCGATGGCACACGATGCTGGTGACTGGGAAGGCGTGTGCAACTGGGCCGATATTGAGGAAGGCCGCGCCAAAATCGCGCGCCTGTCGTCGGGCGAACGCGTGGCCGTTTTTCGTCACGAAGGGCAGCTGTCTGCCATTTCCAACGCCTGCGCCCATCAAAACGGCCCATTGGGCGAGGGGCGTATCATCGATTGTCTGGTGACCTGTCCTTGGCACGGGTTTCAATATGATGTGCGCTCTGGCCGCTCTCCGGCGCCCTTTACGGAAAAGGTGCCGACCTATGATGTGCGCATTGAGGGCGCTCAGGTACTGGTGCGCACCGCGCCCAATCCGCCGGGCACGCCGGTCGATCCGGTGCCCGTGCCACAAGGGAGCGCTGGGTGATGGGCAAAAAGGACACGCCGTTCTTCGTGGGCTACGCGCCAATGCCACAAGGTCTGAAGGCGTTTCTCGCGCTGATCAGCATGGCACTGATTGCGGCCTTTGCGGCGGCGGCTTGGGCCATTTCCACCAGTCAGAACGATCCTGGTCCCGGGGCTTTCCGTTTTGATTACGGCCCGCAAACCCTGACGGGTGTGCTGGAGGTGACGCCAGAGCCGATGCTGCATGTCACCGAAGTCACCGACCGTGTTCCAACCGGCCAGACGATCATGCTGTCATCGGGCAACAAGATCGGGCTTGGCCCCCGTGGTGTGCCGCTGGATGGGCAGGTGGTGCGCGCGCGCGGCATTGTCCTGGAACGGGGCACGCTCAATATGTTGCAGGTGCAGGGCCGCGCGGATGCCCTTGTGGCGGTTGAGGACGTTGAGGTGCCACAGGTGGCTTACGGCGATCTTGGCCGTTGGCGGCTCACGGGTGAGATCTGCGATGGCAAGTGCCTGGCGGGCGCCATGCGGCCCGGTCGCGGTCTGGCGCATAAGGCCTGCGCGAACCTCTGCATCATCGGGGGCGTGCCACCGGTCTTTGTCTCGACCCAGCCCGTGGCGGGCACTGAGTTTCTGATGCTGGGGGGGCAGGGGCGCGCAGATCGGCCACAGGCGATGCTGGATATGGTCGGGGAGTACGTGACGCTTGAAGGCCAGGTGGAAACGCGTGGCGATCTGGTGATCTTCACACCTGATTATGACACCGTGGTGCGGCCATGAGTGACGCAGCCCCCCAACAGCGGTTGATCCTCTGTTTCGTGTTCACGGCGGCCTGCATCCCCGTGATCCTTTACCTCTCGCCATGGTGGCCGTTTCAGCTTTGGACAAACCAACACTGGTTGGCGGATTGGGGCCTGCACCCGCGCGGCAACATGGTCACGCGCTGGGCGCGGGCTTGGGGCGTGGGCCCGTTTGCAATCCTGATCTGGGCGGCTGTGTCATTGGCGCTTCTGGAGCTGGCGCAACGCATCCGGCGATAAGCGCTGCCTGCCGCGGCAGAATTTTTTAAAATTCTGACACCAGCGTTGGCGCGCATTTTTTAAAAATGCGACTGCTCCAGCGTTAGGCGTTTGCCCCCGTCATGACCGCCAAAGTGAGACACACGGGATTTTGCTGCGATCACAGCGATCTGCATATTTCTGCGCAATCTCGCGCACCTCTTCCAGGATACCCTGGCCCGAGTTCAGTTTGATTGGCTCCAGTCCCATCCCCAAGAACCGATCATTGACCACATGCAGATCGTTTTCCGCCGCCTCGTTGCGCGGGTTGTCGAGAAAGGCGATCTCAGCCCCCATTGTCTCGGAAATCATCTCGGCCAGATCGCGCACCCGGTGGGTTTCCGTCATCTGATTGAGGATGTTCACCCGTTCCCCGGATTGCGGCGGGTTCCTCAGCGCCAATTCGATACAGCGACATGTGTCCTGAATATGGATGAAGGCCCGCGTTTGCCCGCCGGTGCCGTGCACGGTCATCGGGTATCCGATCGCGGCTTGCATCAAAAACCGGTTCAGCACGGTGCCGTAATCGCCATCGTAGTCGAACCGGTTGATCAGCCGGTCATCCATGCGGGTTTCTTCGGTTTGCGTGCCCCAGACAATACCTTGATGCAGATCGGTGATCTTCACCCCGTCATTCTTATTGTAAAAATGAAAGAACAACTGATCCTGGCTTTTGGTCATGTGGTAGATTGAGCCGGGATTGGTGGGATAGAGGATCTCTTGCTCACTTTCCCCGTGCGAGGTGTCCACGCGCACCTTGAGATAGCCTTCGGGGATCTTCATGCCCGCGGTGCCATAGCCATAAACACCCATGGTGCCCAAATGCAGCAGATGGATGTCCTGACCTGACTCGACAATCGCGGCGAGCACATCATTGGTGGCGTTGAGGTTGTTGGACACGGTGTAGCGCTTGTGAAAGGACGACTTCATCGAATAGGGCGCCGCGCGCTGCTCGGCGAAATGGATGATCGCGTCGGGGCGTTCCTCTTCGATCAGGCTGAGAAGGCGGTGGTAATGCGTGCCGACCGTGAATTTGACAAAGCCAATCTCGTGACCTGTCAGCTCTTTCCACACGCGCAGACGCTCGCCCAATGGGCGGATCGGGGTCAGGCTCTCGACCTCAAGCTCCAGATCAATCTCACGCCGCGACAGGTTGTCGACGATGATCACGTCATGCCCACGCGCCGAAAGATGCAGCGCATTGGGCCAGCCACAAAAGCCATCGCCCCCCAGAATGATCACTTTCATGACACGTATCCTGCCTTCACCTTGTCCGTTCGAGCGGTGCTAGAGGCTGTTGCGGTTTTGTGCAAGCACGGCTCGACGCCCCGTGCGCCAGGGATTAGGGTCTCATGCAGGCGCCACGCGCGCACTTCGAAGACGGATCTACCTTATGTCGATTTTGCGAACACTGCGCCTGGCACCCTATGTCTGGTGATCGGACAGCAGTCTACGCCGGGCTGTTTGCGGGGCTGGCATTTGGCGTGTTCTGGATCCCGATCCGGGCCTTGGAGGAGGTCGGTTTTGTTGGGCCTTGGGCGATGGTCATTTTCGCGGGCCTGCCGACCTTGGCCTGCTTGCCCCTGGCGTGGCGCGCGCGGCGTATCTATGCGACCAGTGGGCTATATGCGCTTTCAGGCGGAATCCTGGGCGGCATCGCCTTTGCGCTTTATGCCACGGCCTTTCTTTATACGGATGTGGTGCGCGTCATCGTTTTGTTTTACGCGATGCCGGCCTGGGGGTTTTTACTGGCCTGGTTGGTTCTGAAGGACCCGATCACGCCCGCGCGCATGGTCACGCTCGCGCTCTGTTTTTCGGGGCTTTACGTGGTGTTTGGCCGACAATCCGGTTTGCCGGTGCCAGAAAACCTGGGCGATTGGTGCGCGCTTTTGAGTGGCATGATCTGGGCGGCCTCGGCCCTGTTGATCCTGATCCATCGCCGCGTGGGGTATGTCGTGCACAGCATCAATTTCCTTGGCGTGGCCGCGATTGCCTGTCTTGCCGTGTCCTTGATGGCCACGTCACAAGGCACGCTAGCTGCCCCCACATGGGATCAGGCAAAAGCGGCGTTGATTTGGTTGATCCCGGTGTCCATTGTCCTGACCATGCCGGCCTGCTTTGCCGCTGTATTTGCACCAACACGGCTCAACCCCGGTGTGGCCGGACTGTTGTTCACGGCGGAGGTCGTGGTGGGTGCGATCACGGCGGCGATCTGGGCCGATGAAGTGCTGGGCGCGCGGGAAATTGTGGGCTTGATGTTGATCATAGCCGCAGGCCTGGCAGAACCTGCATTGACGGTATTTCGATCAAGGACACGCGCATGACACCACGATCTTACTTGAGCGCGCAGGCACATGCGCTGTTGGCGCAGATGGCAGAGGCGGAGATGACACCCGCGTCAGCCGACACGGTCGCGCAGCATCGCCAGGACGCCCGCGCCGCATTTCTGCCGCGTGCAGAGCGCGCCGTGGCGCGCCATGGTGTGTCGGTGACATCTCAGGAGATCGGCGGACAACCCTGTCTTGACATCCGCCCATCAGGCCCAACGCAGGGCACGCTGCTTTATTGTTTTGGCGGCGGCTATATCTCGGGCAGCGCGCAAGAAGATCTGATTGTGAGTGCCGCACTCTGCGCGGGCACAGGCGCGCGCGTGGTCGCCGTCGACTACCCTCTTGCGCCAGAACATCCCTGGCCTGCCGCGCATCAGGCGGCTTGGGCGGTGTATGAGACGCTTGCGCAGGATGGGCCGCTCGCGATTGCCGGTGAATCTGCGGGCGGCAATTTGGCGCTCACGGTGATGCAACGGGCCCAACCCGGTGGGATCGTTGCGGCTTTGCTTTTGTCGCCCTGGAGTGACCTGACCCATGGCGGCGACAGCGTGATGGTCAATGGTGGGCGGGACCCGACCTTGAGCCAGGCCCAGTTGATCGCGGCCGCAACCCTTTATGCCGGCGGTGCCGATACGGCCTTGCCCGGGCTGTCGCCAATCCAAGGGCCGTTTTCGCAAGAGGGCCCGCCGGTGATGATCACCACCGGGACACGAGATATCTTGTTGAGCCAATGCACGGAGCTGGCCCGACGGATGCGGGCCGCAGGGCAGGAGGTCCGGCTCGACGTCTATGACGGGCTGTGGCACGTGTTCGAATTCTACGATGAGCTGCCAGAAGCAAAAGCGTCTTTAGAGGCCGGATCGGCGTTTTTGCGGGCGCATCTGCAGGGTTGATCGGCCGCTCGTCCGCCCTCTCGGGCAGTCTCGCTCACCAATGCGCGCCGGCATTGACCTGAATGTCTTCCATGGTCAGGGCGGGCGCGGCATCTGAGCATAAGAACGCAACAAGGGCTGCGATCTCTCCGGGTTGCACCAGGCGGTTTTGTGGGTTGGCTTTGGCGATGTCGTCGATTTCCTCCTCCGCCGTGCGCCCTGAAACTTCGGCCATTTGCGCGGCACTTGACCGCAACATATCCGTCTCGACCCATGTGGGGCTGACCATGACGCAGCTTACCCCGTGGGGCGCGCCCTCTAGCGCGACAGACCGGGTCAGGCCCAAGAGCCCCGCCTTTGAGGCGCAATAGGCCGGATAATCGGGTTGGGCGGACCGCGCGGCCGTAGAGCCGATATTGACGATCCGCCCCCAGCCACGCGCGATCATGTCGGGCAGGCAGGCGCGGGTCATCAAAAACGGCCCGGTGAGGTTGGTGTCGATCACCGTGCGCCATGCCTCAAGACTGTGATCGCATGTTGTCTGATGCAAGGTGATGCCCGCGGCGTTGACCAGAATGTCGATGGGCCCCAGTGCAGTTTTGACATCATCCGTGAACTGCGCCACGGACCCTGCATCGGTCACGTCGAGCCGGCCCACATACCCTCTGTCGCCCAGCTCCGCCTGTATCTTGGGTTGACGGTCCGGGTCGCCCCCTCGCCGTGCGCCCACAGCCACGCGCAGACCGGCCTGCGCCAATCGGATGGCAATCGCCTCCCCAATCCCGGCCAATCCCCCGGTGACGACGGCAACACGTTCAGTCATTGGGACGTTTCTCAATCTCGCCTTTGATCCAGGCATCAAGATCGCCGGGCCGTCGCCCACCTGCCAGATACTCATCTATGATCGTGATCATCTGGTCCCGGTTGAACGAGATGTAATGACCCGCGTGGACGGTTTGGATGGGCAATTCCCGCAAGCGCCTGAGACTGTCGGCCAGATGCTCGGGGTTGGAGTGGTAGAGATCATCAAGCAACTCGCCGTCATAGACCACATCCCCCGAAAACAAGAGGCCCGTGTCACGTCCCTAAAGCGCAATGGAGCCCGGCGAATGGCCCGGCAGGTGCATGACATGAAACACCCGATCGCCCAGATCGACCACATCGCCCTCGTCCAGCAGATTGGTGATCGGGGCCGGGCGGACAAAGTAGTCGTCATAGCGAAACCCCGCGTAGGGAAGGGCGGTAAACGCCTCTGCGCGCACATATCCCGTGTCAGCCACCGTATTGGCGGGCGTTGGTGCGGCCATGGTCGCCGCCTCGGCGTGGTGACAACAGCGGGTGTCAAACTCATACAGCCCACCGGAATGATCAAAATGACTATGGGTCACAATGGCGGTCACCGGGCGCTCTGTCAGCTGGGGCATCTCTTCGATCATGGGGCGCACGCCCATGCCTGTGTCGATCACCAAATCCCGATCCCGTCCGCGCACATGCCAGATGTTGCAGCGCAGCCAATCGGCCATGTGTGGCTCATAAATGCGCGACACATCTTCGCTGAGGTGATCCACGGTGAACCAGTTTTCGGCAATCGGTTTGGGCATGGACGGGTTCCTTGCAACGTCTTTGGAACATTGCACCAGCACCGGGCATTTTGCAAAACTCTGTCCTCGCTGGCTAAATTCATTGAAAAGCCCGGTGGGTCCAGTAAGCTCCGAACTTGGAAGGGAAGCGCCGCCCAACCACCCCATACCTGTTTTACGTGTATGTTCACGGCGACTTTCCTTTTGATAAACGGCGGCAAACGTGCTTTTGTTGACTCGTCAGTCAATAAAACGTTCAGCTGTAAAAACGTTAAAAGACAGGGAGAAGACAAATGAAAATGACAACGCTACTGGGCTCGGCGGCGCTGAGCCTCGGGCTTGCGACCGCCGCATCGGCCAGCGACCCGATCAAAATTCCGATCAATGAATGGACCGGTCAGCACGTCTCGGCGCATATCCTGGGGACATTGTTTGAAAAGGCAGGCTACACCGTGGAATACGTGACCGCCGGTGCGGTCCCGCAGTTTGCCGCGATCTCGCAAGGTGAATTGCATGTGCAGCCTGAAACATGGACCAACAACGTGGGCGACATCTATCCCAAGGCTGTGGAAGCCGGTGATATCGTCGTGGTCGGTGATCTTGGCCTGCAGCCGCAAGAGGGATGGATTTATCCGCCCTATATGGAAGAGAAATGCCCGGGCCTGCCGAGCTATGAGGCGCTTTATGACTGCGCGCAGGCCTTTGCCGCCGCAGACACATTTCCCAACGGTCGCCTGATCACCTATCCGGCGGATTGGGGCACTCGGTCCAAGGATGTTGTGGAACAGCTCGACATCCCTTTCGCCCCCGTCGCGGGCGGCTCTGAGGGCGCGATGATCGCCGAGATCAAGGCCGCCGTGGCCGCGGAAGAGCCCATGCTCATGATGTTCTGGCAGCCGCATTGGCTCTTTGCCGAGAATGAAATGAACTGGGTGGAATGGGATGCCGCCGAGGGCGAGTGCCAGGAAGAAAGCGGTCAGTCCAAGGGCAATGCCTGCGGTTTCCAACAGGCCGCGATCAGCAAAATCGCCTATAAGGGCTTTGCCGACAGCCATCCCGGGGCGCATGCCATTTTTGAGGCCTATTCCATTGGCAATGATGTCCAGAACGCCATGATGCTGGAGATTGACCAAAAAGGTCGTGACCTCGAAGAGGTTGTGGCCGAGTGGGTCGACGGCAATGAGGCGACATGGGGTGCTTGGGTGGAAGCCGGTAAAGCGGCCGCAAACTAAACATCTGCGCATGACCGCAGGGCGGCCCACCTGGTGCCGCCCTGCGTTTGATTTTCCCCCACACAGGCGAGCATTATGGACAACGCGCATGGCGAGGTGAAACTATCCTGCCGCAACATTTGGAAAGTTTACGCCGAGCAGAACGCGCCGTATTTCAAGTCTGACGTGGGCACTCTTGCGACACCGGAACTGTGCACCAAGATGCGCGCGGACGGGTCCATCCCCGCCGCAGCCGATGTCAGTTTTGACGTGCATGTGGGCGAGATTTTCGTGATCATGGGGCTGTCTGGATCGGGCAAATCGACAGTGGTGCGTTGCCTGTCGCGGTTGGTGGAGGCGACGCATGGGGAGATCCTCCTTGATGGGGAGGATCTGCTCAAGAAATCCGACAAGGACCTGATTGATATCCGTCGCCACAAGATGGGCATGGTGTTTCAGAACTTTGGCCTGATGCCGCATCTGAGCGTGTGGGACAACATCGCCTTTCCGCTGTCATTGCAGGGGTTGGGCAAGACAGAACAGCATGAAAAAGTCGCCCGGGTGATTGAGCTTGTGGGCCTTGAAGGGCGCGAAACCTCCTTTCCCAGACAGCTTTCAGGCGGGCAGCAACAGCGCGTGGGCATCGCCCGTAGCCTGGCCATTGAGCCAGAACTTTGGTTTTTGGATGAGCCGTTTTCGGCGCTTGATCCGCTTATTCGACGGCAGATGCAGGATGAATTTCTGCGCATCCAAAAGACGCTGCAGAAATCCATCGTATTTATCACCCATGATTTCCTTGAGGCCCTGCGCATTGCCGATCGGATGATGATCATGCGCGACGGGCAAGTGGTGCAGATGGGCAAACCGGCGGAGTTGATTGTCAATCCAGCCGATGACTATGTGGCCGAGTTTACCGAAGAGGTGCCGATGGTGCGGGTCTTGAAGGCGCAAGACGTGCTCGACACCAAGGCCAAGCCCGGCACGGCCATGCCCGAAAAGGACTGCGACTGTTCGGTTGAGGAATTGCTGCCCTTGCTGGCCGAAAGCAACAGCGGCGTGAAAGCGATGCGCGATGGGCAAGCTTTGGGCGTGGTGACAGCCAGCAGCGTGATCGCCGCCCTCGCCGCTGAACGCGGCTCGGACGTCGCAGCAGGGGCGCGGTGATGGCGCCTGCACAGATCCGCATGCTGTGGGTGGGGCTGATCGCGCTGAAGCTGTCGGGGCTGATCAAGTCGGACGCGGCCAAGTGGCTGATCCTGTGCCCAGAGGCATGGGTCGTGCCGATCACCCCGTGGCTCAACGCGGCGATGGACTGGACCGTGGCGGTGTTTGGCCCGGCGTTCAAAGCATTTTCGGCCGCAATGGACATCCCCATGAGCGCGGTGCGGGAGTTTTTGCAGTGGTTGCCCTGGTCGGTCACCTTGGTGTTGTTGACCTTCGCGGCCTATGCCGTCTCGGGCGTGTCGCTTGCCATCTTCACCTGTCTTGCTGTGCTGTACATGGTGGTCATTGGCTACTGGCCGGAATCGATGAATTCGCTGTCGCTGGTGGTCATTTCCGTGCCTATGGCCGTGGGGATCGGGTTTGCCCTTGGCGCGCTCGCCTTCTTTTCTGAGCGGGCAGAGCGGATCATCAAACCGGTGATGGATCTGCTGCAAACCGTCCCGGCCTTTGCCTATCTGCTGCCGATCCTGCTGCTCTTTGGGTTTGGGCCGGTGGTGGGGCTGATTGCCTCGATCCTCTATGCTTTCCCACCGACGGTGCGCAACACCATGCTGGGCCTGCGCCGCGTGCCAAGTGAGGTGATCGAGGCGGGGTTGATGTCTGGGGCCACGGGGCCACAGCTTTTCTGGCGCGTGCGGGTGCCATCGGCCATGCGGCAGATCCTGCTCGGTGTGAACCAGACGACGATGGCGGCATTTTCGATGGTGATCATCGCCTCTGTTATTGGGGGCACAGCCGATATCGGGTGGGAAGTTCTGAGCACGATGCGCAAAGCCGAATTTGGTGAAAGCCTGTTGGCGGGACTTGTGATTGCGTTGATGGCGATGGTGATGGACCGGATCACGGCGGCCGCTGCCACCGCAGACCCCAAGGAGCCCATCCTGAACGAACCCGTTTGGTCACGCTATCGCATGTGGATCATCGCCGCGGGGCTGGGGGTCTTCGTGGCCTGCCTCGCCCAAGTCGCCCCCGCGCTGTCGGAATATCCCAAGGAATGGGTGATTTTCCCGGCCCAACCGATGAACGACGCCTTGGAATACACGATCACGGAGTTCCGCAGCATCATTCAAACCGCCGAGAACAGCGCGTTCTTCTTTGTTATGCTGCCGGTGAAAATCGGCTTTGATCAGTCCATCAGCCCGTTCACCTGGGGCTTTGAATTTACCCGCGAACTGAGGTTTGCCTATGCGGCGGTCGTTGCGGCTCTCGCGGTCTGGATCGCTCTCAGTCGCGGTCTCGGTTTCGCGGTGACGCTGATTTTCTTTGCGACGCTTTTGTATTTTGGGCTGACCAAAATGCCGTGGCCCGCCTTGCTTGCCATGGCCGTGCTTTTGGCCTGGCAATTGTCGGGGCCGAAACTCGCGCTGGGTGCGTTTTTGGGCTTTGGTTTTTTGATCATTGCCGGTGTGTGGCCGCAAACGCTTTTGTCGTTCTACCTGTGCGGCATTGCTGTGGCCTTGTCGTTTACGGTTGGCGCGATCTTGGGAACTTTGGCCTCTGAGTTTGATGGGGTGTCTGCGGTGTTGAGACCCATCAACGACACGTTGCAGACGATGCCGCTGTTTGTCCTATTGATACCTTTCGTGATGGTGTTCGGGGTGGGCGACTTTACGGCGCTTTTGGCGATCATGGCCTACGCCATCGTGCCCGCCGTCCGCTACACCGAGCACGGGCTGCGCTCTGTCCCGGAGCATGTCATTGAGGCCGCCACCTGCATCGGGTGTACACGGATGCAGCGGCTCTTCCGTGTGAAACTGCCACTGGCGTTGCCGGTTATGATGTTGGGGCTCAATCAGACCATCATGTACGGCATCGCCATGTTGGTGATAGCAGCGCTTGTGGGCACGAACGGTCTGGGCCAACAGGTCTATATTGGTCTGGGGGATGGCGATTTCGGCGTGGGCATCGTTGCCGGTCTTGGCATGGCGATCATCGCTATCATCGCGGACCGCCTTACCGCTGCTTGGAGCAAACGCCGGCAAGAAGAGCTTGGTTTGGAGGCCGAATAAACCATGGCACTCAGCGCATTGGACAATCAGGATTTCGGCTTTCCCGTTCCCATTGCCTACGGGCCGGGCCGTTTGGCAGGGATCGCGGATCTGTGTGCGGCTCACGCCATCACGCGCCCGCTGATTGTTACCGATCGGGGCAGTCGCGATTTGCCCTTCATCGATCGTCTGGCCGATTTGTTGTCCAAGGCTGGTTTGCCAAACGCAGTGTTCTCGGACATCTCACCGAACCCCCGCGATGATGAGATTGCAGCAGGCTGTGCGGCCTTGCGCGATGGCGATCATGATGCGGTGATCGGCATTGGCGGGGGCAGCGCGATGGATGGCGGCAAGGCGATCTGCCTCACCGCGCATTCCGGCGTCGATCTCTTTGCGTTCAACTACGATGAACCCGTGCCGGACGTATCCAAAGCGCAGTTTCCCAAACTGATCACCATACCAACCACGGCTGGCACAGGCGCGGAGACCGAAAGCACGGCGATGGTGACAGACACGTCCAAAGGCATGAAATTCTGTGTCTGGCATCCCGAATTGAAACCCAGCGTTACGGTGCTTGATCCCGAATTGACGCTGGGCCTGCCGCCACATCTGACAGCCTGGACCGGGGTGGATGCCCTGACCCATGGGATCGAGGCGTATCTCGTGCCTGATTTCAACCCGCTGTGCGATGGGCTTGCGCTTGAGGCCTTGGCGCTGATTTCGGGGTCTCTGGAGCAGGCGTTCAGAACCCCGTCGGATTTGGAGGCCCGGGGACGGATGCTGATCGGATCCTGCCTTGCGGGTGTTTCCTTTCTCAAGGGGCTGGGGCATGTCCATGCGATTTCCCATATGGTTGGCGCGGAATACGACACGCAGCACGGGCTGACCAATGCCATCGTTTTGCCAGTGGTGCTGCGTTACAATTTGCCGGACTTGCCCGACAAGACGCGGGTCATGGCGGAGGCAATGGGCATGGGGGCGCTCGCACCTGATGCATTTTGCGCGCAGATTGATGGGCTATTGGATCGCTTGGACATCCCCAAAGGCCTGGCCGAGATTGGTGTGGAAATGGACAGCGCGGAGCGGCTGGCAGGAAAGGCCCTGCTGGATGCGGCCGCAGGGACCAATCCGCGCGGGTCCAGCATCGCCGAGATGCAAGAACTGATCGAGGCAGCGATCACTGGCGCGCGGTAGCGCTCGTCGCAACCCATTGGGTAGCGTAAAGCACAGCATTGACACATAGCGAAGGCCAGGGCCACGAGATACGGTGCATATTCGTGGGCCAGATGCACCAAGCCCTTGAGTTCTTGAAACATCCCGAATGGCATCGCCTCTGCCGCGCGTTTTGATACGGCGGGTGGCACGGTTTGATCCTTGTCCCCTGCAATCAAAAGGGTCGGGGTTGTGAGCGTAAAGGTGCGCGCGGTCAGCATATCCACGTCCCATTGCGCCATCATCTGCAACGTGCTGTCCACATGCCCGCGATCTGAAAACAGCTTGGCGTAACAGCGCAGACTGTCCTCGGGAATGTCGGACCCGGTGGTGCGGATCAGGCCCCGCGCCCGCCCCATGGCGGAACCGCCCATCGTCAGCGCGACCGATGTGAACGGGTTAAGCGCCAGCATTTTGGCCATGATCGGAAAGAGCCAGCCCGCGATGCCCTCGAAAGGTTCCAGGGCCGCATTTATGCCCACAACACGCACTGGATTGTCCTGAACGCTTGCCAATTGCAGCGCCAACGCCCCCCCGGCGGAATGGCCGACAATCAGGGTCGGCTCCCAACCTTGATCCACGAGCAGGGCCTTTAGATCGAGGGCCATCATGGGCAGGCCAAGCCGCGTCTTGGTCCCGGCACGGGTGAAGCCTTGACCGGGCAGGTCCACAGCGATCACATGATGGTCCTGCGCCATCAACGGCATCAACCCGGCCCAACTGTGCGTTGATCCGCCCGCGCCGTGGAGCATGAGGACAGTGGGCCCTTCGCCCATCTCCACCACGTGCCAGATATGGGGTTTGACACGCACCGCGCGGGAATGCTTTTGCAGCGGCCAATCAGAGAGATCGCGCGCCCGGTCCATCCGCTACCCGCTCAGCGCGGCATCAGTTGCGGCACTGATCGCCTGTGCATCCGCGCGGGGCAGGGCAAGGTAGTCGCCCATCAGCCACGTTGCGAGGTCCGCGCCTTCGCGGCCGGGGCGCTGTGCGGTGTCAATGACAACGGATTTCAACCCCTGCATCGCCAGCGCCCGGGCCATAGCCTGCGCATCATCTCGGGCCTTCGTGCGCCCATGCGCCCCATCAAGGGCGACATTGGCACGTCCGTCCGTGAGCAAGGCCAGCGCGGGGGAAAAGCCGCGCACCCGGCCCAGCTCTGCCAACTCAAGGGCGCATTGCAATCCAGATGCCAGCGGCGTGCCACCCCCACCGGGCAGACCTGCGAGCTGCTTTTTGGCCTGAACGAGAGAACGCGTCGGCGCCAGCAGCACCTCGGCCTGCTCCCCGCGAAACCCGATCAGGGCCACTTGATCGCGCTTGGCATAGGCCTGGGCCAGCATCAATTCCACGGCGCCCTTCGCCTCTGCCATGCGTGCCATTGCGGCAGAGCCTGAGGCGTCCACCGTGAAAATCACCAGCCGGTCAGAGCGTTCTTCATAGCGCTTGAGGCGAATATCAGAGGGATGAATGATCAAACGCGGCGCATTGGCGCGGGCCTTTTTGCGCAAGGTCTGCCACGGCGCGGCGGTGCGCAGCGTGGCCACCACATCAATGCGCGCGCGCCCATCCAAGCGACCGGGCCGTGGGGGCAGGGGACGCCCCCGCCGATTGGCCACGCGTTTGAGCCCTGCACCGCTGCCTTGGGCGCTGCGTTTGGCGCGGGCGCGGCTTTCGAGGCGAGACAGGAAATCTGGCGGCAGCAATGCGCGAACAGCCTCAATGAGCAGCTCTTGGGGAATGTCGGTCAGGGTGGTCTCTCCTGCCTCACCGGCCTCATCTGGCTGTGCGTCCGGTTGCTCGGGCGCGGTGTCTGGCTCTTGCGTGTCCGGGATGCAGGTCGCGCGCGAGGGGTAAACCAGCTCCGTTGCCTCTTGCAACAGGGCGTCTGTGACCTCCTTTTCCCCATCGAGAGCCGCCAAGGCGCGCGCCGCGTTCGCGGCAAGCTGTGGCGCGCGCAGGCTGTGAATGCCAAAGGCGGCAGCGAGCGTGACCAACCTGTCATGGTGATCCGCGCTGAGACGTATCGCGGCCATCTGGGCACGGGCGGCATCCAGATCCGCAGGCGCGGGCATCAGCGGCGTGGCCTCGGACCAGCGAATTTCGGACAGATCCACGTGAAAGGCGCAACGTTCCGTGAGCGCCGCTGGCGCAGCTTCCTCTGCCTCGGCCCCTTCATCCAGCAGGATCAGCGCATGCTCTGTGCTACCATCGAGCAGCATCGCCAGCCGCGCGGCAAGCCCGGAACTGGCCCGCTCCGCCATGGCCAGAAGCAGCGTGGCGGGTGTCTCAGACAGCCCTGCATCGCGGATCAAGTGCCCTTCGGTCAGCGAGGCGGCGACATTCACACCGCCAAACAGCTGGGTGTCGGTGAGACCGGGATGGATGCGCCGCAAGGGCAATGGCAGACGTGCAAGCTGATCTTCAAAGACCTGGCGCGCGGGCGACGGCCGGGCGCGCAGGCACAGACCCTTCAGCCCCGCGGGATCCACGCATAGAGCGGCCAGCGCACGCAGTGCGCGGTGCCAGCTCTCGCCACTCATGCCAGGGTTTCCGCGACCGTCCGTTCCACCCGGGTCGACGATCCGGCCTCATCCAGAGGGTCGCGCCGCAGCCGGTGGCTCAGCGCAAGGGGCGCCACTCGGCGCAGATGCACACGGGTGACCCTGTCCGATTTTTCATATGCGGCGAGCGCGCGCGCGGATTTGAGCAAGGTCAGTTCTCCGCGCAGACCATCAGCCCCAAGTGCAAGGCTTAGGCGCGCGCAATCCTCCAGCACGTCATCCGGTGTGGCGGTCTCTGTCAGCGCCGCACGCGCCGCGATAATGGCTTTGCGGATGCGCGTGTTTTGACCGTTCCACTTGCGCATGAAAGCACTGGTATCATGCTCAAACGCATCGCGTCGGCGGATCACTTCGACGCGCTCTTCCACCGTGTCGGGCGATCGCACCTCCACCGATAGCCCGAACCGGTCTAGAAGTTGTGGGCGCAGCTCACCCTCTTCGGGATTGCCGGACCCCACCAGGACAAACCGCGCCGCGTGCCGAATGGAGAGCCCCTCCCGTTCCACTGCGTTCACGCCCGATTGCGCCACGTCGAGCAGCAGATCGACAATGTGATCTTCCAGCAGGTTGACCTCATCAATATAGAGATACCCGCGATTGGCCTTGGCCAGCAGGCCCGGTTCAAACGCCTTTTCCCCTTGGGTCAACGCACGTTCGATGTCCAAGGCGCCGGTCACGCGATCCTCGGTCACGCCAAGCGGTAGATCGACCACCGGGGTCGGCCGCTCTACGATGGTTTTGTCTTTGATATCAGCCCAGTCCGGGCAATCCTTCACCTTGGCGGAGTTGACAGGGCAGCCCGCCACCATCTCAATTGGCGGCAAGAGCGCCGCCAGCGCCCGTACCGCCGTGGACTTGCCCGTGCCCCGATCGCCAAACACCAAAACCCCGCCCAATCCGGGGTCAATGGCCGTCAGGATCATGGCGGTTTTCATGTCGTCCTGTCCGACAATCGCGGAAAACGGGAAAGGCGCGCTCATCAGCTGTGTCCTATTCGTTGCAATGGAGGCTTGCCCTCCCAGGTGCCATCACATGCGGTGACCTGAAAACGGGCGTACAGCTCTTCACGAAACCAATCCCCGGCGCGCACGGCTTTGATCGCACGGGCATGGGGGCCATCTTTGCGGGCGAAACTGGCCATGGTCGCCGTGTCGGGCCAGATCGAAAACGTCACCTGATGCAAAAGCGGCACTTCACCGATGCCAATTTTGAACACCACGTTTTCGTCAAACCCGATGACAGAACTGATATCGGGCACCCTTTTCCAGAATTTCAGCGCTGCGCGCGGTTTGATCGTGGCCCGCGTGAGGGCGGCGACGGGCCCGTCATGGGCCGGTTCTTTCGCTTCAAACGGGGTCAAGCCAGACCACTGACCGCGCACCGATGTTGGCGAGAGAAAGACCGTCCAATCCTCTTGCGCCTTGGCCCGGTAACGTTTGAACACACCGGCCTGCGCGATTTGCCGTTGCGCGGTGGCCAGATCGGGCCACGTGGCCAGGATCGCATAAACGCCGGTGTTTGGCACCGGGGTGAACCCTTCGCCCGTGCCTGATCCGCACAGTTTCCAAAATCCGATCCCGTCCACGCGGGTCATGGCAGGGCGCGCCAGGCCCATCATGGTGAACGCCCAAATCCGCGCCCATCCCGGCGCAAAGCGAAAGAAGCTGAGGCTGACGGTCGTGATCGTGCTCACCCTTGACGGCGTTGATGTTGGCGCTTGCCTCGCGCGCGGTCACTCCCGGCGCACAGGTTCTATGCCCCTAATAAAGAACAGCAATCACGGATTGTCAATTTAACTAGACACATGTAGTCTAAAGATATGTTGACACACACCCAGCCCATGCACAGCGCCACGAGTGCCCAATCGGCCTTTTCCCCCCATGCGGTGATCATAGGCGCGGGGCTTGGCGGTCTCGCCTCCGCGATGCGCCTTGGGGCCAAAGGGTACCGCGTTACGGTGCTGGATCGGCTCGACACGCCGGGCGGGCGCGGCTCTGCGATTTGGCAAAACGGCCATCGCTTTGATCTTGGGCCCACAATCGTCACGGTGCCGCAGGTCTTTGAGGCCTTGTGGGAGGCCTGTGGTCGCAATTTCTACCAAGATGTGGGTTTGCACGCGCTCGACCCGTTTTATGAGATCCGCTGGCCTGATGGCAGCCGCTACAGCGCGCGCCAAAAGACCGAGGACATGCTGGCTGAGGTTGCGCGTCTCTCTCCGGGGGATGTGAAAGGCTATCAGAAATACCTCAAGGCCAGTGAGCGCCGCTATTGGCTGGGCTTTGAGGATATGGGCCGTCGTCCCATGCACAGTTTCATGGAGCTGCTCAAGGTCATCCCGGCCTTTGCCATGCTGCGGGCGGATCGGTCGATCTATCGTTTGGCGTCACGCTATGTCCGGGATGAACGGTTGCGTATGGCGCTGTCGTTCCACCCGCTTTTTATCGGGGGCGATCCGTTCCATGTGACCTCGATGTACGCGTTGGTCAGCCATTTGGAGAAAGCCTACGGCGTGCATTACGCCATCGGCGGTGTCGATGCGATTGCCCGCGCCATGGTGGGCGCGATCGGTGAGCAGGGCGGTCATGTCCAACAAGGCGCCGAGGTGGATGAAATTTTGATGGAAAACGGCCGCGCCACGGGCGTGCGCCTGACCGGCGGACAACAAATCCGCGCCGACATCGTGGTGTCGAATGCCGATGCGGGCCACACCTATGATCATCTGATGCGCAACGCCCCCAAACGCCGCTGGACGCCACCGCGTCTCAAGCGCACGCGGTGGTCGATGGGCCTGTTCGTTTGGTACTTTGGCACCAAAGGCACGGCGCAGGACTGGCCGGACGTGGGCCACCACACGATCCTCAATGGTCCGCGCTACAAAGGGCTGGTGCGCGACATCTTTATCAAAGGCAAGCTTGCCGATGATATGAGCCTTTATGTCCACCGCCCGTCGGTCACCGACCCCTCGGTGGCGCCGGATGGCGATGACACCTTCTATGCGCTCAGCCCTGTGCCCCATCTGGGCCATGACAACCCGGTCGATTGGACCCGCATGGCGGAGACCTATCGGCAAAAGGTCGAAAAGGTTCTCGAAGAGCAGCTGTTGCCTGGGTTTTCAAAGCGTCTCAGCGCCTCAGAGGTGTTCACGCCCGAAACCTTCCGCGATCGGTATCTCAGCCCCCATGGGGCGGGCTTTTCGATTGAGCCACGCATCCTGCAAAGCGCGTTTTTTAGACCTCACAATGTCAGTGAGGAGGCCGAGGGCCTGTACCTTGTGGGGGCGGGCACCCATCCCGGTGCTGGCCTGCCCGGGGTGATCTCAAGCGCCGAGGTGCTGGCCCAACTGGTGCCCGATGCCGAGGTGCAAGAGCAGGTGATGCGCGAGGCTGCCGAATGATCGACCCAAAAGACATGGCCCACTGCGTGGAGGCGATCCGCCATGGGTCACGCTCCTTTCATGCGGCGTCCAAGCTGCTGCCGCGCCGTTTGCGGGATCCGGCTTTGGCGCTCTATGCCTTTTGCCGGTTGGCCGATGACGCGGTCGATTTGCAAGCGGACAAAGCCCCGGCCGTGATCCGACTGCATGAGCGTCTGGACAAAGCCTATGCCGGACGGCCTGAAAATGGCCCCGCTGACCGGGCCTTTGCCGCGATCATCGAAGAGTTTGACATGCCGCGCGCCTTGCCCGAGGCGTTGCTCGAAGGGCTGGCCTGGGACGCGATGGAGCGGCGCTACCAAACGCTGTCGGAGCTGCGGGACTACTCTGCGCGCGTGGCCTCTGCCGTGGGCGCGATGATGTGCGTGTTGATGCGGGTGCGCGATCGAGATGCGCTTGCGCGGGCCTGCGATCTTGGCGTGGCGATGCAGCTGACCAATATCGCGCGGGACGTGGGCGAAGATGCCCGCGAAGGGCGGCTTTACCTGCCGCTGGAATGGCTTGACGAAATGGGCCTTTCACCAGAGGCGTTTTTGGCCAATCCACAAATGACGCGGGAACTGGAGCTGCTTGAAAAACGCCTGCTGAAAGAAGCCGATCGTCTCTACATTCGGTCCGAAGCCGGGGTCAGTGCGCTGCCGGTGGATTGCCGGCCTGGCATCTTTGCGGCGCGCTACATCTATGCCGGCATCGGTGGGCAGGTGCGGCGGCAAGGCTATGACGCCATCAACCATCGCGCCTATACCTCCGATGGGCAAAAGCTCGGCTGGCTGATGGTCTCCTTGGCGCGCACATTTGGCACCACCCTCATGCCCCGCTCTGCGCTGATCCATGCCGAACCTCTGGCTGAGACGGCCTTTTTGGTGAATGCCGCGGCCAGTGCGGCGCCCGCGACCTCGGATTGGAGCGACGGGATCCTGGCCACCATGGCCGGTCTCAAAACCCGCGACCGTGAGGAGAACGCAGCCTTGGCCTCAGCGGTCAGAGGGGCGCGGTAGAGCATGTTTTGGGTTCTGTTTGCCATCTTTCTTGCGGCCTGTTTTGCCGCGGGGGCCACAGGGGGGCTTTTCCCACCCGGGCCCTGGTACGAAAAGCTGCAAAAACCATCCTGGACGCCGCCCAATTGGCTCTTTCCGGTGGCCTGGACTTCGCTCTATCTGTTGATGGCGGGCGCAGGCGCGCGGGCCGCCGTCCAGCCCGACAATGGCGTGGCCATGGCGCTTTGGTCGCTTCAAATCGCGCTCAACGGATTGTGGACACCGGTGTTTTTTGGCCTTGAGCGGCTGAAGCTTGGCATGGTTGTTTTGGGCGCACTTTGGTTGGCCGTTGCGGCCACGTTGATTGCGCTTTGGTCAGTGGACACGCTCGCGGGGCTGATGTTTGTGCCGTACCTCATTTGGGTCACGGTGGCAGGCGCGTTGAACCTGTCGGTCATTCGCCTCAACCCGGACGTCGCACAAAACGGTTGACGTCAGCGGCGTGATCTTTTGGGGGCCAGTCCCCAAACGCACTTTCCTTGGGGGCCAGCCCCCAAACGCACTTTCTATGGGGGCCAGCCCCCAAACCCCCGAGGTATTTGCAACAAGAAAGAAGCCGGTGTTTCCCAGGCTTCTTTCTTGTGAAAAATACCTCCGCCGGAGGCATAAAATATTAGCCAAATCGCCACCCTGCGCGGCGCGGAACCCGGACCGCGAGCATCGGTTTCAAAAGCGGTGAGCGGAACCGGCGCAGATCCAGCGCTTCGTGCACCCCTTCGCACACGTCTCCGCCGAGTTGGGTGCGGATCGCAGAGCGGCTATAAAACGGCGCATCGAGCATGTTTTGCACCTGATAAGGTTGGAATCCCGCATCGGCGCGGGTTTCGCGATGGACGGCCCAGAGGCTGCGGCGAAAGCGCGTTTTGGGTGGCAGGTCCATCACCTTTGCACGCCCATTTGCATCAAAATGTACGCCCAAGGCCAGCGCGCTGCCATCTATGCGCGTGGCGTCATAGAAACAGCTGGACCCACCGCCATGGGGAAACCGCCCCCAGGTCCAATAGGTGAAATCCTGCTCCAGGGCGCGGGTGCCGAAATTGGCGTCGAAATATCCGTGCCCTTGCCACTGCCACCCTTTGGCGTCGAGATCCACGCTGATCCGGGCCGTGGGCGCGAAAGGGCGCCAGATATGGGTGCCCTCGGGCGTCAGTGGCACCTCCACATCGGTGATGGCCGTAGGTTCCAGCACAATCCGGCCGCGCACGGGCGCGACCATGGGCGGTGCGCCCATTTCATCGACATCTATGACAAGTTTGTCCCCCTGCCAGCTCATCGCGGAGGGGCCTACGGTGAATTCATCCACGCTCTGGCGCAGGGCGCTGCGGCCTCGATCCGTCATGGTGAACCGGCCACCGGGGCCATAGGTCGCCACATTGATGCAGACGTTGTTTTCCGGGTCGCGCCGTCCAGACCAGGCATACCAGGGCGAAAAAACCGACCCTATGAACCCGATGATAGAGATCGCCCTGGGGGGGTCATTGCCGTCACCGTCGGCGATCCCGTCGACATACCACCAGGCGTAGCCACCCGGCGGGACGGCGAGGTTGAAATTCGGTCGCTCAAGATCGCCGCGGCCGCGTGCCTGGCGGAGAGGGTGGCCATCGGCACCCCCGCGCCCGGATGCGTCCCCCCACCCACCAGATAAAGCCCCTTGAGGCCCGTGCGCGCCGTGGGGCGGCTCAGCGCCGCTGTCATCCCATGCGGGCTCTGCCCGTAAAGCGATCCGTTCGTCCCCGGGAAAAGCCTGTTGAAACCGGTGGGCGTTGTCATCACGCTCGGCTCTGGGGTGAAGGTCAGACCGAAAGTCCGGAGCGTCTGAACGGTGCGTGTCTGGCATGGGGTTGCCTCCTCAGGGGTGTCGTCGGGCACAGGCGGGGCGTTGGCGATGGTCTCAAACCGCTCCAATTTGGGCGGTGCGGCGGGCAGTCCTCGATCCATGGCGCAGAGATAGATCGTGGGATCAGGGTCCAGCGCGCCTCGGGCGAGGGCGTCAAATTCGGGCTTCGGCGTGTGGCGGAAAAAGACGTTGTGATGGGCAAGCTCGGGCCCATGCGGCGTGGCGGCAAAGGCGCAGACCTCAGCCGACAGGGACCGCGGAAGGCGGCGGGTCTGAGGCGCGAGGGTGCGCATGGCCTCGCCCAGGTGGCCGGTGGCCAGGGCACGAGGATCGCCGTTGAAGGCGATAAAATCGGCTTGGATATGTTGGCCGTCTTGTAGGGTAACGCCCGTTGCTTTGCCGTTTTTTGACGTGATTTCTGAGACATGCGCGTCAAAGCTGAACCTTGCGCCGTGGGTCTCTGCAATCCTTTGCAGCGCTTTGGCCAGCCCATGCATGCCGCCCTCAACAACCCAGACCCCGCGCTCTTCCGCGTGCCAGATCAGGGACAAAAGCCCGGGGGATGCGTAAGGGGAGCCGCCCACATAGGTGGCATAGCGACCAAAGAGTTGGGCGAGGCGCGGGTCATCGAACGCCCGGTCCAGCACTTGGGCCAGCGTTGAGAGTGGCGCCATTTTGGGGATGAGCCAAGGTTTGCGCATGACGTGACCCACCAAGGGCAAAAGCGATGGGGTGGGGGCCGTCATGACCGGGGCATCAAAGGCCTCAAAAAGTGCACGTGCGCGGGTTGAGAAGGCGCGAAACTGACTTGCGGCCTTTGCGCCGGCGA
>ERZ1740070.324-NODE-324-length-33427-cov-7.133915_pt1 | contig 33427 bp, 31 predicted proteins | sample MGYA00581734_ERZ1740070 | MGnify/ENA primary metagenome ERZ1740070 (study PRJEB43018, sample SAMN04849744) | marine metagenome | isolation source: floating plastic debris | place: Pacific Ocean | collected 2008-09-01 | study: EMG produced TPA metagenomics assembly... | reverse complement strand
CGGCCTGCGATGAAGCCTTGAAACAGTTCTAAACCGGTCAGGTCTTTAATCTCAGCAGGATCAACCAATCCGGGGGACAATGTGGTCATGACGGGTCTCCATTAGAACGGGGCTTTGACGCGGAATTTGGTGCCGATCCCGCCGTCGGGATGGCGGATGCGTAGCTCTTCGGCGTGCAACATCATGCGGGGGTATTGGCTTGCTGTGTCGGGCGCATAGAGCGGGTCGCCAAGGATCGGATGCCCCAGCGCCAGCATATGCACGCGTAACTGGTGGCTGCGTCCGGTTTGCGGGAAAAGCTGGACTTTGCTTTCGGTCTCGTTGGCTTTGAGCACGCGCCAGTCCGTGACGGCGGGTTTGCCCGTCTCGTGATCCACCTTTTGCAACGGACGGTTCGGCCAATCGACAATCAAGGGCAGATCGACTGTGCCGGTTTTCGGCTCCAACCGCCCCGCCACACGCGCAACGTAGGTTTTCCTGGTCTGACGTTTTTCGAACTGCAGCCCAAGGTGACGCTGGGCGTGGGGTGTCAGAGCAAAGATCATCACACCTGACGTGTCGCGGTCGAGCCGGTGCACCAGCAGAACTTGTGGATAGGCGACCTCTAACCGCGCGATCAAACAGTCTGCCAATTCCGGGCCTTTGCCGGGCACCGACAGTAACCCGGCTGGTTTGTTCACCGCGAGGATTTCGTGGTCCTCGTGCAGGATGTCCAAGGGTGTATCGGGCGGCGCGTAGTCGGTCATGCGACCGGTCTACGGTGCTGCGCCGCCCGGTGAAAGGCGATTACACTTTCACGCGTTCGGACGTTGGGTCATAGAACGGCTTCATCGACGCCTCTGCCGCAACGCGAACGCCCGAGATGTCGATCTCGTACGAGGACCCGAGGACTTCATCCACCTTCTGCCCTTCGCACGGGACATATCCCATGCCCATCGCTGCGCCGAGGTGGTGGCCGTAGGCACCTGAGCTGAGGTAGCCGACGATTTCGCCATCCCGGACAATGGGTTCGTTATGATAGAGCAGCGGTTCCGGGTCTGTCAGTTTGAACTGGATAAGACGGTTCTTCAGCCCTTCCTCGCGCCGCCGCAAAACTGCGTCACGGCCGATGAAGTTCGGCTTGTCGCGCTTGACTGCAAAACCAAGTCCGGCTTCCAATACGTGGTCCTCACACGTGATGTCATGCCCGAAGTGGCGGAAGCCTTTTTCGATCCGGCAAGTGTCCATCATGTGCATACCGCAGAGGCTCATGCCCAGGTCTTGCCCTGCCTCGTAGAGCGTCTCGAACACGTGTCCGGCTTGGTCGGCGGAGACGTAGACCTCCCAGCCAAGCTCTCCCACGTAAGTCACTCGGTGCACACGGGCGGTACCCATGCCAATCTCGATCTCTTGGGCTGTGCCGAACGGGTTGGTGTCATTGGTAAAGTCGTTGGGTGACACCATGTGCAATAGCTTGCGCGAGTTTGGCCCCATCACGGCCAACACGCCTTCGCCCGCTGTGACATCGGTCAGCACAACGCGGTAGTCACCCACATGGCGCTGCATCCAGGTCTGATCGGCAAGGCGCGTCGCGGCAGGGGTCACAACCAGATAGGCGGTTTCAGACAGGCGGGTGATCGTGACATCCGCCTCAATCCCACCCGAGTTGTTCAGGAACTGGGTGTAGACGATCTTGCCAACCGGCACCGAGTAGTTGCCGCCGCCAACATAGTTCAGGAAGTCTTCCGCATCTGGGCCTTCAACCCGGATTTTGCCGAAGGACGACATGTCATACATGCCGACGTTTTCGCGGATTGCTTTGTGTTCGTCGGCAACGTTGCCAAAGAAGTTCTGCCGTTTCCACGAATACTCATACTCTGGCGTCTGCCCATTGCGCGCGAACCAGTTGGCGCGCTCCCATCCGGCGATTTCGCCCATCACCGCGCCATGCTGGAGCAAGTGGTTGTGGAACGGGGTCCGGCGGACGCCCCGGGCGCTGGCTTTTTGGCGATACGGGAAGTGATCTGCGTAGAGCAGGCCGAGCGATTCCTTGGACCGTTCGAACAAATACGTCTTGTTGCCTTGAAACGGCTGCATCCGGCTGACATCGACATCGCCCAGATCAAACGGCTTTTCGCCCGCATCCATCCATTGCGCCAGCGCCATGCCAGCACCGCCAGCGGATTGAATACCAATTGAGTTGAACCCGGCCGCGACCCAGACGTTGTCCATCTCTGGCGCTTGGCCAAGGTGATACGCATCGTCGGGGGTAAAGCTTTCTGGGCCGTTGAAGAACGTGTGAATGCCTGCATCAGCGAGCATCGGCAAACGTTCCACCGCTTTTTCGAGGATCGGCTCGAAGTGGTCGAAATCCTCGGGCAGTTGGTCGAACTCGAAGTCTTTCGGGATGCCGTCCATCGCCCAAGGTTTGGCGTTGGGTTCAAACGCACCCAGTAGCATCTTGCCCGCGTCTTCTTTGTAGTAGGCGTATTCGTCCGGAACACGAAGCACCGGCATCTGGGTCAGACCTTTGATGCCTTCGGTCACGATGTAGAAGTGTTCGCAGGCATGCAGCGGGACGTTCACGCCGAGCATCTTGCCGACCTCGCGGCCCCACATGCCGCCGCAGTTGATCACATGATCGCAGGTGATCGTACCGCTCTCACCCTTTTCGTTTTCCCAGTTCACACCGGTGACGCGTCGACCGTCTTTCGTCACGCTGACCGCCTTGGTCTTTTCAAACACCTTGGCACCCTGCTGGCGTGCACCCTTGGCCAGCGCCAATGCGATGTTCGCCGGGTCGCCCTGACCATCCAGCGGCAGGTAGACGCCACTGACCACACCGTCGATGTTCAGGTGCTCGTACTTGGCTTTCACCTCAGCCGGGCTGATTTCTTCGACCTCAACACCAAAGGCGCGGGCCATCCCGGCCTGACGATTGATCTCTTCCTGACGCTCTTCGGTCAGTGCAACGGTGATCGACCCGCAGCGTTTGAACCCTGTGGCCACCCCGGTTTCCGCCTCAAGCGAGCCGTAAAGCTCCTGCGAGTATTTCGCGAGCTTCGTCATGTTTGAAGACGCGCGCAGCTGCGCGATCAGGCCAGCCGCGTGCCATGTCGTGCCAGAGGTCAGCTGCTTGCGCTCCAACAACACCACATCGCTCCAGCCCAGCTTGGCCAGATGATAGGCAACAGAACAACCGATCACACCGCCGCCAATAATAACGGCGCGGGCGTGGGTGGGCAGGGTCATGAGAGGTGTCTCCCTATTGGGCCCGTTGCAACGAACGGGGATAAGATATGTGTAAGGTCAAACAAGTGTGTGCCCGGCGGCTTTGAGCCGTTTGGCAATTTCAGCGATATGCGCAGGCCCGGTTTCGCAGCAGCCGCCGATGATGGTGGCGCCTTGGTCGACCCATTGCATGGCGTAGGTGGCGTAGACATCCGGCGTCATGTCTTCGCGCGCGGACAGGTCCTCGGCAGTGGTGCCACCTTCAAGGAACGTCTTGGTGATCATGGTGAATGCATTGCCGTACGCCCCCGTAGGAACGCCAGCGGGTGCCAAGGCCTCAAGCGCGTCGGCGATCACCTCGGGGGCGGAGCAATTGATAAGAACGGCATCCGCCTCGGCGGCAATGCTTACAGCGTCCGACACCGCTTCACCTGACCGAAGCAAAGTTCCATCTTCGTCATCCACAGTGAATGCCAGCCAGACCGGACGGTCTGTTGTCCGCCCCGCCGCGAGGCACGCGCGGGCGGCTTCCAGCGACGCGATGGTTTCAAACAAGAGCACATCGACAGACGGGGCTAGGATTTCGGCAACTTCCGTGTAGAGGCCCGTCGCCTTTTCTAACGGCGGGTGCAGGTCAGAGCGATAGCTTGCGCCCAGTGGTCCGATAGACCCGGCAATCCGCGATCTGTCGTGAAGCTTTTGTGCTTCTGCTGCTGCGGTGTTCAAAAGCTCTGCAAACTGCGGTTCGAGATTGGGCAAATCGACCCCATCGTCCGCGTAATGATTGCTGGCCCCCCCGCGCAGCCGGTCGCGATGGAGCGCATAGGTGTTCGTCGTCGCCATCGTGGCGCCCGCATCGGCGTAGTCGCGATGCACGTCCGACACGAGGCTTGGGTTGTCGAGCAAGGCTTGCGTTGACCAAAGTGGCGTGGCCTGTCCGGCGCGGCGGATCAGCTCTTGCCCCATACCGCCATCAAGAAGTGTGATCTCTGTCATGCCACCGCCCTTATTGCGTGCCGCACGATGATCTTATGCGGAATGAGAACGGCAGCGAGATAGACTCGACCCAGCCAGTGATTGAACCAAATCCGCGTTGTCACCGACACATCCGCATCGCCCTGTTCTGTCACCAGCGTGAAGGTCAAATGCTTGTCTTCCAAGCCGACCTCGTAGGTGGTGGGCGTTTCTTGCAAAACCGGCAAAGACGTCATGCTCAATTCGCCCTCCGACACGGTGGTCAGCCCAAAGCGTTTGACCACAGCATCGCGCAGGCGCAGCGCGACGCTGACCCAACCGGGCAGAGCGGCAAAACCCGCCTCGAAAGACTGCCGCGCCGTCTGGTATTCGGGCGCGACAGGTCCGCGATGCGTATCCTGCCAATCCGGGTCTTGCTTCGGGCGCTCTTGCATCAGGCGCGGATCCGTTCGTTTTGCGGATCCCACATGGGCTGGTCTTCCTGCACGACCGCTTTGCGCATTTCGCCGAAGATGTTGACCTCGACCTCTGTGCCCGGCACCGCCAGATCGGTCCGCAACATGCCCAACGCGATGGACTTGTTCACGCGGTATCCCCATGCGCCAGATGTGGTCTCGCCCACGATTTGGCCGTCATGCCAAACGGTCGACATGTAAGGCGCATCGCAGTCGCCCGCATCGATCACCATGGTGGCAAAACGCTTTTTGCTGCCCTGCTGCTTTTCGTTCAGTAGCGCAGCTTTACCAGGGAAATCTTGTGGCTTGTCGAGTTTGACAAACCGGTCAAGCCCGCCTTCGAGCAGCGAATAGTCGGACGACAGATCGCCCTTCCATGCGCGGTAGCCCTTTTCGATGCGCAGCGCATTAAGCGCGAACATGCCAAAAGGTTTCAGGCCATGGGGTTCACCCGCTTTCAGCAGCGCCTCGTAGACAGCCGGTGTGTCCTTCATCATTGAATGCACTTCCCAACCCAATTCGCCAGCAAAGGACACGCGCACCAGTTGCACCCAGGCATCGCCGATTTGCGCAGACTGATGAGTCAGCCAACCCGAGCTGAGATCCGCGTCGGTGACCGCCGCCAGCACATCACGCGACTTGGGGCCAGTCAGAATGTGGCAGGTGAAATCGCGCGTGACGTCAGTAAGCTCGAAACTCGCGTCTTTGGGCATGTGGTAGGTCAGGAAGTCCCGGTCATGCCACTGCGCGGGCGCGGCAGTGATCAGGAAGAACGAATCCTCGTCCAGCCGCATGCAGGACATCTCGGTCACGATCCGTCCGCGCGGGTCAGAGAAGTAGAGCAGACCGATGCGCCCGATCTTTGGGATGCCACCGGCGCACAGCCCGCGCAGGAATTCCGCCGCGCCATCACCCTTGAGGCGATACCGCGAGAAGCCGGGCAGGTCGAGGATACCGGCCGCATCACGCACGGCTTCACATTCCTCGCGCACGCGCGGCTCCCATGGGCCGGACCGGTTCCAGGTCTCGGTGCTTTCCTCGGACGTATCATCACCCGGCTGCGCAAACCAATTGGCGCGTTCCCAGCCGTTATACGCGCCCATGACGCCACCCATTTCGACCACTTTGTCATGCACCGGCGACAGTTTCTTGTCGCGGCCAGCGGGCCATTCGTGATGCGGGAAGTGCATCGCGTATTCGTGGCCGTAAGTCTCAAGCGCCTTGTCGATGCAGTAGCTTTGATCGGTGTAGTCGGTGTAGCGGCGCGGATCGACGGCCCACATGTCCCATTCGGTTTGCCCTTCGACAATCCATTCCGCCAGCGTCTTGCCAGCGCCACCGCCTTGCACGATGCCAAAGGTGAAGGAGTGTGCTTCAAACGCGTTCTTCACACCCGGCATTGGCCCGATCATCGGCAGACCATCCGGGGCGTAGGGGATTGGCCCGTTGATGTTGCGCCCAACACCCGCTGTGCCAAGTGCAGGAACCCGGCCCATCGCATCTTCAATGTACCATTCGAGACGTTCCAGATCGTCCGGGAACAGCTGGAAGCTGAAGTCTTCTGGCATTGGATCATCCGGCGTGATCCAGTGCGCCTTGCAGTTGCGCTCGTACGGTCCAAGGTTCAGACCGTTCTTGTCTTGACGCAGGTAGTAGCTGCTGTCCACGTCCCGGATCATCGGCAGCTTGCGCCCATGTTCCTTGGTCCACTCTGCGATTTCCGGGATTTCGTCGGTCAGGAAGTACTGATGGCTCATCACCGCCATCGGCACGGTGCGTCCGCCGTAGGGCTTGAACCACTCGCCAATGCGCTGGGCGTAATAACCCCCGCAATTCACAACATACTCGCAAGTGATGTCACCCTTATCGGTGTGCACAACCCATTCGCCTGCGTCATTCTTGGACACGCCGGTTGCCGGGCAGAAGCGCTGGATATTGGCACCCAAATCGCGCGCACCCTTTGCCATGGCTTGAGTCAACTGTGCAGGGTCAATGTCCCCGTCCAGAGGATCCCAAAGCACGGCCTCAAGATCATGCGTTTCCATGAACGGGTAATAGTCGAGCGCCTCTTTCGGAGTCAGCATCTTGAGGTCGAGGCCCTGATACGCCCCCATCGACAGCACGCGCTCAAACTCCATCGCGCGCTCTTTTGTGTGGCCTAAGCGAAGTGCGCCGGTGACGTGGTAGTTCATCGGGTAGTCCACGTCGTCCGCAAGCGTCCGGTACATCTCAAGCGAATAGCGCTGCATGTTCAGAACGGCCCAGGAGGTCGAAAAGTTCGGGCAGTTGCCTGCCGCATGCCACGTGGACCCGGCGGTCAGTTCATTCTTTTCCAGCAGAACGCAGTCGGTCCAGCCCATCTTGGCCAGGTGGTACAGCGACGAGACGCCGACGGCACCGCCACCGATGATGACCACGCGGGCCGTTGTTGGAAAATCGCTCATGTGTTTCTCCTCAATCAAGTACGATGCGGACAGCAAGCCCGCCAAAGACAATGGCAGATGCTTTGCCCATCCAGCGCGACGCATGTGTCATGCGCTCGGCTGCAAATCCGGAAAACGCCCCAAGCAGGGCGTAAAGTGCAAAACCGCAGATCCCCAGCAACGCGCCAAGGATGATGATCTGTTGCCAAACCGGCCCGAGTGCGGGGTCGGTGAACTGCGGCAGAAAGGCAAGCACGAACAGCGCAACCTTTGGGTTTAGGATGTTTGTCAGAAATCCGCGCTTGAAGGCGCGCATGGTCTCGGTGCGCCCGGCACGGTCTTCTGGGGTGCCGGTGTCATTCCAGCAAGTCCACGCAAGCCATGCCAGGTACGCAGCGCCCGCATAACGGATGACGTCAAAGGCCAAGGGATAGGCCAGTAGAAGAACGGCCAAACCCGCGGCGGCAATCAGAGTATGACAAAACGATCCCAGCGAAATACCCGCAGCCGCCGCGATGCCGGGTGCAGGCCCACCGCGCATGCCACTGGCAATAGTGAATAGCATGTCTGGGCCGGGCGTAAGGTAAAGCAACAGGGCCGCGCCTAGAAAGGTCACTAAGGTCCAGATCGGAATGGAGAGGGCGACGTCGATCATCACTCACCCCTCTCGCTGCGGATCATTGGGGTTGATCTCGTAGTAGTCACCCTTCGTGCCGGTATGGATGTGACCGCGCAGGGTAAGACCCGTTGGTCCATCGATCGACCCAGTCGAAAAGCAGATAAACGGGTCGTCGTCGCTGTCCCAGAACAGGGCCGAGCCACAGATCGGACAAAACCCCCGCTTTGCTGTCGCCGACGATTGGTACCACCGCACCTCGCCTTGAATGTCGAGCGTTCCGTCATCGGTGTAAGACGATGCCCAGACATGACCGGACTGCTTGCGGCACTGGGTGCAATGGCACGCCGCTGGTGCACCGGGAGTCCCGTTCACGGCGTAGGTCACAGCTCCACACAAGCAGCTTCCCTTCATGCCCGTGCTCCTTGCGGCCAAGCCGTGCTTCCCAGCAGGACACCGTAAATCATAAAGGATACCGCAAGAACGCGGCGCATGATGACATTGGCAACAACCCCCAAAGCCGCACGTCCAAGACCGGCACCAAGAGCTGTGTAGGTCACATAGCTTGCCGCGGTGATGGTTAGCGCGGTGGGCACGATCACCCACATCTGCTGACCAATCGGCACATCTGGCATCACAAACTGCGAAAATGCAGCAAGGTAGCCAGCGACGCTTTTCGGGTTGATCGTGGCAATGGCAAAGGCGCGTCCGTAGATCGACCCCGAGGTGACCCCGTCAGCGACCAGAGGTTTGCGCGCGTTTAGCCAGCCGCGTACGCCAAGCCAGATCAGAAATCCCGCACCAATGACCTTGGCCACCAGAAACGCTGTTGGTGACGCCGCGATCAGCGCTGTGATCCCAAGGGCCGACAGGCACAGGAACAACAACGCCTGCGTTAGAATGGCCAAAACGCCCCAAAGGGATTTCGCAAAGCCATGGGTCATCCCGTTCTGAATACAATTGACCGCGTTTGGTCCGGGGGAGGTCACAAACACCATCCAGAACAGCGCGAATATGGTCCAGCCCTCAAACGTCATCAATACACCGGCGGGGCGATGACCCAGATCGCAACAGCGGGCACATCATACGGGTTGATCCACTCGAACGGCTCTTCTTTGATGCGAAAGCTGTCGCCCGGGCTCAATGTGTACCGGCGATCACTGATGATCAGATCAAGCTTGCCTGACAAGAGGTAGCCAACCTCTTGCGTTGGCCGGGTCACAACCTCTCCGATCCGGCTATGCGGCTGGAAGGTGGAATGCACCATCTCAAAGTCATCGGACAGGTCCGGAGACAGCAATTCCTCGACCAGCCCGCTCGACCCGCTGCCAATTGGCCGCCGCGCGCCTGCGCGGACCACGATCCCGGCTTCCTCAACCTTGGCGTTGGCCTGCCCAAACAAAAGCGAGACAGGCACGTCCAGCACTTCGGCGATGTGACGCAGATCGGTGATGGATGGTTCGGACAGATCGCGTTCGACCTGACTGACCCACCCGACCGAACGGTCCAGATGGTCTGCAATGTCCTGTAAGGTCAGCCCACGCGATTTCCGCAACGCCCGAAGATCGGCTCCCAACGTTTTGTTGTGAAGGATCGTGTCGTGCTGCATGAGTCGCTCGTGAAAATTCGCTTCGGAATTTCATGACACGACTCGCTGAAAATTCCAAAGCATTTTTCACGCAGCAGTGTATCGAACTCGATAGACTGCCCTCATGTACGGCAACAGGTGAAATCTGCAGCATAATGCAGCTCTGACCTATTGGGTCACATCGGTCAGGGAACAGCGGCAAAGGTCCGGTCAAGAATACCCGCCAACGCGTCTGCATCATCCTGCGTGAACGCATTTGGTTGATCGCTGTCGATGTCCAGAACGCCCAGCAGCCGGCCCTTGCCGTTCCAAACTGGCAACACCAGTTCCGACCGGGTAGAGGACGCACAGGCGATGTGACCGGGGAACGCGTCGACGTCAGGCACCAATTGCACTTCTCCCGTGCGGGCCGCCGCGCCGCAAACGCCGCGCGAGAAGGGAATGTGAAGGCATCCGTGCCCGCCCTGATACGGGCCGATCTTGAGCATGTCGGGGCCAGTGACGCGGTAGAATCCCGTCCAGTCAAAGCGGTCATCCGCATGGTGCACCTCGCACGCGACCGTGGCCATAAGCGAAACGGTATCCGTCTCCCCAACGGTCAACGCCTCAATGGATTGGCGCAGAGCTTGATAGTCAACCATCAGACCAAATCATGCGGCATCGTCCGCACCCCTATGACATCTGGAGAAAAAGGACAGTCACAGCCGTTCAAGTGCAATGGCCGTCCCCTCGCCACCGCCGATGCAGATCGCTGCAACACCACGCTTGAGCCCGCGTGTTTCGAGCGCGTTCAGCAAAGTGACCATGATCCGTGCACCCGACGCGCCAATGGGATGGCCCAATGCACAGGCGCCGCCATTCACGTTCAACACATCGCGCGGCAGCCCCATTTCGTGCATGAACGCCATAGGCACAACGGCAAACGCCTCGTTGACCTCCCAGAGATCAACATCGTTCTTGCTCCAGCCGATCTGGTCCAGCAGCTTTTGCGCGGCAGGTACAGGTGCCGTGGTGAACAACCCTGGTGCCTGCGCGTGACTGGCATGGCCAACAATCCGGGCCCGTGCGGAGCTGCCAGCCGTCTTGGCATTTGTCAGCACAAGCGCCGCCGCACCATCGGAAATCGAAGACGAGTTGGCAGGCGTCACCGTGCCATCCTTGCGAAAGGCAGGTTTGAGATGCGGTATCTTGTCGGGCCGCGCGTTGCCCGGTTGTTCGTCTGCCGCAACAATCGTGTCCCCCTTGCGGGACGTCACAGTGACCGGCGCGATTTCGGCGTCAAACGCACCAGAGCTTTGCGCTTCAATCGCGTTGGACAGGGATTTCAAAGCATAGTCATCCTGCGCCTCGCGCGTGAATTGAAACGCCTCCGCGCAATCCTCGGCAAATGTGCCCATCAAGCGGCCCTTGTCATAGGCATCTTCCAGACCGTCGAGGAACATATGGTCTACCACCTGCCCGTGCCCCAGCCGCGCACCATCACGCATTTTCGGCAACAGATAAGGCGCATTGGTCATGCTCTCCATGCCACCGGCAACAATGCTGGTGGCCCGACCCAACGCAATGGAATCAAACGCCATCATGGCCGCTTTCATGCCCGACCCGCACATCTTGTTAAGCGTTGTGGCAGGCACCTCTTCGCCCAAGCCTGCCGCAAACACCGCCTGCCGCGCCGGGGCCTGGCCTTGCCCGGCTGGAAGGACACAGCCCATCAGCACTTCATCCACGATAGGAGAAGCTGCCTGATCCAACGCCGCGCGAATTGCAACGCCGCCAAGCTCCGATGCTGATACCGATGACAAAGCGCCCTGGAACCCTCCCATCGCTGTGCGCGATGCACCCGTGATCAAGACGTCTTCCATATCAACTCCCCCTTCGGATTTGTCGCCAGTTGCATACCGGATGGTAACGATTGCCGTCTAGGGTCCGCAAACCAACAGTATTGCGAGGCCCCATGGAACTGTCCGTTGATCAAACCCCACATGCCCAGATCATTCGGGTCAATGCATCCCGAATAGACGCGCCCATCGCGTTGCAGTTCAAAGAGGACATGCGCGCTCTGACCACCGAAGGTGAAGGGCGCTTTGTGCTAGACTTGAAAGAGGTTGAATTCATCGATTCCAGCGGTCTGGGCGCGGTTGTGGCCTCTATGAAGCAGCTGCGCTCTGGACAAAAGCTTGAGCTTGCGGCGCTGCAACCCATTGTCGAAAAGGTGTTCCGCCTGACCCGAATGGACTCCGTCTTCACCATTCATGACACGGCGGATGACGCTGGCGTCAATGAGGCGAACTGACAGGCACATGTCCTCAATACTCTCGTTGTGCGTACCAGCCCTAGGTGCCACAACCCCCCTTATCCTTGGCCGCGTTGACGCTGTTCTTTGCAAGACCCGGTTCGAGAAGACACGCGATTCTGTTCAGATCGCTTTGGCCGAAGTACTCAATAATGTGATCGAACACGGGTATCGCCACGCCTACGCCGGATCGGTTGCTGTGAACCTGAGCGATGAAAACGGCGTTCTGCGCATCATGGTGACGGATTGGGGCCAAGCATACCCCGATCACGCCGTGCCCGACGGCACATTGCCGGACCCCACAGAAATGTCCGAAGGCGGGTATGGGTGGTTCTTGATAAAGACCCTGATGACCGACGTCACATATGAACGTCAGCTTGGTGCAAATCACCTGTCATTGCGCTTGGCCGTCTGACGTTATTGGTACTCAGAACAAATAACATTTGTCCTGAATTTTTCTTGGTTTTTCGGCAATAAGTGGTTCAAACCGAATACTGTCCACAGCCTTTGCGGCAATGTCCAACAATGGCCTCAATCGTTCCGAACTTTCGACCGACTTCACCTGCAAACCGACCGGGTAGCTGGTTATAGCTTCACCTCGGCGTCGTACCGTTAACAGCCCCCACCCAGTGTGCGGCGTCGAGGTATTTTACCCCCAATCAGTCACTGCCCGAATTGACGCGCCCGCGCCGACAGTTACTTATGCGCGTGACAGAAGGGGACAGACTATGCGCGATTTTCACATGCCCGGCCGTTCTGCGGTATTGGCGGCCAACGGCGTGTGCGCCACATCTCACCCGCTGGCAGCCGAAACCGCGATAGACATCCTCAAACAAGGCGGCAACGCTGTGGATGCGGCAATCGCAGGGGCGGTTTTGCTTGGATTGTGTGAACCCGCGATGACCGGCATTGGCGGCGACTGCTTTGTCATGGTCAAACCCGCAGGCACAGAAGACATCGTCTGCCTAAACGGATCGGGGCGCGCGCCCGCCGCGCTATCCGGGGCAGAGTTGCGCGCCTCGGGGCTGAAAACGATGCCGCTTTTTGGACGGCCGGAATCCATCACAATCCCCGGCGCAATTGACGCGTTTTGCCGTCTGTCCGAAGACTATGGAAAATTGGGCCTCGACGCAGTGCTGGCACCAACGATCCGCTATGCCGAAGAGGGTGTGCCGGTCGCCCCGCGCGCTGCGTTTGATTGGCTGCACAACCATGAAAACCTGAATGGCGCAGGGCGGACGTTTTACACCGATGGCGGCACGCCGCCGCAAGTTGGACATCTGTTCCGCCACCCGATGATGGCCGAAGTGCTTCGTCGCGTCGCCGCGGAAGGCCGCAAAGGGTTCTACGAAGGTGAAGTGGCCGAGGATATGGTGTCCTCCCTGCAAGCCATAGGTGGGGTGCAAACGCTGGAAGACTTCGCCAACACGCGGTCTGATTACACCCAACCGATCAGCGGCACCTACAAAGAGATCGAACTGGTCGAGCATCCGCCAAACGGGCAGGGCGCGACGGCCATTCTTCTCAACAACATCCTCGCCCAGTTTGATCTGCCATCGATGGAGCCGTTCGGTCTTGAGCGCGCGCATATCGAGGCTGAGGCAACCAAGCTTGCCTATGACGCGCGCGACCGCTTTCTCAGCGATCCAGACCACATGACGCGGCTTGCCCATATGCTGGACCCGAAGACCGGCGAAACTCTCGCCAGTCTGATCGACCCGGGCAAAGCGATGGAAAGTGCGCGACCGCTGACTGAGGCGGCGCATAAAGAGACGATCTATCTCACAGTGGTCGACCGCGACCGCATGGCCGTGTCGCTCATCTATTCCGTGTTCAAGGATTTCGGATCGGGCTTTGCGTCGGACAAGTTTGGGGTGCTGTTCCAGAACCGCGGTGCCGGTTTTACGCTGGAAGAGGGTCACCCGAACGAGGCGAACGGCGGCAAGCGCCCAATGCACACGATCATCCCGGCCATGCTGCGGCGCAACGGCAAGCTTTTCATGCCGTTTGGTGTGATGGGCGGGCAGTACCAATCTACAGGTCACGCACGTTTTGTGACCAACTTTGTCGACTACGGGATGGACCCGCAAGCGATCATCGACGCACCGCGCTGCTTTAGCGAATATGGCGATATGAAAGTCGAGAAAGGCTATTCTGACGCCGTGCATCAGGGGTTGCGTGACCTTGGGCACAACGTCTCTGTGCCTGCCGCCGGGATTGGCGGGGCGCAAGCGGTCCTCATCCACGAAAATGGCGTGCTCGAAGGTGCGTCCGACCCGCGCAAAGACGGGTGCGCCATCGGATATTAAGGGCGGGCCACGCTTTTCGAAAAGCGTGTCAAAACGCTTTGAAGCGTTTTGACCCCGCCCGGATCAGTAACTGAATTCTTTGTAAATCCGGGTGATGTCTCCGTCCCACGGACCAGCGTGCTGCTCCAGAAACTCATCCGCAAGAGTTTGGCCGCTCTCCACGCTGTCTTTCAGCGCGTTCAGGAAATGTGTCTCATCCGGCACCAGCCCGCCAGCACCCGGTCGCGCGCGGGCGACCAGACCGGCTTCGGCAATCTCCAAAACATTGCGGGCAAGATCGTGCATCTTGATGCCATGCGTGTCGGCCTGCAGACCATCAACCGATGCCGCAACCCGCAATGCCTGTCGCGTCTCCGCATCCCAGCCTTTGACCAAATCCCACGCAGCATCCAGCGCAGATTGGTCATAGGTCAGACCCACCCAAAACGCAGGCAAGGCACAGAGCCGCCGCCATGGGCCACCATCCGCCCCGCGCATTTCGATGAATTTCTTCACACGCGCTTCCGGGAAGATCGTCGTCAGGTGGTCGGCCCAATCCGACAGTGTCGGCGTCTCTCCGGGCAGAGCAGGCAATTCGCCTTTCATGAAGTCGCGAAACGACTGGCCAAGTGCATTATGATACACCCCGTCGCGGTAAACAAAGTACATCGGCACATCGAGCGCATACTCCACCCAGGCCTCGAACCCGAAGTCATCTTCAAACACAAACGGCAACATGCCTGTGCGCGCGTCATCCAGATGCCGACATACCCGCGACCGCCAGCATTTAAGGCCGTTAGTTTTGCCCTCAAAAAACGGCGACGTCGCAAAAAGCGCTGTGGCCACCGGCTGCAAGGCCAAGGCAACGCGCATCTTCTGCACCATGTCCGCCTCGGAAGAAAAATCGAGGTTGACCTGAACCGTGCAGGTGCGGCGCATCATCGTGGTGCCTGATGTGCCTACGGTGCCCATGTAGGAATCCATGAGGGCATAGCGCCCTTTGGGCATCAAAGGCATGTCCTCATGCGTCCAGATCGGCGCGGCACCGAGGCCGATGAATCCCACACCAATCTCGTCAGCGATGCTTTTCACCTCGACCAGATGTTCATTCACCTCGTCACAGGTCTGGTGAATGGTCTCCAACGGGGCGCCTGACAGCTCAACCTGCCCCCCGGGTTCGAGCGAGATATTGGCGCCGTCTTTTTCCAGACCGATCAGGTTGCCACCTTCGACAATGGGCGCCCAACCGTGACGGTCTCGCAAGCCTTCCAGAACCGCAAGAATCGACTTTTCTCCGGCATAGGGTAGCGGCCGCAACGTGTCTTTGCAGTAGCCGAACTTTTCGTGTTCGGTTCCGATGCGCCAGTCTTCCTTAGGCTTGCATCCATCTGCGAGGTATTGCGCCAATTGGTCGTGATGTTCGATGGGTCCGCCACCGGACTGGGGAATGGACATGGCGCGTCTCCGCTGTGTCTGCTCGGTCTAGACCGCCAGCCTTGGTCCCATTTCGAAAGGGTGTCAATGCAGGCGCGCAATCCGTTCCTGCAGATCCGCCCTGCGCCAAAGCACAACCTGTTGCATCCCCTCTTGCCGCGAAATCGATGCCATGCGGCCCGGGCTCAGGCCGGGCAGGCTGGCAAACGCATCAAACAGGGCATCGGCCCCTTCGGCATTGATCGGGATGTGCAGCGCAGGTCCGGTGTCGTGGGTGATCACCCAATGCGGCGGATGTTCGGTCGGATCAAAGGTCAAAGAGGTTACATCGTCGAGGTCAACAATCCCGCCATTCAACGGCCCGAAAAACCCGATCCGGCGTTCGATGATCTGCACAACGCCCGGGCCACCGCCGCCAAGCCGTGACCGCCCTTTCTGCAAGCCCGCAAAAAAGAGGGCTGCCCCCAACAGAACCACCACAAGACCAACCCATGTCAAAAGACCTGGTGTCAGCCACAGGTTCCAATAAAGCCCAAGCGCCATCAGGCCTGCACCAATCAACGCTTCGCGCCATCGGGCAATGGCCGCTTTGGCGCCGGGTCGGACAAAGCTCATGGGTTTGCCCCGGCGACTGAAACACCATTGAAGGGGTTTTGAGTTGCGGTCGACCAGAATTCCGTCACGCCCAATCCCCCAAAGCCGACTGCCACAAGGTCAGCGCCGCAACCGCAGCCGTGTCAGCGCGCAAGATACGGGGCCCAAGGCTGATGTCATGCGCAAAAGGCAACGCCCTCAACGCCGTACGCTCTGCGTCGGAAAAGCCGCCTTCGGGTCCAATAAGAATGGCCCATGGTCCGGGCGCGTCGGGCAGGCGTCCGGTCTCGCCAGCAAGGGTTTCATCGCAAAACGCAAGCTGCCGCGACCTGTCCCAATCGGTCAAGACTCGGTTGAGTTTCGACAAGTCTGCAATTTCCGGAACAAACGTTGCACCACATTGTTCTGCCGCTTCAATCGCATGGGCTTGCAACCGGTCCTGACGAATCCGTTCGGAGTTGGTGAAATCTGTCTGCACCGGCACAATGCGGCGCACCCCCATCTCAACCGCTTTTTCGACGATAAAGTCTGTGCGCGCCTTTTTGATCGGGGCAAACAACAGCCATAGGTCTGGGGGCATCGTCTGGGCCTGTGACTGCGTTTCGCAGACCAGAACTCCCGCCAGCTTGCCCGCCTCAGCCACGCGAGCCTGCCACGCGCCATCGCTGCCATTGAAAACAGTCACGCGCGCGTCGACCCCAAGGCGCATCACGCCGAAAAGATAGTGCGCTTGGTCCCGCGTCAGAGGAACCGGTTGTGCCGCCCCAAGCGGCTGCTCTACATAAAGCCTGACCTTCGCACTCATGGAGCAACACATATGTCCGGCTCGCAGACAACACCAGACCAGACAGGTCAGGTTGCAGATGCCGTGTCTGGCAACTGGGTCGACACGCGAGCACCAGACTGGACGCGCCCTTATCTGCGCCTGTCACGTGCGGATCGTCCGATCGGGACATGGCTGCTGTTCCTCCCCTGTGTCTGGGGCGTGTTGCTGGCCATGTTCGCGACCGGAGACATGCGGCTCTTTGATCTGTGGATCATCATTGGCTGCGGCATCGGCGCGTTTCTGATGCGCGGGGCAGGCTGCACGTGGAATGACATTACGGACCGCGATTTTGACGGGTCTGTCGCGCGCACGGCATCGCGGCCCATCCCATCAGGTCAGGTCACCGCGAAAAAGGCTTTGGTGTGGGCGATCATCCAGTCGCTGCTGGCGTTTGGCATCTTGCTGACCTTTCCGATGCAGGCGATCCTTCTGGGCATCCTGTCGCTCGCGCCCGTTGCGATTTATCCATTCGCAAAGCGTTTCACGTGGTGGCCGCAAGTGTTTCTTGGCCTTGCGTTCAACTGGGGCGCGTTGCTGGCCTGGACGGCGCATACTGGCGAACTTCAATGGCCTGCTGTCTACCTCTATCTTGCGGGCATTGCCTGGACGCTGTTTTACGACACGATCTATGCGCATCAGGATACCGAAGATGACGCGTTGATCGGGATCAAATCCACAGCGCGGCTGTTTGGGGAAGACACGCCAAAGTACCTGGCGTGGTTCCTTGTTCTGACGGTTGGCTTGATGGGCGTGGCCATCATTACCGCAGCACCCCAAGGTGAGATTTTTGCATTGGTCATCGCCATTGGTGGCCCGTGGGCGATGGGATGGCACCTGATGTGGCAATTGCGGCGGCTCAAGCTAGAGGATCAGGACCGGCTCATCGAACTTTTTCGGTCCAATCGAAACGCAGGTTTGATCCCTGTGCTCTTTTTCGCCGTCGCACTTGTGGTATGATTGCACTCCCCGACCTCGCGGCGTATCGCGGGTCTCATTTGTAACAACGCGGTTGGTCGATGCGTCTGTCTTCACTCTTCATCCTGCTTTGCACGTTTGTCATTGCCGCTTGCCTCAGCCTTGGCGCGGCGTGGGTGTCGGTGGGCACAATCGAAGAAACATCGGAAAATGCGGTGCGCACTGAACTTGATCGTGACGCACTCACCTGGGCGGATGTCGACACCAACGGCTTGCAGGTGTTCCTGATCGGTACCGCCCCGACAGAGGCCTCTCGCTTTCAGGCGCTCAGTGCTGCGGGTCGCGTTGTCGACACAGCGCGGGTCATTGACCAGATCGATATTGTTGACACTGATGGCATCGCACCACCGCGCTTTTCCATTGAAATGCTGCGCAATGACACGGGCGTGTCGCTGATCGGCCTCTTGCCCGCTGCATCGGACCGAGACGAACTTGTGTCCGACATCCAACGCGCTTTGCCGGATGTTGATGTCGCTGACCTGCTGGAAGAGGCCGACTACCCGGTGCCCGAAGGGTGGGACGACGCAATCGAATACTCCGTGGCCGTGTTGAACAGCTTGGAGCGGTCGAAAATCTCGGTCGAGGCGGGGCGCGTTGCCATAAAAGGCGCCGCCGAAGACGAGGATTCGCGCCGCCGGTTAGAGGCTGATCTGGCCCGTCGTGCTGGCGATTCGGTGCGCGTCGCGCTAGAGATTACCGCGCCGCGCCCTGTGATCTCTCCGTTCACACTGCGCTTTATCAAAGATGCGGATGGTGCGCGGTTCGATGCCTGCTCCGCCCCCACGGTTGACGCGCGCACGGCTATTTTGGACGCGGCAACACAGGCTGGGATCACTGGCAAGATCGATTGCCGTCTTGGCCTTGGCACACCGACCAGTGAATGGGCCAAAGCGACCACCATGGGCATTCAGGCAGTGTCGGAACTTGGGGGCGGGTCGATCACCTTTGCAGATGCCGACGTCACGCTCTTCGCGCTGGAAGGCACGGAACAATCCTTGTTCGACAAGGTGGTGGGCGAATTGGAGACCGGCTTGCCAGGGGTCTTCGTCGTCAAAGCCACCCTTCCCGTGCCCCCGTCCGCTGAACCCGAAGGCATCCCTGACTTTACCGCAACGCACAGCCCCGAAGGTGACGTGCAACTGCGCGGCCGCATCAACAGCGAAATCGCGCGCCAGACTGCTGACAGCTTCGCACGCGCGGCCTTTGGGTCAGACTCTGTGCGCATGACCGCACGGGTCGATGACACCCTGCCGCCAAACTGGGCCAGCCGCGTTCTTGCGGGTCTTGAGGCGTTGTCTCGCCTGTCCAACGGCGCTGTGGTCGTGACACCCGATGGCCTCTCCATTTCCGGGAATACGGGCAATCAAAACGCCAGTTCCGATATCGCGGGGCTGTTGGCCGAAAAGCTTGGCACGTCAGAAGAATTCGAGATTTCGGTCACGTATCAGGAAAAGCTCGATCCACTGCTTGGCATTCCCACACCCGAGGAATGTGAGGGGCAGATTGTTGAGATCATCGGCGACCGCAAGATCACGTTTGAGCCAGGCTCTGCGACGCTCGATAGCGCGACGCAGGATATTATGGACGAAATTGCAGAACTTCTGCAGCTTTGCGGCGACATCCCCTTGGTCATTGCCGGTCATACCGACAGCCAGGGCCGCGAAGTGATGAACCAGCAACTCAGCCAAGACCGGGCGCAAGCGGTTGTCGACGCGTTGCGCAGCCGCCGTGTGCTGACCGCCAGTTACGAGGTGCGCGGCTACGGCGAAGAACGCCCAATCGCCGACAACGACACCGAAGCGGGCCGCGAGGCCAACCGCCGGATCGAGTTCAAACTGCGCGTGCCCGAACCGATCCCCGAGACAGAAACTACGCTTGAGAGTATTGAACAATCCGTGCCAACCGGTGAAACAACAAGTGCCGAGGGTGCGGAAGGAACCACTGATGAACAGAACTGAGTTTGTCATCACAACAGCGATCATCCTGTTTGTGGCCTTCTGCCTGGGCTGGTTTGCCAATTGGCTCGTCCACCGTTTCACCCGCGTCAGTCAGGCCGACATGGATCAGCTTGAACGCATGAGCCAGGAACTGCACGAGGCCGAAGAAACCCGCGATCAAGCGATCACGTATCTGCAGCAACGCGAAGCAGAACTGACCAACCAACTCGCCCAGACCGAGGCTGAACTGTCCGCAGCCATGGAAGGCCTCCGCGATGCCCGTCACGAAGCCGAAGAAATGCGCGCCTATGTGGAACGGATGAACGCGTCCTGATTGCCTTTGCGGGCGCTTTGCCCCACGGTTTGCGCATGAAGCTCAAACTCCACCACATCAATCTGTGTTCGACAAATGTGCCCGCGATGGACAGGTTCTATCGCGATGTCCTGACGCTCGGCGATGACGAGCCTGACAACCTGCCGCCGATCAATGATGGCAAGGGCCTTGTTGGGGACGTGTCGTTTGTGACGGATGGCGACATCCAGATGCACCTGACACCCCGCGACGTGCTCAATTCGTTCCGCTCTGGTCACACGGTCAACCCGCTTGAACGCGGCCATATCGCCTATCGCACCGATGATATCGCGGCGTTCAAACAGCATCTTGAGGATCAGGGCGTTCCCTATTCCGACTGGGGCAGCGACGCGGTGAAAGGCTGGCACCAAATCTTCTTCTACGATCCCGATGGCAACGTGATCGAGGTTCACCAGATCGTCGACACGAGCACGTCCAAAGACGGTAGAGATCCGGCATGACAAGCGCGCAAATCGGCCGCGTCCAATCCCCACGCATCATCCGCATCGGGGGTGGCGTTGCCAAAGAAACGGCTGACGTTCTTTATCAACTGGGCCTGTCACGGCCCCTGATCGTAACCGATAAAGGGCTTGTCGCCCTCGGTCATCTTCAAACCATCACTGACGTTCTGGAGGCAGGCAAAATCGCTTGGTCTGTTTTCGATGGCGTCGTGGAGGACCCGACGGACACCTGCCTTGATGCCGGACTGGCGGCTTACAAGGCCGGAGACTTCGACTGCATCATCGGTTTTGGCGGCGGCAGCCCGATGGACACGGCAAAAGCGATCAGCTTCATGTCCGTCAATCCCGGTCACGTGCGCGACTACAAGGCGCCAACTCAGATCGACCGGTGCGGCCCGCCTGTCATCCTGATCCCCACGACCGGCGGCACAGGATCGGAACTGACCCGCTGGTGCGTGATCACCGACACGGAAAAGACCGAGAAGTATAATCTCTCTGGTCTGGCCTGCGTTGCCACCGCAGCGCTGATCGATTGGACATTCACAACCACAAAACCCTGGCGCATTACTGCCGACACCGCTGTCGACAGCCTGACCCACGCGATTGAGGCGTATGTCAGCCGCAAGGCATTTGCCTATACCGACGCCTTCGCGCTTGCCGCGATGCCCGCCATCGCAAGCCATGTTCGCACCGCCTGCGCTGATCCGGGAAATGCCGAGGCGCGCGAAGCCCTGATGCTTGCCGCCTCTCAGGCCGGAATGGCTTTTTCCAATGCTTCCGTCGCACTCGTTCATGGCATGAGCCGCCCCATCGGCGCACATTTCCACGTTGCGCACGGTCTATCGAACGCGATGCTCTTGCCCGAGGTCACGAAGTTCTCGACCGCCGCGTCACATGCGCGCTATGCCACGTGCGCGCGGGTCATGAATTGGGCTGACGATACCGACAGTGACATCGTGGCTTGCGGAAATCTGGTCGATCACTTGATGCGCCTGAATGACGATCTCAAAGTGCCCAATCCGTCCAGTCTGGGGCACCAGGCCAACGCAGAGCAGTTTGCCATCATGGCGCAGCAAGCGCTTGCGTCAGGGTCACCGCAGAACAACCCGCGTGTTCCAACCGAAGAAGAGATCGTTGCGATCTACCAAAAGATTTGGTGAGGCCGTTGCAAAATTATGAAATGTTAAGAAAGACTTAATAGGTCCGAAACGGCCCCAATGTTTCGCGCGCGAAACAATAGGTCCAGAACGGACCTATCTGCGTTTCCGGGACCTTTGCTTTCTTAGGCTTCCACGGCCCTTGGCATGAAACTCCGGCGGCCGCTTGGCGACCCATTTGAAAAACGCCGCCAAATGCGGATGTGCGCAAAGCGTTTCGGGCGTGTTGTAGTCACGCGCCAACTCGGCCTCGGTCAACGTTGCGTGGATTTCATTGTGGCAAATCTGGTGGATCAAAACCGTTGGTCCGCCTTTGCCACCTTTCAGCTTTGGGATCAGGTGATGATGGCTCTGCCTGACACCCGGCGGAATGGGGCGCTTGCACAGTGGGCAGATCGGGTTGACGTCATCCATGCAAATTTCCCCAAAGCGCGACCCTTGTGTGCAGGCGTGGCTGCGGGCATCAAGCTGTCACAGTGGGATCAGAATTCAAGGGATCTGCGATGGAGTTCGACCTGACCGATCAGCCGGAAATTGTGCAGCAGGCCTTTGGCTATGCACAGCAAGGCTATGATCTCGCCTTGTCATGGCTTCTGTCGCCTGCAGCATGGTCCCAGTTCGCGCTGCTGGTCGTGGCCTACCTTGCAGCGGTGTTTGTTACCCGTCGCTTGAAGCGGCCGTTGACTAAGCTTTTGACACCACAGGATGGCGCGACCGACATGATATCTTCGGCGCGGCGCTTTCTGCTCTTGGGCCTGCCGCTGCTCTTGCCACTCTTGGCCTATGTCTTCACCGGCATCGGCGAGCAGGTCACGCGATCCGTCTTCGGCTCGGGTGGTGTCATCGCCTTCGGCAAACGCCTCTTCCTGTTCCTCGCCGCCCGCATTCTGGTGCGCGAGATCATCAAGGATCCGTTCCTCAAGCTGCTGGGGCGCTATATCCTGATCCCGGCAATGGCGCTCTACGCGCTTGGATTGCTCGATCTCATCACAGAGCGCTTGAGCGCGACCACCGTTTCGCTGGGAAACATCTCGTTCTCCGTCATGGCGCTTTTGCGCGGTCTGATCGCAGGCTCGCTTCTGTTCTGGCTGGGCCGTTGGTCCAACGACCAATCTGCCGCTTACATCCAGAAGCAGGAAGAGATGCGCCCGGCCACCCGGCAACTCGCGGCCAAGGCGGCGGAGGTCGTGATCTTCGGTATCGCGTTCCTCTTGCTGATGAACATCATGGGCGTCCCGCTCACATCTCTTGCGGTTCTCGGGGGTGCGATTGGTGTTGGTCTTGGGTTTGGCCTGCAAAAGATTGCGGCGAATTACATGTCGGGTGTGATCCTGCTGATCGAAGGGCAGGCGACGATTGGCGACTATGTTGAGCTGGACAATGGCGAAGCCGGAACCATCGTCAAAACCACCGCCCGTGCGATGATTCTGGAAACCTTTGATGGCCGCTGGATCGTCGTCCCGAACGAAGATTTCATCACCACCCGCGTCATCAACTATTCCGATCAGGGCAGCGCAAACCGGCTCGAAGTGGATTTCTCGGTCAGCTACGACACCGATATCAACCTCATCCCCGACATCGTCGCTGCGGCTGTTGCGAAACATCCAGGGGTTTTGGAAGAGCCCGAACCACCAGACGTCGAACTGCGGGGTTTTGGCGAAAGCGGCATCGATTTCGGTGTCGAGTTCTGGGTGAACGGTATCGACGACGGCAAGAATAAATACGCCTCGGACGTGCTGTTCCTGATCTGGAATGCGCTCAAAGAAAACAACATCGAAATCCCCTATCCCCGCCGCGTCATCGAAATGCGCAACGCACCCGAGGCATGACCGACGCGCTCGTCATTGGTGGCGGTCCTGCTGGGCTGATGGCGGCGGATGCGTTGCTGGAGGCAGGTCGCGCGGTGACGCTGGTCGAGGCGAAGCCCTCGATCGGACGCAAATTTCTAATGGCTGGGAAGTCTGGGTTAAACCTGACCAAGATGCAGCCCTTCGGCCCGTTCCTGGCAGCTTACACAGGTGCCATGCACCCAACCCTGAAAACGGCGCTGCATGATTTTGGGCCAGAGCAAGTGCAGGCTTGGACCACTGGTTTGGCACAAGAGACCTTTACAGGATCGACCGGGCGGCTTTTTCCAAAGGTCATGAAAGCGTCCCCTTTGCTGCGTGCTTGGTTGGCGCGGTTGGATGGGATGGGCCTGACCCGCCACACGCGATGGCGGTGGATCGGCTGGGACCACAACGCGTGTTTGTTCGATACACCCGAAGGCCAACGCACACTTACACCGCGCGTGACCGTTTTCGCTCTGGGTGGGTCCAGCTGGGCACGCCTCGGGTCTGACGGCGTGTGGGCAGATGCGTTCGCTGCGAACGGGATCGACCTTGTGCCGTTTCAGCCGTCAAACGTTGGTCTGAAGGTGGACTGGTCAGATCACATGACCCCGCATTTCGGGAAGGCGTTGAAAGCTGTCGCTTGGCACGCAGGAGATGCCGTCTCACGCGGTGAGGCGACGATTTCGAAACACGGGCTTGAGGGCGGTGGGGTCTACACGCTTACACCTGCCGTGCGAGACGATGTCGAGCTGGTGCTGGACCTTGTTCCGGACCTATCACCTGATCGACTGAAAGCCAAACTTCCGGCAACTGCGAAATCAGGCGTCACAAAGACCCTTCGCAACTCGTTAAGGTTAACGCCGGAGAAGATCGCATTGTTCAATGAGTTTCGGCCCAAAGGACCAGTTGATTGGTCCAAGGTGCCTGACCTTCTGAAAGCTCTACCAATCCACCACGCGGGCCTTCGTCCGATGGACGAAGCGATCAGCACCGCGGGTGGTGTCCCGTTCGACGCGATGACCGAGACACTGATGCTCAAAGACCGCCCTGACACCTTTTGCGCAGGTGAAATGCTCGACTGGGACGCGCCAACCGGGGGGTATCTGCTCACCGCATGCTTCGCGACGGGCCTTTGGGCCGGGCGGCACGCAGCGGACTTCAACCGCCCGTGACGTGACGTTGGGGCGTGACACGTCAACTTGGCCCATGCCATCACAGCGCATCGGTTGAGGGAGACAGCCATGACCAGCTATCCACATATGCTCGCCCCGTTGAATCTTGGGTTCACGACGTTGAAGAACCGCGTGCTCATGGGGTCCATGCACACCAACCTGGAAGAAACCGGCGACTGGAACCGCGTGGCCGAGTTTTACGCGACCCGCGCACGGGGCGGGGTGGCGCTGATGGTGACGGGTGGCATGGCGCCGAACCGTGAAGGTGGTGTGTTTCCGGGCGCGTCTGGGCTGTTCAATGATAATGACATTGCGAACCACCGGATCGTGACCGACCGGGTTCATGCTGCTGACGGCAAGATCGCGATGCAGATCCTGCATGCGGGGCGCTATGCCTACGGCAAGGATTGTGTGGGACCGTCGGCGATCAAATCCCCAATCTCTCCGTTCCCACCGCAAGAGCTGGATGAAGAGGGGATCGAAAAGCAAATCTCTGACATCGTGACCTCAGCAAAACGCGCGCAAGAAGCGGGGTATGACGGGGTCGAGGTGATGGGGTCCGAAGGATACTTTATCAATCAGTTCCTCGTGACCCACACCAACAAGCGCGAGGATCGCTGGGGTGGGTCCTACGAAAACCGCATGCGCCTCCCAATAGAGATTGTGCGGCGCGTGCGCGAGGCGGTCGGGACGGACTTCATTGTCATCTACCGCCTGTCGATGATCGACCTTGTGCCCAACGGATCGACCCACGACGAGGTGGTGCAGCTCGCCCAAGAGATCGAAAAGGCTGGGGCCACGATCATCAATACCGGCATTGGCTGGCACGAAGCGCGCATTCCAACGATTGCGACCAGCGTTCCGCGCGCGGCGTTTGCGTGGGTGACGAAAAAGCTGATGGGCAAGGTGGGCATCCCGGTGATCACCTCGAACCGCATCAACACGCCAGAAGTAGCCGAAGAGGTGCTGGCGACGGGCTGCGCTGACATGGTGTCAATGGCGCGGCCGTTCTTGGCCGACCCGGATTTCGTGGCGAAAGCGATGGCGGGCAAGGCGGCTCAGATCGCGCCGTGCATCGCATGTAATCAAGCGTGTCTGGACCACACGTTTCAGATGAAGATCAGCTCTTGCCTCGTGAACCCCAAGGCATGTTTTGAGACAGAGTTGAAGGTTGAACAAACCAACAATGCCAAGCGCGTTGCGGTCGTCGGTGCCGGCCCGGCGGGTTTGTCTACAGCCATCACTGCGGCGGAGCGCGGGCATCACGTGACTCTGTTCGACAAGGCGGATGAGATTGGTGGTCAGCTCAATATGGCCAAACAGGTGCCGGGCAAAGAGGAGTTTTGGGGCCTGGTGGACTGGTATCGCACGATGCTGACAGAAACCGGCGTCACCGTTGCTTTGGGGCAAGAGGTCAGCGCGGACGATCTTAATGGGTTTGACGAGGTGGTTATCGCCACCGGCGTCGTGCCGCGCGATCCGGAGATACCAGGCCAAGACGGTGAAAATGTGCTCGGGTATGTCGATGTACTGCGCGGCAAAGCCCCTGTTGGCGAACGTGTGGCCGTTGTCGGGGCAGGGGGCATCGGGTTCGATGTATCCGAATATCTGGTTCATGAAGGCGAGAGCCCGACCGATAACCTTCCCGAATGGATGGCGGAATGGGGAATTACGGACCCTGCGAAGGAACGGTCTGGCCTGTCGCCCGACGGCCCACAGCCAACGCCGCCTGCGAGACAGGTCACATTGTTGCAGCGTAAGGCGGAAAAGCCCGGCAAGCGGTTGGGCAAGACAACTGGCTGGATCCACCGGATGAGTCTGATGATGAAGGACGTGCAGATGAAAGGTGGCGTCAACTACGAACGCATTGATGCGGATGGCTTGCACATCTCATACGGAGATGCGCGCGAGCGGGCCGAGGTGGTTGCGTGCGATACGGTCGTTCTTTGCGCTGGTCAGCTTCCAGAGCGGTCGCTTGCAGATGCCTTAGAGGCGAAAGGTGTATCCTGCCACGTGATAGGTGGCGCGGATGTGGCCGCAGAATTGGATGCAAAGCGCGCCATTGACCAAGGCACGCGCCTTGCCGCATCGCTTTGATAGGCGCTCGTCAGATCAATGAAGTATTAAGGTTTCGGCAACGCCAGTGTCCCTCTCCCAACCGCCCATTACCCTGAGGCGATTCTGATAAGGCTTCATGAAGATGTATTGGATTTGAGAATTCGTTCTGTCTGATCCGAAGGCTGTCTTCTATGTCGGCTCCCGGATCAGACGCGCGATTGGCGGTTATTCTGTCACCGCGATGGTGATCCGTTCGCTTACAACAGGTGGGTCGTGCGGTACGTGGAAATGATCACCCAGTACAAGCTGCATGGTATATTCACCTGGTTCCAGTTCATATGTGGCCTGGGTCTGGCCCCCACCATAGTGGATATGGTTTTCGTCCGCAGGGACACCGATTTCCAAAATCTCGTCATCGCCCTCGGCTTCGCCAAATGGAGGACGGTTGAGATACATGTGATGGTGCCCGGTGCCTTCTTGCTCAACCCCTGCAGGGGCGACACCCATGCCAACCAGGCCAAACACCACTGTGACGGGTGATTGCACAGTCGCACCGTCTTCCAGATTGACGATGTAGACCTCTGCACCGGGTGTCGACGGTGTTTCTCCGGCAAATGCGGCTGTTATCGCGGTCAAAGATACCGCAGTTCCTAACAAGATTGCTTTCATCTGTTTCCTCCCATGTGGTGTGTAGACACCAATTCGGCCACTTTTGACCCCACGAAAGACATTAGATCAGAATCGGTTTTCGCCAAATACATTGCGCATTTGTGCTGTTCTGCCTCTTTTGCATCGCAATCGGCTGTGTTGCGTGGCTGGGGACAGTGCCCAAGAAAACCCAGATATTGTCGGCGCACCGCCCAAGTCGCGCCTGATTTTGACACGATACCGTCCTTTGCAATTAACGAGGACTACGTATGGACCGTCTTACCGAAATGGAAGCCTTCGCCACTGTGGTGGATCAGGGTGGCTTTACAGATGCGGCCAAGAAGATGGGCATATCGAAATCCGCAGTGTCGAAACATGTCTCGAGCCTGGAAGCGCGCCTTGGCGCTCGGCTTTTGAATCGGACGACACGCCGGGTCAGCCCGACGGAAATTGGGCTTGCTTACTATGATCGCGCCCGTCGCGTCTTGAACGACGCGGGTGAGGCGGACGCGCTGGTCACCTCCATGCAATCTGCGCCTTCGGGGCTGTTGCGCATTTCGGTTGCTACGGATTTTGGTGTGAATCACCTTTCGCCCGTTCTGGGTGAGTTCTTGTCGGATTTTCCTGAGATCACCGTGAATATGGTGCTTAACAACCGCTATGTTGAGCTGATCTCCGAAGGGTTCGATATGGCTGTGCGCATCGGAGAGCTGGAAGACAGCACCCTGCGCGCCCGCAAGCTGACCGAAACTACAAAACGGATGATCGCGTCGCCTGGCTATTTCAAAGAATACGGACGTCCGCGGCGTATTGATGATCTGAACGAACACAAGCTTTTGCACTATTCGAACCAGTCGAGCGGAAACGTTTGGAAGGTGACCGCCCCATCGGGGGAGAAACGCCAAGTCCGGACGGCGGGTTGGTTGTCTGTCAATGACGGACAATCTTTGCTGAACGCCTGTGTGGCGGGGCTTGGCATCGCGTATCTTCCGTCTTTCCTTTACGCCGAAGCCATGGAGCAAGGTTTGGTGGAGGATGCGATCCCCGATCTGCCTGTCGACACCCAGGGCATTTACGCGGTTTATCCGCCGGGCCGCTTCACTCAGCCAAAAGTCCGCGCCTTTATCGATTTTCTTGTTCACCAATTTGGCGACAAAGGCCCGCAAGACTGGTAATTCGACTTCCCTCGTCTGCATGCAGACATGCCTTACGCCTCGGGACCTGTGTTCCCGGGGCGTTTTTTTGTTCGCGTTTCCGGGTTGCGGCGGTTGGCGCGCGGGGGCAGTCTCTGCCGGTGTCTGAACGGGAGCGTGACCATGCCATTTACCCTTGCGACCTGGAACATCAATTCCGTGCGTTTGCGCGAGGGGTTGGTGGCGAAGCTGCTGTCGGAAGAAGGACCTGACGTGTTGTGCCTGCAGGAGTGCAAAAGCCCGGTCGATAAGATCCCGATGGAGCAGTTTACCGCGCTAGGCTACGGCCACATGATTGCGCGAGGGCAAAAGGGGTATAACGGGGTCGCTATCCTGTCGAAGCTGCCGATCGAGGATGTGGGGGACAAAGATTTCGCTGGGCTGGGCCATGCGCGGCACGTCGCGGGCCGGCTGGAGAATGGCGTGACGATCCACAATTTCTACGTCCCGGCGGGGGGCGATGTCGCTGATCGGGACGTGAACGAAAAGTTTGGCCAAAAGCTCGACTATCTGACGGATATGCGAGATTGGTTTAACGCTGAACGACCCGAGAAATCCGTTTTGGTCGGCGACTTGAATATCGCACCACGCGAGGATGATGTCTGGTCGCACAAACAGTTGCTTAAGGTGGTGAGCCATACGCCGATTGAGGTTGAACACCTTGCAGAGACGCAGGAGGCGGGAGGTTGGGTGGACGTCACCCGCAAGGATATCCCGGACGGCTTGCTGTATTCCTGGTGGTCCTATCGCGCCAAAGATTGGGATGCTGCGGATAAGGGTCGGCGATTAGACCATGTGTGGGCTCCGCCAGACATATCGACCGCCGCGCATGGCAGTCGCGATCTACGGGACGCGCGTGGTAGGGCGAAGCCAAGCGACCACGCGCCAGTATTCGCGACGTTTGATCTTTAAGCGCGGACGCTCTGTCGCCTGAGTGACGTGATGCGGTCCGTGTCAGACACGCATTTCCAATAAGGCCTTCCTGCGGCGTGAGACGTTTTCGCGTCGGTCTTGAGCGCGGCCTACGCGAAAGCTTCTGGCGACGAAGTCGATATGGTCGGCGGCGGCCTCTGTTGCGGCTTCGGGATCGCCTTCGATGATGGCCTTTGCAATCGCGCGGTGTTGGTTGAGGAGCATGTCACCCGTGCCATCAATGGCGCGCAGAAAATCGCGATTGTAGAAGACGTTTCGCTCCATCAGTTGATAGATCGACGACATGGTGTGCACCATCAGTGAGTTATGGCTGGCATCAACCACAGCGGCGTGAAACCGGACGTCTGCATTGCGCGACGCCTCGGCATCGTTTGTTTCATGCGCCGCTTCAAGCTCTGCGATCAGTTCGGCTAGAACTTCACGATCTTCAGCGGTTGCGCGGCCAGCGGCCAACATGGCGGCAAAGCTTTCCTGTTCGCGGCGGAATTCGAGGTAATCCTCAAACGCGGTGACATGGCGCGCATAGAGATTGATCAAGGCGGGCGACATGGCCGACCCGATCAAAGGGGCAACAAAGTTGCCTTCGCCATGGCGCACGATGATCAGCCCATTTTCTTCCAGCCGCTTGAGTGCCTCACGCACTTTGGGGCGCGACACTTTCATTTCTTCGGCAAGGGCACGTTCAGACGGAAGGCGAGTTCCGTCCTTCAGTACGCCTGAGACAATCAGCTCTTCAATGTGGTGGATGATCGTGTCTGCGACCGATTCGTGACCGACGGGACCAAACAGGGTTTTTACAGAATTTGGCATGGCGTGTCCGATTGCGACTGGCGATTGGTGGTAAATTAAGTGGTCCTTTAGGATATGCAACACAAATGTCGCAGCTATGCGTGAGCGTGTTAGCTGGTTTGCGATCAAATCATATATAAATCAATAATTTAAGTATTAATCCACCGAAAATACATTTTTTTAGGTGCTTCTGCATACAGCCGTATTCCGAGTGCCTGAAGTGCTCAGTGGTCAGAAAATTATTGATTTTAAGAGGTGGTAAATAATATAAACCACTTCATCCCGGGATTGGAGCCCGGTGTTTTTCCCGGCCCCGCCGGACGACCCTGAGGAGGAAATATGAAAAACGTACTCACAAGCCTGGCTGTGGCCGCTGCTGTTCTGACAGCCCCTGCGGCCCATGCGGCAGACAAGCTTCTGCTCAAGACACCTATTGCGTTCTCGACAGCGCTTCCGGGTTTGGGCTCTCCAATCCCACGTGTGGCCGAGCAGCTCGACCTGATGTCCGGCGGGACACTGCGTATGAAGGTCTATGAGCCGGGCAAACTCGTGCCTGCGTTCGAAATCCTCGACGCGGTCAGCACGGGCAAGATCAACTCTGGCTACACAACAGCAGGCTATTGGGCTGGTAAAATCCCTGCAGCACCGCTCTTCTCAGCCGTGCCGTTTGGCCCGGAGGCAGGCGAATACATGGCGTGGCTCTACTACGGCAATGGCATGAATCTCTATCAAGAGATGTACGACCAAGCGGGATACAACGTGCATGTGATGCCATGTGCGGTGATCGCACCTGAGACATCCGGGTGGTTCGCGAAAGAGATCAACACACCCGAAGACCTTGATGGTCTGAAGATGCGCTTCTTTGGCCTGGGCGGCAAAGTCATGCAGAAGCTGGGTGTTGCGACATCACTGCTTCCGGGTGGTGAGATCTTCCCGGCGCTGGAAAAGGGCGCAATTGATGCGACCGAATTCTCCATGCCTGCGATCGACGCACGTCTCGGCTTCCACAAGCTGGTCAAATACAACTACTTCCCCGGCTGGCACCAGCAGGCGACTGTATTTGAGTTGATGATTAACAAGGACGTCTGGAACGAAGCGTCCGAGCAACATCAGGCGATCATCACCAACGCATGTAAGGCCTCCATGGCCGACAGCTTTGCCGAAGGTGAAGCCATTCAGCACGCCGCCCTGATCGACAACGTTGAAAACAACGGTGTTGAAATGAAGCAGTGGTCCGAAGCGATGCTCGCCACATTCGAAGAAACCTGGAACGCAGTTGCCGAAGAAGAAGCGGCGAACGACCCATTCTTCGCAAAGGTTCTGGCCGACATGAACGAATTCCGTGACGGCTACTCCATGTGGAAAGAAAACGCTTTCCTGCCGCGTAAGTAATTACGCACCCCGGCGACGGCCCACCTCTCCCACAGGGGCCGTCGCCACCCTTTTCCTTACATTCGTTAGTCACTTTTTTGCATTTGGGCGCCGGACCTTTCTGTCTGGCGAGGGATAGGAGGCACCGTCATGTCAGACGCAGTCAAGGCCATAGAAGACCCGATTGAAACTTATGAGCACATCCTCGAACACGAGGATAAAGACACTCAGCCGGTCGCTGTCGGGATCGACAGATTCGTCAAAGGCGTCGGTCACGTCGTCATGTGGGCCAACGTTTTCCTGATCGCGGCCATCGTCGCGCAGGTTGGGTTTCGCTACCTGTTGAACGAAAACTTCCCAAAGCTGGATGAATTGCAATGGCACTTCTACGGCTTGGTGACGATGATCGGCATTTCCTATGCGCTGGTCACCGACAGCCATGTGCGTGTCGATATCTTGCACTTGCAACTCAGCCGCCGCGCACAGCGGATTATTGAGGTTCTGGGCATCCTGACACTGATTGCGCCGTTCCTGTATCTGATGGTCGACCAGGGATGGGACTACTTCTACGAGTCCTGGCGCGTTGATGAACGCTCTGCCTCTCCAACTGGCTTGCCTGCGCGCTGGGCGTTCAAGGCGATCATCCCGATTTCTTTTGTCCTGCTGTCGCTCGCGGCTCTGGCCCGGTTGATCCATGACTTCCACGCGCTGTTCACCGCAGGTGCGGAAGATCGCCAAGGCCGTGATCTGCGCCTGATCCTTTGGGCGCTTGTCAGCTTTGCCGCTGTTGCAACTGCGCTGACCTTCCTTGTGCACACAACCGAGGAAAAGCTGGTCATCGCGATGTTCCTGACCTTTATCGCGCTTCTTTTCACTGGTTTTCCGGTGGCATGGACGCTGGCCGGGACCGGTGTTGCCTATTGTGGCATCGCGTATCTGTTCGACAACGGCATGATGAACTGGACCGGGCTGGAAGAGACGCTGATTGGTCTCGATTACCTGAGCCTGGGTGCTGTGGTGAACCGGGTCTACGCGACCATGTCGAACGCGGTTCTTGTGGCCTTGCCGATGTTTATCTTCATGGGCCTCATGCTGGACGAATCTGGTGTGGCCGAAAAGCTGATGGCAGCGATGCAGCGGTTGTTTGGTCGGACGCGCGGAGGTCTGGCTATCACGGTGACCATGATCGGTATCATCCTTGCGGCGTCGACCGGGATCATTGGTGCGTCCGTTGTTTTGCTCGGCGTGCTGTCGCTGCCGTCGATGATGGAGCAGAAGTATGCGCCGACATTGGGCACAGGTGTTGTGGCCGCGTCTGGCACGCTGGGTATCCTGATCCCGCCGTCAATCATGCTGGTGATCATGGCCGACCAGATGGCGCTGTCTGTGGGTGATCTGTTCATGGCGGCGATGCTGCCGGGTGTTCTGATCGGGTTCCTGTACCTGACGTACATCTTCGTCATCTCGTACCTGAAGCCTGACGTCGCCCCGGCCCCCGAAGGCGCGCAGCGCCCGGATTGGGATGCTGTCAAAGCGGTGCTGGTTGCGGTTCTGCCAACGCTTGGTCTGATCCTTGCGGTGCTCGGGTCGATCTTTGCGGGCATCTGTACCCCGACTGAGGCGTCTGGCATCGGTGCGCTTGGGGCGACGGCTTTGGCGCTGGGATATCGCAAGCTGACGCTGACCAAGCTGGTCAACGTGTTGAAGTCGACGTTCAACACCACCGCCTACATCTTTGCGATCTTCCTGGGCGCGACAGTGTTCTCTTACGTTCTGCGTGAAATGGGTGGAGACCAGTTAATCGAAGCCATGATCCTTGGCACAGGTCTTGGCCCCAACGGCACCGT
>ERZ1740070.323-NODE-323-length-33437-cov-26.910191_pt1 | contig 33437 bp, 34 predicted proteins | sample MGYA00581734_ERZ1740070 | MGnify/ENA primary metagenome ERZ1740070 (study PRJEB43018, sample SAMN04849744) | marine metagenome | isolation source: floating plastic debris | place: Pacific Ocean | collected 2008-09-01 | study: EMG produced TPA metagenomics... | reverse complement strand
ACGCCGAATGGCGCGGAAAGGCCGACAGACGTGGTTATTGGTCGAGTATCAAAATAACTGGCCTTGCGCCTTCAACATACCAGAAGCCGGCATTCGTCGCTTTTCAGGAAATTCCTACAAGCAGACGTTACCAACTCAGCTTTGGCTCGATGGCTGCAAGCTACTTAGTACGCGCGATGATCGTAGGCGCGAGACGTCGACAAGATTGAATTAGGTATATGTCGACCATTCTCTTCAATGCTATGACGTCATCGAATTTAAACTTTTGCTCCGCGTTTTCATCGCTGATCAGTTCGTAGGTTTTGTCAATTTCAGATTCTTTGACGAGTAACGGTTTGAAAATCTGATCAAATGAGCCGCGTAGACTGCCGCTCTGACCGTCCCAATCTCCGAAGTGTTTAATAGCCGATTTGAACGCATGCTTAAACATCCTACCGACGTCATTTTCGAAGCTTATGTGAACGTCGAATTTGCTCAACAAGGACATGGCCCAGATATAGTTTCCTACTATAGGCTGTGCTTCTTGATCGGTCAGTGATCCGAGCACCAACAAACAGAACACAGCGTCCTGGATGAAATGTTCATTGAGAGCGGGTGGGCCGCGTCTTTCGTCTTGAGATTCGAACTGTCGCCAAACACGATTTACAGACGCGTTTCGCACCAACTCAACCTTCATGTTCGGGTTCAATAAGTCTTCGGCATCATAGAAAAATGAGTCCCCTTGACGAGGTATCTCATACCAGAAGAATCCGGCTGTTGAGACGTTTAGCGCGAGCATTACCCTGATAAAAACCGCCATCCCGGCATCGTGAAGTTTCGCCGCAGCGACTTCGTTGGTGAGCTCGATTTCAACGATCAACTCGTCTTTTCGACCTTGAACTTCCCGGAGCTTGATGAACTCAAATCGAGAATTCCAAAATGAAAGAGCTTTTGGCCGTATTGAGTGAGACGGCGTTCGAATTCGCGATTTCAATCTCCAGCGCGGTTCAATCTGTTCGTGAGCTTCTTTTTCTTCTATGAGCGCCTTTTTTGCTAGTTCGGCCTCTTCGTTCTCAATTCGCTCGATTTCACTGCGCGCCCATACAAACCACTCTTTGGAAGTGGCTGCTTCGCTGTGCTTCTTTGAAAACTCTGCGCTCAAAAGCAATGCGCGACGCCGGTCGTCGTCCATGGCTGATGCGAACCATTGAAGATCGTCATTCTCTCGCGATAGGTCCGGCTCGCCTGCTTGCGCGATTTCTAAAAGCGCCTTGGCAAATTCAAATACTGACTTGGCGTGATTTACATCAATGGCGTTTTTGGGTGCAGGCGCATCGCCTTGATCTTCGAAATCTACATATAACCCGGATTGTCGGCGAAAGTGAGTAGATACAGCAAACTGTTGCACCTCTCGAAATCTTTTAGGGGTCATATTTTCGACTGGAGAGCCCGGGGCCCACATTGCCCAAACCAGCTTGCTGACGTGATCATCTAGCTGGTTCGTTATTCTGTCGGGTCGACCTGCCGTTTTAAGCACGGTGCGCGCCACAATCATGTTCGCTTTGCCAATTTCTTCGATGGCCAGAAGCGTTAAGTGGTAACCTATGTTGTGAAATTTCAAATCATCCGAGATATTTCCCGCGGCTGCCAGCAGATCAGATGCATGGTCAACACAACGGCGCCAAAGTCGGGTGATCATGGCTGATTCTTTGCCTTGATTGTCTTCGCTCATTGTCGACCTCTAAGGCGTTAGATTTTTGCCCAGTCACTCTCTTTCGTTGAATCAACTCGGCGAACAAAGTCATTGATTACTGATTGTGCCCATTTGATGTTGCTATGGGTCAAGGATGTCGTGAAGCACCGCCGACAAGTATCGGCGAATCTGAATAACCGCCTCTTTCTGACTTGCGACGTGCGTAGATTTTGATGAGAGCTGATAAACTGAACGAGTGAGCTTTGCGATCGACTCCTCAAACGCCAAAATGGCGTCTTCAGCCGTTGATCCACCCGCCGCTCCTCTGGATTTCAGCAAATACCTCACTCTTTGTTTTTGTGTTGGTTTGCTCTGGCCCGCCTCATGCTTGTAACCTGGAGCTCCTTGAACCTCAGATTCGGGAGCAAGCGCATCTAAGACTTCTCTGAGAGCTTCTCGCATCTCCAATGCTGGCCCTCGGAATGAGATCCTCTTTTCGTCGGCCAAGTCTAAAACTGCTTGGCGCCACGACAAAGCGGCAGTCTCGGACACAGTCTCCAAGCGACGCTCAATCACTTGGTCATCCTCTGAAATGCGTTCAGACTTGGAGTTGACTTTCCTGTTGGGACTCAGACTAGTGATATCATCCAACGCGAACTGAACTCCGTAAGCTTGGATATGGTGTTTGTGGTCTACCCATGTAGAAAAATCGCCCGATTTCCAATTTTGTTCTAAAGCCTCGTGTCCCTCGGCCCACCAAAGCTTTCTAGGAACTTCGTGGTCTATTCGCTCCGCTTCGCCGATTCTTACCAGATCTGCTCTCGCTCTAACTAGCCCAGCGTTAGCGCGTTTGCAGATGGTTAGTTTCGCGGAGTACTCAGAAAACCCCTCAGCTTTTAGCAGATCGAGCGCGTCTCGCGCAGAGATCCAATCGATGTCGGCGTCCATCATCACTCCTGAAATCGGAATTAGAGTCCGTTATCGAGTAGCATGGTATCGCAGCGAGGCCCAACGTCTCCTTTTGCTCGCCCACCAGACTTAGTCAGCGCCCGTTCTGGGGCGAGTTTAAGTCGCTTAGCCAATGTCCGCTCTCGGCGAGTGGATCCACCCGGTCATCGCAACACAGGCATTTAATCGCTCAGCTGGGGTGTTACAGTACAGTTTTTTCTTGGACGCTCATTCATCTGTCTTGCGATAGTGTTGAGTTCAGCCAGCGAATGGACCGACAGATCAGTGCCTTTTGGGAAGTGCTGGCGCAAAAGACGGTCCGTGTTTTCGTTCAATCCGCGTTGCTAGGGGCTTTTTGGATCAAAAGCAAATATCGTTGAATTGGTTTAAGCGAGTTCCCGTTTTAAGACCTCAGAATCCTGAAGGAATCTTAAAATACTCGGGTAATGCCAATCTGCGTTTCCGTAGTCTTGCGCCATTGTGAACTCACCTGGAGTGACCAATGTCTGGATACCTGCCTCGAGCGCTGAATTAAGAGAAGCAACGCTGTCTTCGATCGCGAGACAGCGTGCTGGATCTGTTTCCAACCGAGCCAGTGCCAAATTATACACTTCGGGATGAGGTTTGGACTGACGTACATCTTCAACGGTGAGGATCTGCGAAAAATCTTCCAATCGTAGGCTTTGCCTAGCGCCGACCTCGATTGCCTGAATATTCTGGCGATAAGTCGTCGTTACCAGCGCCATCGTTATTCCAGCCTGGCGAGCAAAGCGCATCAACTCGACGATACCAGGTCTGAGATCGATACCCTTTTCAGCGATCTCCCTACAGGCAATCTCTGTTTTACGCGCATGAAGGTTTTCTATTGCATCCGGGGCCAAAACCTGATCCTTGTCTGCACTTAATCGCCTCAACCGTTTCATGCCGCCGCTGGTGAGCAGCAAAGATTTGTAGGTGTCTTTATCCCAATACCAATCGAGGCCTGCTTCCCGGAAGGCCTGATTGTAAGCGCGCCGTTGGATATCCGACGTTTCCGCAAGCACACCTATGCTACCAATAAGAATGTTTTGAATGGTCACTTATTTAGTCTCCTCGTCTCGATACGTAAGGAAACGCGCGATGGTTTATTGGGAGAGCGGGTTTCTTCTCTGACGGTTGCGGCAAAACATCCAAACGTCTTTGAATGGCAAACACTTCGCGAGTGAAAGTCTATCCGGGAGTTTCCGTTGGAAATTTATACGCTTCGAGAAAACAGAGACGCGGTCGACATCAGGTTTACGCTGTAATTCTCTGTGCGCCGAGATGGAACATCGGCGCAGTGTGTCGTGATGCATCTGAACAAATAAATCGAACACGTTCGCATACTCAACGAGGCACTGATCAACTGTGGCTAGCTCGTGAAGAGACACTTGCTTTCATGCGAGTTCAACGCTGTCTTCAGGAAGCAAAAAACAAATTTTGCGACATTGTGGCGCAGGCCCTTGTGTGAGTGGTGCCACTGCGTCCGATCTCTAAATATCCCACGAAAGATCGGTAAGGTGCTGATATATAACGTTATTTAAAATATATGTGATCTAGGATACAAGATGTTTCGTACGCGCGCCTAAGACACTCGCAGGATCGAGAGCCAACGCTGACGAAAACCTGGATCCTCCTCGAATGAGACATAGCTCGCCGATCACGGGATGTTTCCCGGGCCTTAAAGGAGGGTCAAATGTTTGAAATATTGGGGAGTCTATCCCCCGACCAATATACGCTTGTGTATAATTCGTTCTCGTTCGGAGCGGCGACATTCGCTGCTGCGACGATTTTCTTTTGGCTCGGCCGTTCGCAAGTCGCGCCAGAGTACAAGACTGCTATGACAATCACCGGTCTGGTGACCTTCATTGCCTTTTACCATTATCTGAGAATATTCCAGAGCTTTGACGCGGCTGTCGTATTGGACGCCGGCGCGATCGAGGCGACAGGGAAAGAGTTCAACCGCGCATATAGATATGTCGATTGGCTGCTCACGGTTCCGCTTCTCCTCATAGAGTTAATCCTCGTAATGCGGCTTTCACGCTCCGAGACTGTTTCAAAAAGTGTAACGCTCGGTGGTGCAGCAGCATTGATGATCATTCTGGGTTACCCAGGAGAGGTTTCCGGTGGTATCGACAATACTCGATTGATCTGGGGCGCACTCTCGATGCTGCCGTTCCTCTACATCGTTTACACGCTCTATGTGGGCCTCGGTGAAGCAATCAATCGTCAACCAGACGACGTCAAAGGCCTCGTAAGCCTTGCACGTAATGTGACTGTTTTCTCCTGGTTCTTCTATCCGATCGTATATTTCGCACCGTTCGTCATTGATATGGAAGGTTCGTCTTCATTCGTCGTGATTGAAGTTGGGTACACAATTGCCGACATCATCGCGAAAGCGGCATTTGGCGTGCTCATTTACACAATTGCAGTCCGCAAATCTGAAGCCGAACGGTCTGGTGCACCAGCCCTCAGTGCAGCGGAGTAACATACCTACTTCCGGCACCCGCACTCATTATTGTGCGGGTGCCGGAACACTCAGCTCACGAACAGACGTAGCCCTACAATTGTATAGCGGCCAAGCACGCGGAGGATTGAGAAATGCAAGATAAAACTAGTGAAACATTGCTGCCCGGGGTTGAGCGGTTGATGAGCGAGCTTACCACGTTTTCAAACGGGGAAGCCTCTAGGGCTGCTTCCGATCACCTGGAAAGTGGTGGAAAGCGTGTCCGGGCTCGACTCGCTCTTAATGCTTCAACGTCTCTTGGCCTGTCACCGATCAAATCAATTGCTATCGCTGCGGCCTGTGAACTAATTCACAATGCGTCTCTCATTCACGATGATATACACGACAAGTCTGAAACACGGCGCGGTAAAGCAGCAACCTGGGCTCGCTTTGGGAGTGGGACAGCGATCTGTGCAGGTGATCTGCTGATCTCAGCAGCATATGCGGCGATTGCACGAACCCAATCAGCGTCCATGCCTCAACTTCTCACTCAAACCCATCGACGAGTTGCTGAGGTCATTTCAGGGCAGTGTGAAGACCTTCTTGCTCAGTCGACAGACTCGCTCAGCCTGGATCTCTACGAAACAATTGCAAAATCAAAATCAGCACCCTTGCTCGCTCTACCGGTCGAACTGGCTTTAATAGAAGCCGGACATCAACAAGCGAGTGAGCAAGTAGGCTATGCTGCGGACGCTTTCGCGCTCGCGTATCAGATCGCAGATGATATCGAGGACATCTCGAACGATATTATTCAAGGTCAACCAAACATCATCTCGGTGCTTGGGGGACAAAACGCATCGTCCTCTCAGGGTGAACAAGCTCGTCAGATCGCGGTTGAAAACTATCGATTAGCGGCCCACTTCGCTAATCAGCTCCCACGCGGCAGCGGATCGCTACTATCCGCCTACGCTCGGAAAGGACTAGCGACGATCTTGCCTGTGGGAGAAGCTGCATGAGCCGCGCAGCGATCATTGGCGGAGGATTCGGCGGCATCGCTGCGGCGCTACGAATGCGTGCGAAAGGGTACGATGTCACGGTCTTGGATCGTTGTTCACGATTGGGCGGCCGGGCTCAGGTGTTTGAACGTGATGGCTTTCAATATGATGCCGGGCCGACTGTGATTACTGCGCCGTTTTTGTTTGAAGAACTGTTTGAGCTCTTCGGCAAAGACATCCGAGATTATGTCGACATTGTTCCACTCAATACCTGGTACCGGTTCCGTTACCCCGATGGCGACGTTTTCGATTATGGCGGGACGGTCGACGATACGCTTCGGGAGATTCGACGGATTTCTCCGGAAGATGAAGCCGGCTATCTCTCGCTTTTAAAGGAATCGCGCCGTATTTACGAAATCGGGTACGAGCAACTTGCCGATCAACCTTTTCACTCGTTTACCGAAATGGCAAAAATCACGCCACAAATGCTGAATTTGGGGGTCCGACGGTCGGTTTGGGATCTGGTTTCGTCGCACCTCAAACATGACAAACTGCGACAGGCCTTTTCGGTGCAACCCCTGCTCGTTGGCGGGAATCCGTTCGATACGACTTGCATCTACAATCTCATCCACTTTCTCGAACGGGCGCACGGCGTACATTTTGCGATGGGCGGGACAGGTGCCCTGGTTGATGCGTTTTCGAGGCTGATGTCGGAACAGGGGATTCAGATCCGATTAGGAGAAACCGTCACGCGCTTGCATAGCGAGAACGCCAATATTACCAGGCTGGAACTGGCGAGCGGTGAACACGTCGACTGCGATCGGGTTGTCTCAAACGTCGACCCTGCGCATCTTTATCAGAACATGGTGCCACCTAATGAAGTCGACCGCTCTGCGAAAGTCAAAGCGAAGTTCGCCAAGAAATCGATGGGCCTTTTTGTTCTGTTTTTTGGGACAGATACGACTTATCCGGAGGTCGAACATCATACGATCTGGCTCGGACCACGTTACAAAGCGCTCTTAAACGATATCTTTAACCGCAAGGTTTTGGCCGACGATTTCTCACTCTATTTGCATCGGCCAACAGCGACGGATCCAAGCTTTGCCCCGAAGGGATGTGACAGCTTCTATGCGCTCGTCCCGGTGCCAAATCTGCAAGGCGATGTCGACTGGGAAACGCAGGGAAGTATCCTCCGCGATCGGGTTGTCGCGGCGCTGCAAGAAACCATGTTGCCGAACCTCAAGGATCATTTGGTGCACGATTTCTGGATGACCCCGGAAGACTTTGCGCATGATTATCTTAGTCCTGCTGGGGCTGGATTTTCGATCGCACCAAGTTTCACGCAGTCAGCCTGGTTCAGGTTTCACAACAAGGCCGAGGGGCCTGATAATCTGTATCTCGTCGGGGCCGGCACGCATCCAGGAGCCGGACTGCCAGGCGTGGTGTCTTCAGCCAAGGTACTGGACAAACTCGTTGGTCCACCCGCCGAACAATCGCGCGACTTCCACCACTTACAGGCGGCGGAGTGATGGCCTACGCGATGTCGGCCTCCATTCAAGAGTCCGCCGCTGAGATTCTGCGCAAGAATGGGCGCTCATTCAATTTTGCGCGCGCATTTCTGACCGAAATTCAGGGACAACGCGCGGCCCGATTGTACGCGTTTTGCAGATATATCGACGATGTGGCTGACGACGCAAGTGATGCACGGAAAGCCAAGGCGGTTCTTGACCAGGTCAAATCAGAGCTCGCGGGGATGCACCCTCCGTCTCCCCGTATTGCCGACTTTTTCGATCTTGTGCGGGAAACCAATATCGATCTCGGCGCGGCGATTGCGCTGATTGATGGGGTTGCTTCGGATCTGGAGACAGTTGCATTTCAGACCGTGTCGGACTTGTTGCGATACGCTTACAAAGTCGCTGGCACAGTTGGCTTGATGATGTGCAGTGTGCTGGAGGTCGACGATCCCCTCGCAGCGCCGTTCGCTATCGATCTCGGCATCGCGATGCAACTCACCAATATCGCTCGTGACATTCAGGAAGATGCAGAGAATGGACGTCGCTACGTGCCTGGGGCCTGGTTGTATGGGGCTTCCGCTGCAGATATTGCCGATCCAGACGATTCCTTGAAGCCGGACTTACAAGCTGCGGCGGAGCGTTTGATAAAGCTTGCTGAGCTTTATTATGAAAGCGCCTACGACGGGTTCGGGTTCCTACCATCAAGATCGAGACTGGCGATTCTGATCGCTGCGCGCGTCTATCGACAGATCGGCGTCAAATTACAGCGCAAGGGTTTCGCCGTCTGGCGCGGGCGCACGGTGGTCGGCACCTCAGAGAAGATCGCAGTCGCGAGCGCTGCGGCAACCACTTATCTGACGCAACGTCGTCTGCATCACAGATCAGATAGCCACAACGCAGACTTACATGGTCCGTTGTCCGGTCTGACCGGTGTTCACGAGGCGGTGACATGAGCAATTCCTACGATCTTGCCATCCTCGGCGCTGGCTGCGCGGGGCTTTCTCTGGCGCGTGAGTTGATCCGGCATGGATATTCCAAACGTGCCGTCATCATCGAGCCCCGCGACACCTACAGCCATGATCGAACCTGGTGCTTCTGGGCTAACGCTCAGCACGAGCTTTCAGACTTAGTCTCCGAACGTTGGTCGCAGTGGCAATTATCAACGCCGCGGCGAGCCATTCGGCACACCGGTGCCAAATTATCCTACCAACAGATTAGGTCGGATGATTTTTATCACGCTCATCTCGCCAAGATTGCCCATCGCTCGAATATAGAACTGTTGACCGGTGTCACCGCGGGACCGATGGCGGATCACGACGACCGCGTTGAAATCGAAACAACCGCAGGCGCCATTTCGGCCCGCCGGGTCATCGACACACGGCCTCGGCCGCCACAACACGATCAAGCGACGATATGGCAAATCTTCAGCGGCGCTGAAGTAGAGACAGAAGAGGCATGCTTCGACCCTTCTGTCGCCGGCTTGATGCAGCAAATGACCAGCGACGAATCTGGTCTGAAATTCACCTATATTCTGCCAATGACCGCGCACACGGCCTTGATCCAGACCACCCGTTTTGCCTTGCGTAAGTCCGCCCCGGACACCCTCGACCGTGAGTTTGAGCGAGACTTGCGGACAGCCTTCAAAACCAAGACGAAGATCCGGCGCCGTGAGCGTGGGTGCCTTCCGATGGGGCAGGCACCGCAAAGCCCGCATCCCTCTGCCCGGGTGTTTCGCGCTGGACAGGCGGCAGGCATTTTGCGCGCCTCTTCGGGATATGGCTTTTTGCGCATTCAAACCTGGGCAGAGTCAACGGCAGAGGAACTCGCTTCTGGTCGTCGACTATCGGAAAAGCCGTTCGGGTCGCCACTGGAACGTAAGATGGACGCGATTTTCTTGGCAGCGATGTCTCGGTCTCCATACGCGGCTGCAGACTGGTTTGCTCGCATCGCGAACCAGTTGTCGGGTGACGAGTTTGGTCGGTTCATGTCGCAATCACCGACCTTGCACTTGTGGCTGAAAGTTGTCTCTGCCTTGCCGAAAGCTCCTTTTGTGCGCGCACTGCTTGCGGGGATGCCGAAGATCGACCGAGCAGGTCATCAGGTCGCGACATGACCTGGAATAGTGCGTCGTCGAAGTTTCTTCTCGCCGGAATGACAGTTTCGGTCGCGTTCCTACTCGTGCCGTCCCTCAGCATCACCTTTCAGATCGTTGGGCTCGGGATCGCGGTTGCATTTCTTGGACTGCCGCATGGGGCGATTGATGCCTATATCGCACGGCAAAATGGATTGTGGCGATCGACTCGGGGCTTCGCAGCTTTCGTCGGCATCTACGCTGTTGTTGCGATTGGCGTGATCGGTGTTTGGATGATAATGCCGACTCCGTCATTGCTTGCATTCTTGATCATTTCAGCCTGGCATTTCGGTGCAGATGCCAATGCTCGGAACCAGGCCGAACGATGGTTATTTGGAAGTCTTTTATTGAGCCTGCCATCGTTCTTTCATCCGGCCGATGTGGCAAGCCTGTTCGAAGCCATATCCGGGGCATCAGCGGGCAGCCTCGTTTCGATTTTGCAGGTCTGGGCACCCGTGGCGGCGATTGGCGTTTTCGCTATGCTCGTTCGCCGGCGCCCGCCGGCTCAACAACGCTGGGCCGACATAGCAACTGTCGCGGGCCTTGTCCTGTTCGCCTGGGCATTGCCGCCTCTGGTCTACTTCGTGATCTATTTTAGCGCGTTGCATAGCCCTGCTCATTTCGGGCGCGTGATCCGGTTGGTTCCACCACCTGACAGATCAAGCGCAATAGCATACACGGTCGGGTTCACTGCCTTGACTTTGCTTATCGCCGGGATGGCTTTCATTGCCCTGACCGATGAAGTCACACTACAACAGTCTACTCTGCAGATTGTGTTCATCGGACTCGCCGCATTGACCGTCCCACATATGTTTCTGATCGATGGAATTTGTCGAGCAAGGTTTGGAGAAGCAGAATGAATGATGCTGCGGAACAGGTCATCCTCGTTGATCGCGAGGACCGCGAGATCGGCACGGCAGCAAAGCTCGCCGCGCATGAGAGCGGTGCACTGCACCGGGCTTTTTCCGTGCTCGGCTTTAACCGCGACGGCGAGATGTTGCTGCAACGGCGGGCACTGATCAAATACCATTCCCCTGGACTCTGGGCGAACATGTGCTGCGGCCATCCACGCCCAGGTGAACCGACTATGCCTGCTGCCCAACGGCGGACGTTCGAAGAGTTGAGCGTCAAATCAGAACTGTTTTATGGATTTGCGACACTATACAAGTCTGAGGTCGGAGCCGATCTGATCGAGCATGAATTTGTCCATGTTTTCGGGTGTGTCATCGATCACTTGCCAACGCCAAACCCTCACGAGGCCTCGCATGTCAGATTTAGTTCAATTGATGAGATCGCAGCGGAAATGAAGCGGCACCCGGAGCATTTTGCGGCCTGGTTCGGGATCTATTTTGCGTCACATCTGGCGCAAATCCGAATGATGGCGGAGCGTGTACTTGCGCTGGTTTGATCCAGCGTTGACCCGGAACCCAGAAGGATAGGTTCCGGTCATGCTCGCGACCATCCCAGAGTTTGTTGATGCAATGATAAACAGAGAGGTCGCGAAGCTAACCTTCAACAGAAAATAATCTATAAAAATCCTTCGGGGCGATATCGCAGCGGAGTGACACCTCAACGACACTATCGCGCCCTTTCAATAGTCCCCTCGCGCGGCGATTTTCTCGAAATTGATTTATCGATGCGGTGGCTGGCACGTAAATCCAATCTCCTCGTTTGGACGCGCTGCGCATTGCGCTTCCAGTGTTTATCGGAGCCAAGTCCAATGAAACCGCATAAACCTCAAAGAATGCCTCAGCATCACATTCTAGTGCAATTACGGTTCCGCGATCTGTAAGACTGGAAGAGAAGTCCGCACCCCCTCTGCCTGGCCAGAAAAAGAGACGATGATCCAAGCTTTCAGCCCAGGACTTTAAACAATGCCCGTCTAGAAATTCGGCCACCCGCTTGCGCCCTGCAAGCAGTGGTTTTTGGTGATTCAGAGTTACCGAAAGACCCGCAACGTTAAACGTACACGATTCCGAACGAGGACATGGAGGAGTGCTTAATTCCGTGGCGGCCTCTATAAGCGTTGATGCTCTGAGAAGTCCGTTTTGCCGAATACCAGGAAGGTTAGTTCTCAACGTAACGTGCCTCAATGTGCCGCCGACTAAGTTCGAGAACTCTTTCCGATCCATATCCTAATCCCATTTCGACCTTGAGAGCAGTGAGTGCGCGATCTGCCTGCGACCATCTGTGTCGGTCTCTACTCGATCCATCGAAGAGAGCTATCTCGCGCACGAAAAGGATCAAACATAATGCCTCTCTTCGAAACGCTCGCGACGTCTTTTGTCGCAATCCTTCTTGGCGGAATGATTTTCTTTCCTTCGGTTGTCGCACCAACCGTCTTCAAAAGTCTGGACCAAGACTCTGCGGGACAGTTTCTCAGGCGCCTGTTTCCGGCCTATTACGTCTTTATCATTATAACGTCACTGTTTGGCGGAGGGCTCCTACTTTCAAAGCCTATGCTAGCGACCGCCTTATTCATCGTCGCAGCGTCGACTATACTTGTCAGACAGATCCTAGTTCCAAAAATCAACGCTTGGCGCGATCGTGAACTTGCTGGAGACAAAGCTGCAGCGGCGCTGTTCAATGCAGGCCATCGTGCTTCGGTCATCATCAATCTTGTCCAACTGGCAGCTATTATTTGGGTGTTTTGGCGACTAGTGTCGGCAGCACAGTGAGGCGTTTGAAATGAAGATTGAGCGAATTCAACCGGGACCGAACCAAGAAAGTGTCTGGGACTATCCTCGTCCCGCAATCGCCGAAGCAATTTCGGCGACTATTCGCGTGGAGTTTGCGGGTCAAACGATTGCGGAAACGAAGTCTGCTGTCCGCACCCTCGAAACAAGTCATCCGCCGACCTATTACATCCCTTACCAAGACATCATGACTTCAGCGCTGCGCTCAAACCCACATCGCAGCCTTTGTGAATGGAAAGGCCAGGCTCGTTACTTCGATCTTGAACTTGGTGACGTTTACAGTGAGCTCGCCTGCTGGAGCTACGCTGCGCCAACGGAGCCATTTAGATCCATCAAAGACTATGTCGCATTCTATCCGAGCCGCGTGGATGCATGCTTCCTCAATGGCGAATGTGTGCAAGCCCAACCGGGCGACTTTTATGGAGGCTGGATTACCAACAGTATCGTTGGTCCATTCAAGGGAGAGCCAGGCACACTGCACTGGTAATCGTCGCGAGCAAAGAACGCAGTATTATTCCCGGACAAAAAAGCCCCCCGGCAATCTGGTTGGGGGGCTTTAAATTAGAATGCCGTCAATGAGCTAGCCAGGCATTACGACAGTATCGATCAAGTGAACAACCCCGTTAGAGGCATCGATATCTGTCGCGATGATCGACGATGTGTTGCCTGCAGCATCGGTCAGAATTGGCGCGCCATCAACAATAGACGCAGTCAGAATAGCGCCGTTGACGGTAGTGATTTCGAACGTGCCATCTTCTTCACCGCTAATTGCAGCCACGAGGTCAGCCGCCATGACTTCTCCAGACACCACATGGTAGGTCAGAATGCCGGTGAGGGCATCTTTCTGGTCGGGTTCAAGCAAGGTCGCGACGGTGCCTTCTGGGAGTTTTTCGAAAGCGCTGTTCGGCGGCGCAAACACGGTAAATGGACCATCGCTGTTGAGTGTTTCGACGAGCCCGGCAGCTGTGACAGCTGCAACGAGGGTCGAAAGATCATCTGTTCCTGCGGCAACGGCGACAATCGTGCTAGATGCCTCAGCGACTGCCTCTTCCATCTCTTCGACGGGCGGCGTCTCTACAACAGCTTCGGTTACGGTGCCGACCTCTTCGCCAGCGGGTAATGGTTCATCGGCCGTTTCGCAGGCGACGAGCGCTCCAGCAGCAAGCAATGCCACGATAGAGCTATATTTCATTGGTTTGATCATGAGGTACCTTTCTCTTCTCTCATATCTCTTGGGATAATTAGTGTTTGAAACCTGTTTGGTGACGGGCTGATGCGCGGCGTTTTTCACGCACAAGCAGAGCCGCACTAGCAAGGCTGTTCGGCGAGCCGCAGAAACCGATTTCTCAGATCTTTGTCGGTTTTGAAGACGCCGGTGAATTGAGTTGTGATCGTTGCGACATTCTTGTGGTGCACGCCCCGCGTGGTCATACACTGATGCTTCGCATCGATCAGGACCGCGACGCCAGCTGGGTCGAGGACATCTGAGATGCAATCAGCGATTTGGGCTGTCATCGTTTCTTGAGTCTGCAATCGTTTCCCAAAAATCTCGACGACGCGAGCAATCTTGGAAATGCCGACGACACGATCTGTCGGCATGTAAGCAATGTGAGCCTTGCCAAGGATTGGAACCATGTGGTGTTCGCAATGGCTCTCAACGTCGATGTCTCGCAGCATGACGATATCGTCATAGCCCTGCACATCCTCAAACGTGCGCTCGAGGACCTCCGCCGGATCCATATCGTATCCGGCAAAAAACTCTCTGTAAGCCTTCGCGACACGTTTGGGCGTGTCGATCAAGCCCTCACGGCGAGGGTCGTCGCCGGCCCAGGCCAGCAGCGTTCGAACAGCATCCATCGCCTCGTCCACGCTGGGTCGGACAATATCTTCGGTTGGTGAAATCTGGTCTCTGGGAGTGATGGCGTCCATGGCCATGTTTGTGTTCCTTGGTCTGAGGGACGAAGGTCGAACCCGGTTTGCTTGGTAGCTTCCAAGACCAATTTAGGATTTAACGCCCGCCCGTTTATCTACCCTCAGGGTAAGTCGGTATAGAGAGACGCTATTTTGCGTCTCATAAGTGCCTACGCGCATAGCGGGTGTGCGGATCTTTTTGCGCTTAATAAAGTTTCTCGGGAACATCAGTGTGCTCCATTGCGTGCGACAAACACGACACGCCGTCATCCGCTCCGTTTTGTATGTCGTAGGAAATATAAAACGGAGCAAAACATGAACACACGGCAATCTCTTCGCAATCTTGCTTGGTCGCTCATCCGTCAGGCTCAACTGCTTAAGCGAGGCGGTCAGTTGGACTTAGCAAAGTCCCTCGCGAGCCGCGGGCTGACGCTAAAGGCCTACGCATGGGCCATGACGCCTGAGCCAATTCCCATTCGCAATAACAATCGACGCGGCTAATCCGCAATAAAAGAGATAAAAATGAAAAGAACGATTCCTCCCAGAAAATCATACGATTACATCATCACGCCCGTTCATATACGAGAACGCCCCCAGCTGCGGGAACTGAATGAGCTGCCGGCTCATTCCAGGGACCAATCAGTGTCCGATCTCAAAGAAAAACCAGCCACACGGCTGTTGCAGCGCCGACTTAAGCGCCAGCGTAGGTTCGTTTGAGCCAAGGAGACTAATGATGCAAACGGATGAAATTGACACGGAATTGGCTGCACTGGTTGGTGCACTTCACGATCGCTCATGTCTCGTCATGGACGATGACGCGGTCTTTCGAGAGCGACTCGCCGGGTCTCTAACCCGATACGGGTTCATTGTTTCAGCGGTTGGAACAGTGAGAGATGGATTGACGGTCGCTCAGCACAATCCGCCCGCATTTGCAGTCTTGGATTTAAGACTCGACGATGGATTTGGATTGGATGTTGCTCAGGCCTTAAGAGAGACGAGCCCATCAACCCATATTGTTGTACTCACCGGTTATGGTGCCCTACAAAACGTCGTGGCGTCTCTGAAAATCGGTGTTCAGAATGTGCTCGCAAAGCCTGCTGACATAGAAGACATTATTAATTCACTTCTCGCTGCGCCTGATAGTGTTCCTTCGCCGCCCGATACGCCAATGGATCCTGACGATGCTCGGTGGGAGTATATTCAGTCGGTCTATAACAAGAATAATCGAAACGTTTCCCAAACGGCACGCTTGCTGAACATGCATAGGCGAACCTTGCAGCGTATCATTCAAAGACGCGCTCCAGATCAGCTTCACATCCGAGATTAGCGGCGTATCGAACACTCAGCCGTCCAAAAAGAGGTTTCCATGATGCAGAGCGGTGACGACCCAAACAGAAGCTTCGTAACGAAGGCGATGAATGCGCCTATGCTTGAAGCAGATTTTGAGAAACATTTAGCCACACGGTGGCGCGAGCATGAAGATGAGGCCGCGCTCCACGAATTGACGACGGCCTATATGCGCCTCGTGATCGCGATGGCCTCAAAGTTTCGAAATTACGGCCTTCCGCTTGCAGACTTGGTTCAGGAAGGGAATGTCGGTCTGATGATGGCTGCCGCTAAATTCGATCCAGCACGGGAAGTTCGCTTCTCCACATACGCCATGTGGTGGGTGCGCTCTGCAATGCAGGACTATGTGCTGCGCAATTGGTCTATTGTTAGAACCGGAACATCGGCGGCTCACAAGAAGCTCTTCTTTAATCTGCGGCGGATACGCGCCCAGATCGATGATACAGACGGCGCGTCGATGGCGCCGCAGAACGTAAGAAAGGTGTCAGAAGATCTTGGCGTGAAGGAACGTGATGTAGAATTTATGGCCTCCCGGCTTTCGGCATCAGATAGTTCTTTAAACGCTCCGTTGGCGGCAGACGGCGATATGGAACGCCAAGATCTACTGGAAGATTTTGGGCCGTCGCCGGAGGAGGCGACGATCGAAGTGCGCGACGCGGAAACCTATAAAAATTGGGTCTCAAAAGCGCTGACATCACTCGATGAACGCGAACGACTTATCATCAAAGAACGGCGTCTTTCCGAAGACAAAGCGACGCTTGGCGCGCTAGGAGATCGTCTCGGAATATCCAAAGAACGCGTCCGTCAGTTGGAAGAGCGGGCGATTGGAAAGCTCAAAACATCTTTGAAGACTGTGCGCGGCGAACTTGTGTAGATCGCTAGTAAAGTCCTAACGCTTCGCTTTTCTCATAGTGAGTGATGCCTTATTTAGCATCTTAAGATCGACACGGCCCGCGAGTACGTCTTCACCAAGCTCGATCGCGCGTTCAAGCTGCTTGATGGGCGTGTTGCGCCAAGCTGGTGGACGCACCACATGTCTCCATGGAACCCCAAGCACATTGTCCAGCAATACGCGGGCAAAACAGTGATCAGCGTTTATCGGCGAGTCCGTATTGCGGGCCGCGTCTGTTAGGCGACTCTCGACGAGGTGCCGCCACCGAGTGCGCACCAAAGCGCTTGGGCATTCCGCACTAACAAGTCCAAGCGAGAGTTGTGTGTTGTCATTCATGACTGCACCTAAGATTAGAGACTGCGAGGCCGCAATCTGTTCAGGCGTGGTGATGCGACGCACCTGCTACATTCACGTAATCAAACTATGAGGCCTTGATGTCGTTTCCAACTCAAATCGACCAGGTGCCCGCTTGGACTGTTGCCCAGCTAGTTCGCGGCACCGTGGATCGCAGATCTGCTTTTAAATGGCCCGTGCTCGTCACGGTGGCTGAGCCATTCGGTCCGTCTGGTCGGGTTGTTGTTTTGCGTCGGTTCAACGCAGAAAAGCACCAAGCCGTGATCTATACAGACCGAAGGTCGAGCAAGGTGGCACACATAGCAGATAAGCCAGACGCTGAACTCGTTTTCTTCGATCCAAAAAGCCTGCTGCAAATCCGAATGCGTGGGACCGCTCGTGTCCAAACCAATGGACCGGAAAAGGACGCCGCTTTTGATCAGTTACCAGCGCGCAGTCAGTCTGATTATTCCACCGTTACGGCGCCTGGCGCGCGTTTAGTCAATGCGCAGCCGGAGCGGGTTCTCAAAACGTCTCGCGATCATTTTGCGCTTATCGAAATTGTTGCTCAGGAATACGATATCCTCTCACTTGAGAGGGAAGGACATCGACGCGCGAAGGTTAGTATTTCAGGGCAAACCTGTCAGGCATCGTGGGTGACGCCCTAGATTTCGGAGCGAACCATTTGAGCCGGGTCCAAACGCGCAATGATGAGTCTACGAATTGAGCATTTGGGCCTGGGTGATTACATTTGTGCTCAAAGAGCACTCATAATGCGATTGTTTTTTGAGGTTATACACGCTTTCTGGTTATTCGGCCGGATTTTGCGGGTAGATCTCGCGCATCAATGTTTCCTCCCGAAAGATTGAACAAACTCACCCGCTGCGTCGCCTCCTAAAGCTGCAGCGGGTTTTTTGTTATAAACTAGAATGTCTCTGGATCGCTCGCTTTTATCTGCGGTGGATAAAAGAACGATTTTGCGAACGCAAACGGTTCTAAAGTCATATCAGATATCGAACTTATAGGTCTCGATTCTCACGCAACGCACGAAGGTCTTCTCGGCCGATCGAAAGCCGCACCCCTAATTCTCCGCTATCACGCAAGACCGGCCACTTGCTGAGCGACACCTCCAAGGCTTCGATTTCTTTATAAGCGGCGCACGCGAAAACTATGAGCGTCATAAGCCTTTCTTGCGTGTGATAGTGTTTATCTTTCGCGAGACGATCGATTTCTCGAATAAGCGGGTCATAGTCAAACACGTAGCCCATTTCATCCGTCTCGATGAAAACAAGGCGCGGATCAATCGTCAGCGTAAGATCAAGCAGATGCTTTTCCGGCACGACATCATCGGGCCCATAAATGCCAAGGGACAAGTCGAGTTCGAGTTGCTTTAGATTAATCGTGCTATTCATTTCGAGGAGGCAGTCCTTTTGGGTTGGTCGATCTCGCGAGTAGAATACGAAACAAAGCGTTCCTTTGCATAGACGCATCTGGGACTAATTCTGATCGCTCGCGTACTGCAGAGATCAGTGCGCTTCGCTTATGACATGCTTCGATGTAATAATTCGGCAAGTCGTTTCACGAGTGGCATAACTTTGAACCTCACGCGTAAGATGAATTTAGCCTTAGAGCCAATGTCCGCTTTTGTTCGCTCAGCGGGTATTTAAATCGCCTTAAACACTCAAGAATGCTCCAATCTGGGAAATAACTGAAGACTGTTTCGCTCAAGATCAACACCGCCCGAAAACCTTTATCGGGCATCCATGCCGAGCATCAGCAGTTCAATGAGTAAGAGGTAATATTAGTCTTCTTTTCAAAGGAGACCTTGGGAGCATCGAAAGTCTTTTGGCCAATCTGCACGGTCGGTGGCGTGATCGAAAACGCTTCAGGCGCTTCTCCGGGAACGCCGTACAACAGAGTAATCCGCGAAAACACACCTGAGCGAACGGGTTGGCCTTGAAGTCTGATCCGTCGATATGAGGTCTCTTCAGGCAAAATCGGCCCGATCGAGTTTCTGCTGGACGCAGCTCGATCCTCAATGAAAGCAAGTGGCACGTCGCGACCGTCGATGAGCGCCACAATATCCGTGTTTGGGATCGTTATCGCTTGATCAGACAAGAACACAAATGAGACCGTGGCGCCATAATCCCGAGTGTCGGTGGCATAGTTAAAAGGCTCCGCTGACACGACGAGATCCAATGACCGATCTATTGCGACCACCAAGTTTTGCGCCGGTCCGAAGACTTCACAAGCCGTCAGTGTCTGACGCAACTCCCCTTCCGGACCACTCGGTTCATAGTATGCGTTCGGCGCGAGTAGGCAGCCTCCTAAAAGCGCTGGCAGCGCCAATGCGATTAAGTGACACTTCATTGCCTCTTCTCCTTTGCCACGGGTGAAAGACGACGGATGGCCGCACTGAGCAGGTGGTCCTTTCCATTTCCAAGATCAGCTGATTGCGTGTTCGAAATATTCGGCGCCCATTGATGACGCGGTGTCCCATCGAGATGGAGAAGATCGTAAGTTGGTATGAACACAGTGATCCCCACACTTGGCAGGTCTATCGCTTCTGTGCCGCCTGCTAGGCGCGCCATTTGTGTACCGAGAACAGTCGCGCGGCCCATACCATCGAGGCCAATCGCCATGCCTTCGCCCATGCTCCCTGTCCATCCGCCGACCAAGACAATCACGGGCCGGGTGTACGGCCGTTGTGTCGTTGGGAAAATGCCTCGCTCATAGGCAGGAGCATCCGTGGGTGCCGTGATTTGGTAGGGTGTTTTGCGATCGACAAAGTGCCCAAGGATCGGCTCAGCGACATCCGTGTTTCCTCCACTGGGTGTGTCCCGCAGGTCCAGGATCAAGCCACTCGTGTCCGAAAGCTCTGTTACGACGCTGCCGAAGTCGCTTACGGTTTCATTTTCACCAAGGCTGTTATTGAACCGGATGTAGCCAATGTTGTTTTCCAGCTTTTGATAGCTGAGCCGACTGTTAGCCGGCGGAGGGATGGGATCTCCTAAATCATGCTCAACCATGTTGCTTCCACGCCGCAGCACTAGCCGTCTTGGTTCATTGTAACGCCCCGCAATGACCGCATTGATTGCCCACGTCATTCGCTCTCTAGAGATGTTTTCCCGACCAGAATGAACCCGCTCGAGGATGATTTGATCGGGTTGCAATTGATTGAAGCTGACGAGCTCATCACCGATCCGAATATCGACTGCGGCAGCACTCGTTAGCGGTCTTATCCCAACGACGCGATAAGCATCCTCCACCCACTCGAAGGCAAGGTCAGCTCCCGAAGGCAACAACCGTGGGGATGTTTGATCATTGGAATTGAGGTTTGCATGTGGATCATGGAGATCATCAAGCAAACGTTCGAAGATATCGAGTGTGGGCGGTGAGCTTCCACCCGCTCGAGCTTCTAAGCCCGCACGCTCGCACGATTGGTCCCAATAGCTGGCAACTTTGTCGAAATAGGCATAGCGCCTTTCTACGGCGGCACAGAATTCCGCGACCGCTTCCACGTGTTTGTTGTTGGGTTCTGTGGTTATGGGCTCGCGAGTATCGTCGGCGGCGCAAGCCGGAACCAATAAGCAGAGTGTGAATAAGAGCCGTTTCATCTTCTTCCTCGATACGTCCGAGCTTTAGAATCGTTTCCGCAGCTCGACACGCCATCCGAGACCAACCGGGTCAAGCACATCCTTTTGATAGGCCAAAGGCGTTCTCCCCCGACTGTCGGTGACAGATACGATGTCGTCCAGTGCGTTGGCGATTCCAACCGTGAGGCGCGTTTCTTCCAAGATTGGAAACCTGTCTAAGACTTTATCCGCATAGTTGAACTCGTAAGACGCACTCAGAATAACACGCAGCGTATCTGAAAATTCGAGCTCATCTGTTGCCGTGGTGAGTGCTGACGAACTTCGATATTGCGCGCTGCCATAAAACCCCCACCCATTGTTCCACTGATAATAGGTGAGATCGACCAGGTGCCGCGGGCGGGCAAGGATTGAATCAATGGTGTCACCATCGAGAAGGTCGAGCGTGCCCGCTGAAGCAATTGGGCGCAGCTCATTCGCGAGTTCCCAACGATGAATGAGCGAGAGACGTCGACTGCCGGGTCGCCCACTCTTCCGCCGCTTCGCGCCCGGTTTTGGCGGTGCTTTTGCACGGGTTGGTTTGATTGGGATCGACCAAGACAAACTGGTTCGCAGGGTCTCCGTCTCACTTTCAAAGATGTTTACTGGTGTCCGGTCGAGCAGGACGATTTCTCCCGCTGGATCGCGGACGACCTGATTTAACCCCAACGCATCCAATCCTGGCGCTGGCACCGAAAACGATCGGATCTCATTTGCGCCCTCAGCGGCAATGTAATTGGTTGAGAACGTAAGATCCCGCTTTTCCCACGGTTTCCAAACCAAACCTATTTTTGAGATATCGCGTGAAGCCACTTGCAGGTCCGAATTGCCGCCATCAACAAGCGTAGCAGTTACCGTCTCACTCCGTGTCAGGTCGAAAAAGCTGCGATTGGGAGACAGCGTCGCTGGTAGCGCGAATTCCTGCAAAGTTGGCGCAATATCTTCCGAGGCCCATGAATAAGTCAACGTCACGCCTTCAACCGGGATCCAATTCGCAGTGACCCCAAAATCTGATAGACTACCGAGATCCGAGAGGTTCGATTGTCGTCCATCAACAGACAGTGTGCCGCGCCCCCAACGGTCTTCGTCAATCGGCAATGGGTAACTGATCGCGCCTTGAATGTAGGCCGTTTCTCGGGAGATCGAGATTTGATCAGACGAGGACTCAAACGCTTCGCTAGCAACACCTAAAGCACCGCTAAAGGTAACCGGGCCGTTATCCGCTTCGAACAAAGAGAAATTCGCGTTTGCGTCCAGTGTGGCGAGGCGGGTTGATGTCTTAACGGGCGAAATATCGAAACCAAATGTGCCGCGGTTTTCGACGTCGCGATCCGTTTGAGAATAATTCCCCAGAACGGACCAAGTGTTCGCAGCGAGCTTGCTGTTAATGGTCACACCGAGATCTAGCGTTTCTGAACGGTTGAATTGACTGAGCTGCGTTCCATCGATCGAAGATAATGCCGTCAAAAAATCGGACTCGCTCCGCTCGAACCGCGCCGAAAAAGTGCCAATGGCGCCATCTGGCAGAGCCATCGTTTTTAGTCCGCTCATTTCAAACAGCTCTGATGACGGTAACAGGCTTCTTGCGTCTCGAGGTTGATCGGATGCGAATGGAATGATGTCGCGTTCGCGCTCTGTCAGCTGAGAGCTTTCGCTCACTTTCGCTCTGATCGTGGAGCGATTGTTGCCGTCTATGAAAACCCTTGATCCATCGACGGTGTTTGAGAGCGTGCCGCCACCTGCAGGCGCCTGGGTTCGCGTATTTATTGGAATGATTTGAAGATCCGATTTCAGCACAAAGTTGATGACGCGTTGATTGGCTGTGAAACCGTAGGCGAGTGACGCCTCTTCTGGCAGCACTTCGACGCGGGCCAAGCTTTCAACGGGATAGTTGTCCAGCTCGCGAAAGCCCGAGACGCGGCGCCCATTGATCAACACGACGGGAGGTTCGCTGCGGCGCTGTTTTCCACTTGATGTCTCGACCTGGATAATGCTGAGCAGCTCTCCGATCGATGACACACCATAGGCGGCGATATCACTTTCGGTGAGCACCAGTTCCGGTTCGTATTCAGACAGCGAACTGCCCTTGAGATACGATCCGTCGACAATAATCTCCTCGAGCACCCGTTCGTCTGAGGTTATGTCAGACTTCCCATTTACACTCGTCTCGATGGCGCCGGTGTCTGCCAGTGAGGTGAAAGGCGCGGCGAGACTGATGGAGGAGCCCATCAAGGAGAGCTTCAGCCAGGAAAGCCGCTTCGAAGAACGAGAAGTCTGACCCCGGCTCATGGCATTTCCACCGTGCTGAGCTTGATTGAGATTTGTCTGGCAGGCGTTTCGCCAGGTCCGCTCAAGCGAAACTTCATTTGATTAAAGGATGGCGGGCCGAAAAAGCCTTTGGCATTGCCGCTATTGCCGGTTGGTTCATATGGGATGCCGCGCGTATCAAAATCCAACGCCGCATTGGCGTTGCTGTCATGATAGGCGCTGATGGCATAAATGCCCGACGGCACATCCGAAAACGACATCGAAGCCCCGTCTTTGGCATCCACACGCGCACTCATTTCGCACGGTTCTTGACCAAGCTTTGCATGCTGTTCTTTGGTGCAAAGGCTCGCCCAAATCATGCCGGTTTCGGACTGAACGTTCGAGAAGACAACTTCGATCTGATGCGTACCCGGCTCGACGGGCTCCGGTGAGGCGAGCGAACAAGCCGCGCTTATGCTGGTTGCGATCGCAAGCGTCGCGGCGACGCGGGCAGTACGTGAGAAGAGAAGGTTTGAGGTCATGATTTGCTCCTAATGATTGCTTGACAAGACGACCGCCTTGCCAGTTCGATGAAGAGCAAACTGAAACGCGATAAAAGCTGAATTGGACGGAAGGCAGAGGCGATATGTTGGATGGTTCTGTGTTACCACTCATCAAGTACGAACGGTCGAATGGTCATATCGGGAGGCGCGCGCAGTGATTTTCAATCGTTGGACATATCGGATCTGGCTGCCACTCATCCTCGGCTTAGGCGCCGGAATCGTCGGCCCCTTTGGCACATTCGTATATGCGCCCTTGGTACCCCGAACCATCTATTGGGTGATTGCAATCACTGGCGGTTGTGCGTTGTGGTGGGGACTTGGGGGACTGGGAAAAAAATTCATCCCAGAATGGCCCTATGAATGGGGTGAAGTCCTCGTCGCGATCCCTTTTGCCTTTATCAACCCCGTTTTCCTGGTCGTGTTTCATCTGGTTTTAAATGCAGCGTTTGGGTCACGCTTTCCGACCGAATGGTCCGCTTTTGTGATCTCGCATCTCACGCTGTCGGTTTTTGTGATTTTGCCCACCATTTTTATCTCTCGACAGATTATCCTCGACGCAGAAACAAATGCCGGGCGCCAAGCGATTGATTTGCTCTTTGAAAAACTGCCGATGAAACTGCGGGGTGCAACGCCTTTTGCCCTCTCTGCAGAAGGCAACTACGTCCGCGTTTACACCGAGCGCGGCGATGATCTCGTCATGTCAACTTTCGAAGACGCAGTGCGCGCGGTTTCCGGCATACCCGGGGTTCGCACGCACCGATCCTGGTGGGTCGCTGAAAACGCCGTACGCCGCGTGGAGAAGTCTGGTTCCAGCTATAAAGTCGCGCTAGAGTCGGGATTAGAGGCACCGCTCGGTCGACGCCGCAAAAGCGCTATGGATCCGATCCTGGAACGCATCAGTAAATGAGATGAGTGCCGTAACAGTATAGTATATGCTTGTGATGTTATGTCTGCTTTTGTTCGTGAAGCGGGCGTGCTTGTCTCCGTTTTTCTGGCTCTTTGCTTAATAGGATTAGTCTCTCTTCGTTCTATAAGTGACCATGCACTAGGCATACAGAGCCGAGTGTTGTTTGACTTCGGCCCGCATGCGATCGCAGCTAATGAGCCCAATTTACCACACGTGACAAAAAAGTGACATCGCATGCAAAGTCCTTTCTCATCGCCTCTTGCATTCGAAGTCATTTTATGTTCGCTCTGACGATGAGGAAATGCAAACCACGGAGTGGATACACTGATGACTTTTAAAACATTACGCTTGAAATCGCTCATGCAAGGATCTGCTCTGGCCGCTTTCTCGCTGGGTGGGGCGCAGACAATCGCCACTGCTCAGGACGATAGCGGAGAAGAAGTCAAACGGCTAACGGCTGTCGTGATCACCGCCGAAAAACGCGAAGAAAGCGTTCAAGATGTGCCGCTTTCAGTGACGGCGATCTCCGGAGACTCCCTAACGGCAGCTGGTGTGACCGACCTTTCAACTTTGGACAAACTGGCGCCTGGTCTGCAATTCGGACAATCAGGGAATGATGCTCGCCCAGCGATCCGCGGCGCGAGAACCGAAAATGTATCTGTCCAACAAGATCCGGTTGTTTCCTTCTATGTGGATGGGATTTACCGCTCTTTAACATCGCAAGCGCTCGCATCCATCGTTGATGTCGAACGCGTCGAGGTGCTTCGCGGACCTCAAGGCACGCTGTATGGGCGGAACGCATTTGGCGGCGCCGTGAATATTATTTCTCGTGCCCCATCCGCAGATCCAGAATATGGGGGCAATCTGACGCTCGGGAATTATGGCCGTGTGCGCGGTGAAGCATTCGGGAACATTCCTTTAGCGGACAATTTGTTCTTCCGTCTGACGGCCGCGATTGAGCAGCAGGATTTTATAGTTGAAAACTCTTTCAACCCTGATGCCGGCCTGCGGGATAAAGACGAAAAGTATCTCCGCGCTCAGTTGCGTTACGAACCGACCGATCGTTTCGATGTTACCTTGCGGGCGAGCCACTGGACCCAAGGTGGCAACGGCAACAGTGATTTCGGATACAATCTGATTGGTACACCGACGGATCCGAGCAGCCTTCAAGGCGTGCTTACTGGCGGCATCACACCCATCAACCCGCGCGTCGGCGGTGGGAATAGCCCGGTCAACGCAGATCCTTACACAATCGATACCGACTTTGAGACGACGCTCGATACGGAGCAAACGACAATCGATATCGAGAGCAATTACGATCTCGGGTTTGCGAACCTCAAATTCCTATTTGGTTACGCTGATTTCGAGACGTTCAGAGACGCTGATACAGATCTGTCGAGCTTTTCGAGCGGGTTTTCATCGCAGCGCGATGACGTGATCGCGACCACGCAAGAAATTCAACTGACCTCACAAACCACAGGGCCACTTGAGTGGACTGTGGGCGGTTTCTTCTTGCAAGAAGACAAGCGCGGCACCTTTGTGTTTGACCGCTTGTTTAATACCGACCCGGTGACGAACGCCCCTGATGGCACCGTCGCGACAGCCTTCTTTGCTGACTTTAATGCGCGGGCCGACGTTGAGACGGATAGTATCGCGCTTTACGGGCAGGCGACTTACGCGCTCACGGAAGCGCTTCGCTTAACGGCAGGGCTCCGTTACACCGAAGATGAAAAATCATTCCAGCGTGTAACAACTGGCACCAACACGGTTCCGATCACTTTCTTCGAGGCAGATGGCGTTACGCCGCGGCCTGTCTTTGAAGACGAAGCGACATTCGACAAGACAACATTCCGTCTTGGAGGTGAGTATGACATCAACGAAGACAGCTTGATCTACGCCTCCGTATCGACAGGCTTCCAGTCCGGTGGTTTCAACAACTCGGCCGACTCGGTGACGGGCGGCGCGTCCTTCGGGCCGCAAGAAGTCACCGCTTATGAGATTGGATCGAAGAACGTCCTGCTTGATGGCGACTTGATTTTGAACGTCGCGCTCTACCAGAACGAGTTTGAAGACCTTCTCGCTCAAGAGTTTGTCAATGTCGGCGCAACGACGCTGGCGATTTCGACGAATGCTGGGGAAGTCACCTCGACCGGTGTTGAAATCGAAGCCGACTGGGCGCCAACCAATGAACTCGTTTTGACGGGACGCGCGTCTCTCCAAAATTCAGAATTTGGTGACTACCTCGTGGGCGAACCGGTCTCTGGTGAGACTGTCAATTTGGATGGTGGGCCAGTGCCGCTCAGCCCCGATTTGACCCTGGGTGTTGGCGCGCTCTATGACTTCGCTCTTGATAATGGCGCTACCCTCACGCCAGCTGTCGATCTCTATTATTCAAGCGAGTACAATACCAATGATGTTGATTACTCATTCGGTCGTCAGGACGCGTACACAACGTTGGATTTGCGTCTGACCTACACGCCTGAGAGTGATGATTGGTATGCTGAAATCTTTGGAACGAACGTCACCGATGAGGAAATCCTCAACCGGACCGTTCGCTTTGGACAGAATGCAATCGTCCAGAATTTCAAGGACCCTGCCATGTACGGCATCCGCTTTGGCTTCCGCCAGTAAAAGACTGGCAGATGCATTGTGATACTTCAGAATGGGCGGCTGTTAAGTCGCCCATTTTTGGTTAGACCTTAGAAATGGGTAGGGCAGGGCGATCCAAACATGACTGAATTTGGACTTTTGAATTGGATAATCGTTGCGGGCTATTTGGTCGGCAATTTGTTCCTCGGCTATATGATGAGCCGGAAGGTCAAAACAGCTGCTGACTATCAGATCGGGGATCGCTCGGCACCCTGGTGGGCAATCGGAATATCAGTCGTAGCGACTTATGTTAGCGCGCTATCATTTCTAGGCGGTCCAGCTTGGGCCTATGGCGATGGCATGGCGGCACTGGCCATCCACATCAACTATCCTTTGGTGATCTTCGTCGTTGTGGTGCTGTTCCTGCCGTTTTTCTATAATAGCGGTGTCGCTTCCATTTATGAGTATCTCGAGCAACGGTTTGGCCTCGCGTCGCGGACCGTCATGTCGGCGATCTTCCTGCTGACTCAAACCATCACAACCGCGTCTATTCTGACAGCCACGGCGGTGGTCATAACCTTTGCCACCGGCATCGATGTTGGGGTCGCGATCTTAGGCATGACCTTAGTGGTGCTAGTCTATACGCTGCTTGGGGGCATGAACGCCGTCATCTGGACCGATGTTCTGCAAGGCGTGATTTTATTTCTCGGGGCAGGGATCGTTTTGTGGGGCCTGCTGGGCGAAGTCAGTCCACTCTCGGGTGCGCTCGATACGCTGGCCAATGATGGCAAACTCAATCCGATCAATACGGATTTAGACTTTTCCGTTGCGCCGACGGTTTGGGCTGGCGTCCTGGCCATGACCTTGTTTCATATCACGGTGTACGGCACCAATCAGATGATGGTGCAGCGGGCGCTCGCCGCGAAGACCCTCGGGGACGCCAAGAAGTCTTATCTGATGATGGGGTTCGCCGCATTCTTCATCTACTTCCTCTTCTTCTTCATCGGCGCATTGCTCTATGTGCATTTCAAAGGTGAGCCATTTGAGCAGCCAAATGAGATTATTCTCGTTTTCGCGCAGTCGCTCGCCATCCCGGGGCTGATGGGGATTCTCGCCGCGGCGGTTCTATCGGCGTCCATGTCGAGTCTATCATCCGCGCTCAATTCCTTGGCGACGATCTCCGTCACCGACTTCTATCAGCGCTTCTTCAAGGCCGAAGCCAGCCCGGAGCACTTTTTGGGGGCGTCGCGACTGTTCACGTTCGTCTGGGCGGCTATGGCCGTGCCGGTCGCCTTTGCGTTTATCAATAGCGGGGGATCGATCCTCGAGACGCTAAGCCGGGTCGCATCCTACTTTGTTGGAGCGAAGCTTGCTATGTTTGGTCTTGGCTTCTTGTCCAAGCATACCAGTGAACAGGGCTTATTGGTTGGCGTGGTGGCCGGCTTTCTAGGGCTTTTCGCGATTGTTGCTGGTATTCCCCTCATTGGTCTGGAGCCTGCGAATGTTGCATGGCCTTGGTATGTGGTGATTGGCGGCGTGATCAACATCTTCGTCTCATGGACAGCGAGCGTCCTGTTGGATGGCTTCCAAAAAGACTGGCACGCCCAAACGGTCGTTGGTCAGCTCCGACGGTTCAAATCAGAAGGCTTGGCCGAGAAACAGGATGGCTGGTACGTGGTGCCGGGACGCATAGACAATATCGCTTGGTATCTGCTCGGATTCTTCGTGGTGATCGTTCTGTTCCTGACCTGGTTTGGCACGCTTGGCGGATAGGGATGCCCTCAAGGTTTATAGATTTGCATTCGAATGCAAAAATGCTAAGGAGCATGCCTGATCAAGGAGATTGTTATGGCGCGCTGGCTCAAAGAGGGAATTGACCCCGACATCAAACAAAAGGCGGATGCTCAAGTTCGAAAGACGGTTGAGGACATCCTCGAAGATATCGATACGCGCGGGGATGCCGCGGTTCGAGATTTGTCGGAAAAGTTCGACAGTTGGAGCCCAGAAAGCTACCGGCTGACACGCGAAGAGATAGACGCGTGTTATCAAGAGCTCGACGAACAAGCGATTAGCGACATTCGCTTTGCACAGGAGCAAGTCGGAAACTTTGCTCAGATCCAGAAGGACGCGCTGCAGGACGTTGAAGTAGAAACCCTTCCGGGTGTGACGCTTGGCCACAAGAACGTGCCGGTAAACTCTGTTGGATGCTATATCCCGGGCGGCAAATACCCATTGATCGCGTCAGCGCATATGAGCGTGGTCACAGCGAAAGTTGCCGGAGTCCCCAGGATTATTGCGACGGCACCTCCATTCGGAGGCCGCCCCCATCCGGCGATTGTTGTCGCGATGGATATGGCCGGCGCAGACGAGATTTACTCTTTGGGCGGCGTTCAAGGTATTGGAGCTATGGCAATCGGGACCGAAACGATTGCGCCAGTCGATATGATTGTCGGGCCAGGTAATGCCTATGTGGCCGAAGCCAAGCGGCAGCTGTTTGGTCGGGTCGGGATCGATCTCTTTGCAGGTCCGACGGAAACTCTGATTATCGCGGATGAAAGTGTCGACGAGGACTTTTGCGCCGCAGACCTTCTCGGGCAGGCCGAGCATGGGCCGACGTCGCCCGCCGTGCTGTTGACCAATTCGGAAAGTCTCGCAAAGCGGACGATCGAAGCGGTTGATCGGCAACTGAAATGGTTGCCAACCGCCGATGTCGCTGGCGAAGCTTGGCGCGAATATGGACAGGTCATTGTCTGTGACAGCTATGAAGAAATGGTCGAGGTCGCTGATGAGATCGCTTCAGAGCACGTCCAAGTCATGACTAAAGATCCTGACTACTTCCTCGAAAACATGACCAATTATGGAGCCCTGTTCCTCGGACAAGAAACCAATGTCTCGTACGGCGACAAAGTCATTGGTACCAACCACACGCTCCCCACGATGAAAGCGGCGCGCTATACAGGTGGCCTATGGGTTGGTAAGTTCATCAAGACCTGCACATTTCAACGTGTGACGCGAGAAGCCTCAGTAATGGTTGGCGAATATTGTTCTCGTCTTTGCGCTTTGGAAGGGTTTGCCGGTCATAAAGAACAGGCAGACATTCGTGTGAGACGCTATGGCCAACAACCCGCGCAAAAAGAACCCGCCTGAGGAGGACAGCAAGGTCATCCCCTTGATTAAGGGGCGGCGTGCGACGTCTTATGATGTCGCGCGGCTGGCTGGCGTTTCGCAATCGGCGGTTTCGCGCTGTTTCAAACCTGGTTCGAGCATTTCTGGAAAGATGCGCGAACGGGTCATGAAGGCCGCCAAGGAGCTGGAATATCAACCGAATGCGATTGCCCGCGGGTTGATCACTCAGCGATCTAATCTGGTTGCTGTATTGGTGTCCGGGCGCTTGAACCTGTACTATCCAGAGGCCTTGTTCAAAATCACGGAGGAGTTATCCGCGGCTGGGCTCCGCGCGCTTTTGTTTACAGTAGAAACTGAGGAAGACGCCGAGGCAGTCATTGAACAAGCGTGGCAATTCCAAGTCGACGGTGTGATCTCGGCATCGCATATGTCGCAAGAGCAATATCAACTCTTGGAAAAACGCAAAATCCCGGTTGTCTTCTTCAATCGCTACTTTGCCGATCATCCCAACACAGTCGTCTATTGTGATCCGACTGAGCAGGTTGAGGAGCTCGCTGACAGACTCGCGGAACTCGGGCATGAGCGCGCGGCTCTGATCAATGGGCCTATGGACAATATGGTGAGCCGCGAGCGCATGAAAATGAGCAAATCCGCGCTCGCCAAGTCTGGTCTTAAAGTCGTTGCTGAGGTGCAAGGCGATTTTTCTTACGAAAGCGGAGCAGCCGGGCTGCAAGAGCTTCAACAAGCGGCCGAACAGCCATCCGTCATCATTTGTATCAATGATATGATGGCTATGGGATGTATCGATGAGGCGCGCTCGGTGCTGGGTTTGAACGTTCCTCAAGACCTGTCCATTATTAGCTTCGATGGGATCGGTATGAGTCAATTCGCGAGCTATGAATTAACGACGATCCGACAACCGATTGGTCGAATGTCTGAAGCTGCGGTTCGTATGATTACCGAGCGAGTCGAGCGGCCGGATCAGTCTCATGAGAAACGCGTTTTCGAAGGTGCCGTAATTCAGGGCGGCTCTATTGCACGGGCGCCGTCTTAGACGTATGACTTCGAATGCACGTTCGGAGTGAAACGCCATGAAAACCAGCCAAGATCGAGTTCTAACGACCCATGTCGGCAGCCTGCCGCGAACCCAAGAGGTCGTCGATTTTTTGTTCGCGCGCGAAAAAGGCGAAGATTACGACCAGAAAGAGTTTGACGCGGTTATGGCCAAAGCGGTGAGCGAGTCTGTGGCGCGGCAGAAGAAAGCCGGCGTTGATATCGTCAGTGATGGCGAAGCGTCGAAAATTTCCTACTCGACTTATGTGAAAGATCGCTACACCGGCTTTTCAGGCGACAGTCCACGCAACGCGCCCGCAGACCTCAAGCTGTTTCCGAGCTTTATGGAGCGGCTTTCAAAGACAGGCGGCACCGCGACCTATGCGCGTCCACAATGCACAGGCGAGATCAAGCCTCTTGGGCAAGATGAACTTAAAAGAGACATCTCCAATTTGAAGACTGCTATGCAAGAACATGGCGTAGAGCGTGGCTTCATGAATGCCGCGTCGCCTGGTGTGGTTGCCCTGTTCTTGCCTAACCAACACTACCCGTCTCGAGAGGCCTATCTAGAGGCGCTCGGCGACGCTCTGAAAACAGAATACGAAACCATTGTAGAGTCTGGCTTGGATATCCAGCTGGATTGCCCAGATTTGGCTTTGTCGCGGCAGATGCTGTTCTCCGACTTATCAGATGATGAGTTCATCAAGATCGCTGAAGTCAACGTTGAGGTGCTCAACCACGCTTTGCGTGACGTTCCGAGCGATAAAGTACGCGTGCATGCGTGTTGGGGAAATTATGAAGGGCCGCACGTTCTGGACATTGAGATGGACAAGGTCTTCAGCACACTCATGTCTATCAATGCGCGATACCTTTCCTTTGAGAATGCAAATCCGCGCCACGCCCACGAATGGGCCGTCTTCCACGATCGAAAGAACGAGATCCCAGAGGACAAGGTTCTGATGCCGGGTGTGATCGATACAACAACGAATTTTGTCGAGCACCCGAAACTGGTGGCGCAAAGAATTGAGCGGTTCACCGACATTGTTGGCGAAGACCGCGTCATTGGCTGCAGTGATTGTGGGTTTGGGACGTTTGCAGGCTTCGGCGCTGTAGATCCTGAAATTGCCTACGCCAAATTGGCGACGTTGGCTGAAGGGGCCGCCTTGGCTTCGGAGCGGGCCGAGGTTTGACGTTAAAAACGCGCCTTAGAGATCAGGAACCCCTAGTTGGGACGTTTCTGAAAACGCCCTCTGCGATGATCTGTGAAGTTCTAGGGCGCAGTGATCTGGACGTGGTTTGTATTGATGCGGAGCATTCACCGTTCGATCGCAGGGATATCAATGATTGCGTTCTGGCGCTTACGCATGTCGGCAAACCGAGCCTCGTGCGTATTCCTGCCAATCGGTCTGAGTATATCTTGAACGCGCTTGATTGCGGGGTGACTGGGATCCTGGTGCCCCATATTATCACGGGCGACGATGCGCGCGCGCTTGCCGCAAATTCGCATTTTGGCACGGGCCGTGGTTATGCTGGCTCGACCCGGGCTGCAGGCTATGGCGCGCGCAAGATGGCTGAACACAAAGCCGCCAGCGTCGAGAGTACGGTTATCATAGCTCAAATTGAGGATGCCGATGCGTTGGATCATCTCGATGATCTGTTGTCGGTTGAGACAATAGACGCCTTCTTTATCGGGCGAGCTGATTTGTCGGTCTCGCTGGGGGCTGACGGCCCGAACGATCCGCAGGTGATTACGGCGGTCGAGCAGATTTGCGCGAAGGGAAAAGAGGCAGGCGCCACAATTGGTATGTTCACAGCCAATTTGGATGAGTTGCCAAAATGGCGCGCCGCCGGAGCGAGTCTGTTTCTGCTTGGCTCAGATCATGGCTTCATGCTGAGCGGCGCGGCGGAGTTGACAACAAAAGTCCGCGCGCACTTCTAGATACGATAGAAACTCTCAGCGACGGTGCGAAACATAGCGTCGCGCTCTGCTGCGGTGTAAATCTGACAAATCTCCAAATAGGCTCCCATCGTTTCCTCATAGCTCGCGTAGAGCTTATCGACGGGAAAGTTCGAACCAAAAGCTATGCGGGTAGGTCCGAAGATCTCAATCGCGCGATGCACTAGGGGTGCGATGCTCTCCATCGACCAGTTATGATCGAACATGCCAAAGCCAGAAAGTTTACAGATCACATTCGGTAGTTCGGACAGGGATTGCAATCCGGTTTTCCACTCAGCGAGGCTGTCCTGGTCATGGGCGCTGAGCGAACCTCCATGGCAAAGCGCAACCTTTAACTCCGGCACTTGTGCAAACAAATTGGCTGACGCCTGCATCAAAGGGGGTGTCAGTTGCAGGTCGAATGACAGACCTTTGTCGGCGAGCGTTTGAAGGCCGCGTTTGAAATTGGGATCGCTGAGCA
>ERZ1740070.322-NODE-322-length-33508-cov-5.920396_pt1 | contig 33508 bp, 31 predicted proteins | sample MGYA00581734_ERZ1740070 | MGnify/ENA primary metagenome ERZ1740070 (study PRJEB43018, sample SAMN04849744) | marine metagenome | isolation source: floating plastic debris | place: Pacific Ocean | collected 2008-09-01 | study: EMG produced TPA metagenomics assembly... | reverse complement strand
AGTGTATTTCCTGTTGGCAATTGGCTGTTTGATGGCGCTTTCAATTCTACCGATGTTTATTTCTTATTGGCGTACGAGAAAAAGAGAAAAGAAAAGAGAGAAAAATCATGACTGATCTGTCAAATTTGAATAACTTGATTGCGCTGATTGATATCTGGCGCTGTGTTGGTTTTCTGTTTGGAATTATTTCGCTGTGGATAACAACAGGGATTTTTAAAGCAAAAGGAAAACTACAAGAGTCCGATAGTCGAAAAATCAATCATATTGCGGTGTTTGTAGGTGGGGCACTGGTGTTTGGCTGGTTGCCAGAGATGACAGCTAGGGTGAATTTGTATGCGATCGCCTCTACAATTCTCATCTTCATCTACACCATCTGCCGCTACAAGGAAATTCCACCTTTCTCCTATGCTTACGCCGCCAACACGAGAGCTTCCGATGTGCCAAATACCACTTTCTTCTTTTGGTCCTCATGGTGTGTCAGCATTGCGGCACTAGCCGTTGTCGATATACTTTTTGCGCAAATGTCAGTTACTCGCACAGCGATCCTAGTCGTGGGCATCGCAGATGGCATTGCAGAACCGATTGGACGACGCTTTGGGAAACACAAGTATCCTGTTTTTTCGTTTGGCACAGCAACTTCTTTTCGCTCAATAGAAGGAAGCTTAGCCGTATGGACAGCAACACTTGCCGTATTCGTCACTTGTTCAATTGACGGATTGAATAGCAGCATTTTTCCTATTGCGGCTCTGTTGACGGCATCTATAACTACGTTAGTAGAAGCAATTTCGCCTCGTGGGTGCGATAATTTTGCACTGTTGGTGCTGGTAGCAGGGCTGATGGATGGATTTATGCGATTTTCTTTGTGAGGGGTTGTGCGATCGCACCAGATCGATTTAACTTGGCACATCTAGTACAGAAAGTTCTGGCAGCGACAATAGCAAAAAAACGTCCTGAGCTTCTAAAACTCAGAACGTTTTCTATCTGTTATTTCAATAAGAGTAATAGCACCCTAAACCAGGTTCCATCATCCCCAGCGCTCTTTTAGCCAGGGCCCATACCAACGCTGCCTGCATACACAGACTGTTCGCCTAGTTCATCTTCAATCCGCAAAAGCTGATTGTATTTTGCGACTCGCTCACTGCGGCAAAGTGATCCTGTTTTAATTTGGCCTGCACGGGTTGCTACGGCAAGATCCGCAATGGTGGTGTCTTCTGTTTCGCCAGAACGGTGGCTCACCACACAGTTAAACTGGTTGCGCTGAGCGAGGTTAATCGCTTCTAGTGTTTCTGTGAGGGTGCCAATTTGGTTGAGCTTCACCAGCAGAGCGTTTGCAGAAGATTGTTCAATTCCCTTCTGTAGGCGCGTGGGATTAGTCACAAACAGGTCGTCGCCCACTAGCTGTACTTTGTCACCAATTCGCTCAGTCAGCTTGCCCCAGCTCTCCCAGTCTTCTTCGTCTAGGCCATCTTCAATAGAGACAATAGGGTAGTTGTTGACGAGAGTTTCGAGATAGCTGATTGTTTCATCAGGTGTGTGCGCCTTGCCATCGAAGGTATATTTGCCATCGTTGTAGAACTCGGTAGCCGCAACGTCTAGCGCGAGAGCAACCTGCTCGCCAGGCTTATAACCAGCTTCAGAAATGGCAGACATGAGTAAATCGAGAGCCTCTTGGTTCGAGCCAAGGTTGGGCGCAAAACCACCCTCATCACCAACACCCGTAAGTAAGCCTTTGCCAGCCAGTACTTTGCTTAGCTGCGCAAAAATTTCAGCGCCCCACCGCAAGGCTTCGCGGAAGCTGCTCGCACCCACAGGCATAATCATGAATTCTTGAATGTCGACGTTATTGTTGGCATGCTCGCCACCATTGATAACGTTCATCATCGGGACGGGGAGAACATTTGCCAACGGGCCACCGAGATAGCGGTAGAGTGGCATTGCTTGGGCCGCTGCTGCCGCATGTGCGTTAGCCAATGACACGGCCAAAATCGCGTTGGCACCCAAGTTCTTTTTATTGGGTGTGCCGTCTAGAGCAATCATCATGCGGTCGATTTCGATTTGGTTGAGGGCATTGGAGCCCATGAGTTCACGGGCGATCGCATCGTTTACATTCTCAACGGCTTTAATCACGCCCTTACCGCCGTACTTGCTGCTGTCGCCATCGCGCAGCTCATGCGCTTCAAAGCTACCGGTCGATGCGCCACTAGGCACCTGCGCTATGCCGTACGCGCCACCTGCCAAATAAATTTCTGCCTCAATAGTGGGCCTTCCTCGGGAGTCGAGAATTTCTCTAGCCTGAATCGCTTCAATGGCCGTGTCGAGGGAATCAATCATGCTCTACGCCTTTTTGTTTGATGGTTTAAGATGTTCACTTTCCGTCAAAATAATAAGGCACAACGAGAGGATCCGTACAATGCGCATGCTACACACCATGATTCGAGTAGGGAATCTGGACCGGTCGATTGCTTTCTATTGCGACGTTTTGGGCATGAAGCTCCTGCGCCAGAAGGACTACCCCGGCGGCAAGTTTACCAATGCCTTCGTCGGCTACGGCGATGAGGCGGAGCACACCGTGCTAGAGCTGACGCACAACTGGGAAACTGAAAGCTACGACTTAGGCAGTGGCTATGGCCACGTTGCTTTGGGTGTGGATGATATTTACAGCACCTGTGAGGAAATTAGGAAGCAGGGTGGCAAAATCTCCCGTGAGCCTGGGCCGATGAAGCACAGCACCACGGTGATTGCTTTTGTGGAAGACCCGGATGGTTACAAGATAGAGCTGATTGAGGGGCGAAACAGGGTTGATTGATCGGGCGTAGCTAGCGTGAGCTAGGCTGGCAGCAAACTGAATAAATCTGCAATGCTGTAGGACAGCTTATTCATAAAATCTGGCATGGGTAGGACAGTATCGGGTTCGTCGATAAGGATGACCTGAACTTCCTGTTTGGGTCTGTGAATTAAGACCGGTCTATCGCTGGGATCTATGAGCCAGCCCATGTCAGTGCCATTCTGCAGACAGCACTGAATCTTCTTGATCACTTTTGCGTAGCGTTGACCTGGTGATAGGATTTCAATCATCCAATCAGGCGGTATGGAAAATACGTTTTCAAATTCTCCATTGTCGCCGATAGGAAGATGCTTCCATATGAAAACAGATATGTCAGGGACTACAGCATTTGTTCCGCAAATGCATCTCAGTTCAGGAAACACACAAGCAGTCTTGTCTGGTTCGACGATATCGTTGATTACGTTGACAAACTTATCTTGAAGACGACTGTGTTTTCCCTGTGGGATTGGCTTTTGAATAATTTGGCCATTGATGAAGTCGCTAGCCGGTTTCGTCTCTGGCAGTGCAAGAAACGTTTCTAGGGTCATGGGTCTCGATTGAGTTTGGACCATCTTTAAACTACCTCCGACCATGTGCGTCTACGTCTTAGCTGCGTGAAGTTTAGTGGCGAGGCCTTTTCAAGAGAAAAGTACCTACACATGTATTACTATGCGCACAGATAGCCGATCTTGCTCGTTTGCTATACTGAAAAGCTGCACTCGCTTTGCGCTCACGCCCTTCTCCTTATATGCAGCCAACCGATCCTGATAAGTTCACCGCCAAAGCCTGGGATGCCATTGTCGAGGCCCAAGATGTGGCGCGTCGCTTTCGACAGCAGTACTTGGAAGTAGAGCACGTTACTCTGGCGATGCTGGAGCAAGCGGGTAAGGCGGATGTGGTACTGGCCAAGGCAGGGCTATCGCCTGAGCAGATTTTGCAGGAGCTGGAGACCTTTGCCAAGCGGCAGTCGCGGGTGCGGGTTGCGGTCGATAGCAATTTGTATTTGGGTCAGAGTCTAGATCGAATGCTAGATGCTGCCGATGGAGCACGGCTGAATCTGCAAGATGAGCTGATTTCGATTGAGCATTTGCTAGTGGGCTTTGTGGAAGATGAGCGCATTGGGCGGCGCTTGCTACGCGGCTTTGACGTGGATACGTCCCACATGATGAAGGCGATTCAGGCGCTGAGAGTACCTGAAGAAGGAGAGCAGCCAAAGGCTCAAATAGGGGGCGGGTTGGGCAGTGGTTTGGGTAGTGGATCGGAGGAAGATGAGTATCCGGCGCTGCATCAATATGGTCGAGACCTCACGGAAGAGGCTCGGGGCGGGAAGCTAGATCCGGTGATTGGTCGGGATGAGGAGATTCGCCGGGTGATTCATGTGCTGTCGCGGCGTACGAAGAATAATCCGGTGCTGATTGGTGAGCCAGGGGTGGGGAAAACTGCGATCGCAGAAGCCCTGGCCCAGCGCATCATCAACGGCGACGTCCCCGAATCTCTCAAAAATCGTATTCTCATCTCTCTAGACGTTGGCAGCCTAATCGCTGGCGCAAAATATCGCGGTGAATTTGAAGAACGTTTGCGGTCTGTGTTAGCTGAGGTCACCGATTCAGGTGGGCAGGTTGTACTCTTTATCGACGAGCTGCATACCGTTGTGGGTGCAGGCGCAGGTGCGAACAATGTGGACGCGGGTAATATTCTGAAGCCAGTACTGGCACGAGGCGGACTGCGCTGTATTGGTGCGAGTACATTAGACGAATATCGTAAGCACATCGAGAAAGATACCGCCCTGGAGCGTCGCTTTCAGCAGGTGTATGTGGGTCAGCCCAGCGTAGAAGATGCGGTGTCGATTTTGCGCGGGCTCAAAGAGCGCTACGAAGTGCACCACGGTGTGACCATTCTAGATTCTGCGCTGGTGGCGGCGGCAGCACTTTCGGATCGGTATGTAAGCGACAGATTTCTTCCAGACAAGGCCATTGACCTAATTGACGAAGCAGCCGCCAAGCTCAAAATGGAGATCGACTCCAAACCCGAAGAACTAGAGATTATCGACCGGCGGCTGATGCAGCTAGAGATGGAAAAACTCTCCTTGGAAAGTGAGAAGGCAGCAGGCTCTAGCAGTCGCACTTCAAAGCAACGGTTGGCTGGCATTAAGCAAGAGATAGAAGAGCTTTCTGAAGAACAGAAAGTACTTGACCAGCAGTGGCATAAAGAAAAAGAAACGCTCGATGCTGTTACCGAACTCAAAGAAGAAGAAGAGCGTACTCGACTGCGAATGAATCAGGCTGAGCGTGCCAACGACTTGGAGCGAGCAGCGCAGCTAAAATATGGACGATTAGAAGAGATTCAGCGCGAGCTAGAAGAGCTGGAAGTGAGCCAGCAAGACTTGCAGGCGAAGGGCCTGACCATGCTACGAGAACAAGTCACTGAAGATGATATCGCTGAGATTGTTGCGCGCTGGACAGGCATTCCAGTAAATCGCTTAATGGCTTCGGAGCGGCAGAAGCTGTTGCAGCTAGAGAGCCATTTACACAAGCAGGTTATTGGTCAGGCAGAAGCAGTTGTAGCAGTATCGGCAGCGATTCGACGGGCACGAGCAGGAATGAAAGATCCTGGCCGACCCATTGGCTCATTCATGTTTATGGGGCCAACGGGCGTAGGTAAAACAGAACTCGCGAGAGCGCTAGCATCTTTTCTCTTCGATACAGAAGAAGCCCTCATTCGCCTAGATATGTCTGAGTATATGGAGAAAAACTCAGTATCTCGCTTAGTGGGCGCACCCCCTGGGTATGTGGGCTACGAAGAAGGCGGTCAGCTTTCTGAAGCTGTACGCCGTCGTCCATATTCTGTAGTACTACTCGACGAAGTAGAAAAAGCGCACGCCGATGTGTTCAATATTCTGTTGCAAGTGCTAGATGATGGCCGCATCACCGACTCTCAAGGGCGCACGGTTGATTTTAGAAATACCGTTATCGTGATGACTAGCAACATCGGTAGCGAACATATTCTCGATGTTTCTGGTGATGATTCTAAGTTTGAGGAGATGGAGAGGCTGGTGATGGGTGCGCTGCGATCACACTTCCGCCCCGAATTCCTCAACCGCATTGATGACACCATCCTCTTCCACGCGCTAACTAAGAAGGAACTGCGCAGCATTGTCACCATCCAGCTCAAGCGCATCTTCCGTCTCCTGTCAGATCAAAAAATCAACCTGGAAATGTCCGAAGCCGCCGTCGACTTTGTTGCCGACAAAGGCTACGACCCGGCCTATGGCGCGCGTCCGCTAAAGCGAGCCATTCAGCGCGAGCTAGAAAACCCCATTGCAACCATGATCCTAGAAGACTCATTTTCAGAAGGTAGCACGCTCAAAATTGGCATGAGTAAATCCAGTGGCCTTACCTTTAGAGTCAAGGCTGCGAAACCTGAACCAGTTGAAGAGAAGCCGGTCAAAGAAAAAATAGCCGAGGAAAAGCCATCTGAGGAAAAAGAAAGCGAAACGAACTCTTCAGAGGACGAAGCTTCTAAGGAAACCGTAGTCGCGGTACCCGACTGATACGTCGAAAACATCACGCTATCATAGTTACTCAGACGTTGCTTTTGAATGCTTTATGATTTCACAGATTTCTAGCAGACAGATGACGCCAGAGGAGTATTTGGCGTTTGAAGAAAAAAGTGACACCAAGCACGAGTATATAAATGGTGAAGTGTATGCCATGTCTGGCACCACTGATAACCACAACACGATTGCGTTGAATATGGCGCTTGTCCTGCTGACAAATCTTAGAGGTACAGGTTGCCGGGTACATACTTCAGATGTAAAAGTTCAGCCACCTGTTCGCAATTATTACTATCCCGACGTCTTTGTCACCTGCGATCCGACTGATAGAGAAGATTCACTGTCTAAGCGGTTTCCAAAACTAATTGTCGAAGTCCTCTCAGACTCTACAGAAGCAAAAGATAGAGGCGACAAATTCATAGACTATCAGCTCATCGAGAGCTTAGAAGAATATGTTTTGGTGAATGCTAAACGAGAGCGCGTGGAAGTATTTCGTCGCTCAAGTGGCGGCTTATGGGTTTTACAGGCATATCAAGCAAAAGGAGAAGCAGAAGAAAGTAATGTTGTTGTTGAACTCAAAAGCGTAGGCTTAGAAATTTCCTTAGCTGAACTATACGAAGACGTACAGCTTAAAGTTGAGTCAGAACCTGCTTCCTAGCGCACGACAGGGCGCACAGGGGAGCGAATACTGGAAAATAAGCACCGAACACACAAGTTCTCTTGAGATTTGGACAGCTATTGAAATCTAAACAGTGGTTTAAAGTTTGGATGGTCGGATTTAGACTGTCTGATAGGTAAAGTTCACGGTTGCCCATTCATCAACGTTTAGAGAATAGCCGTCGGCGCTGTCGTCCTGGCTAATATCAGAGAAAAGAGCCTGCATGACTTCGAGTGGGTTAGGGAGTGGATTGACTCGCTTGCCTGCATTATTGGGGTCTACCAGCAAAAGATTGAAGGTATTGATTAGGGGCCGTGCGCTACACACAACGTAGGTTTCTACGAGGCCAGTGGGCGTTTCGACCGCCCAATCGCGATCGGCGCTAGGAATAACAACACTGCTACCAGGCGCAATACTGTCAGCTGAAATTGTGGCGGCTTCGCTGCTTTCTGTCTCATTACCTGAAACAACAGCAGCTTCCATCGTAGGACAAAATGCTGCCAATCGTTCTCTAGGATCAACGTTTATCAGCGTGTAGAAGAGAGGTCGATCGCTATCGTTGAACAATCGATAGCGTACCCGACTACCCACAGATACCTCCGGTGCAAAGCCCAAAACTTCTTTGCTGTTAGCTGAGTTCTGTGCAAATGTTTGTCGGCTGACAAGCGGCCTATTTCCCTTTTCTCCCACTTCTTCTAGAAGAACCCGTATAGGAAGCTGAGAAGAGGCCTGGTTTTCGCTAAGCCGCAGCATTTTGAGCGCCATAAGTGCTCGGAGTTTGGCACTCAAGCGATTGATAGCTGGCTTAATGGCTTCTTCCTGCTGTGCAAGCGTGCCTGGAACTAGCGTGCGGGTAAGAGAAAACAGTCCGTAGCCAGCGTTATCAGCAGAATCCATGATTATATCGACTTCGGATTTATCTGTTTCTTTTTCTCTTACTGTTGCTTGAATTGAAGAAGAGGCAGCTACTGCCTGCGAGATTCTGATAGGGCTCAGGCTAGCGGTAAGCGTTGTTCCCTTAGTGTCGAAAGGTTTGCCTAGCAAACAATCAGCGGGAAGATCTGTATCCGAAGTGGAGCTAACAAAAGACAGCGTGGAGAGGGCACTGGTTGCATCAACGCGTTCAATGCGCTCCAGACGACTATCGAGAGCAACAACTAGGTTCAAATCTTTGGGGAGGATGCGAACAGCCTCGAAAACGGCCTGACCAATTTGTAACGGTGCGCCGTTGTTAGCAGCACTGTTGGCAAGTTTGGCTCTGCCGGTCAGCCCATCGTGCGATCGCAGCTTCAACCGCCTACCCGCGCAGCTCACCACCGCAGGCGCACCCAAATATTCCAAGACCCTTGGCGGCAGTCCACCAAACCATATTGTTGCAGTTTTCCCATCATCGCTAAGATCTGTAATCACCCCTTCACCACGGGTACTATCCATCAAAGACGTGCTGTAGACAGGAAATTCTTTGGTGCGATCTTGTTTGCCGCTAATAGTCGGCTGCTGACTGCTGCCTCCCCAGCGAGAAAGCGTTTCTTGCGTGCGCGCTAGGCTCCTTTTCGCTGTAACTGGAGCGCTCGCCGTCCACAAATGCTGAGTAAGCACATAGGTAAACGCGCCAGCGTTGAAGTCATTCCACTGCCGTTCGAGAACGATATCGTCAATCGCTGCTCCGCGTAGCAGAATGCCCGGAAAGGGATCGCTCTCTTTGGCTGGGCGTTGACTGGTCAGCAGTGGAAAGGTGGCAGGGAGCCGGCCAGTGACAAGTTCAGAGCGGGCGCGCGATCGCAATCCTCCCGAGAGCGGCACCGCAATATCCACAAAACCCGCATCAAGTACGGTCGTCACGTTTTTAGTCTTCAGCAGGCCCAGCAGCGCCTTAAGCTCTATTTCTGAAATATCGTTGAGCACCGGACGACTCTCGGTCGGCAATAGCCCATCAAAAGGCACTAGCGATCTAAGCGGCGATCGCCCCCCAGCCAAATCCGAAATTCGGACCTGCGCGCCATAGCCGCTGAAGTGAAACACAACGGTGTCGCCTGCTTTTGCCTGCTCGTACAGATGGCTCACAAACGCATCGTAAATGCCTTCTCGCGTCGCCTGAGCGTTGGTAAGGCAAACAATATCACTGGGCAAAAAGCCAAAGCGATGAATCAGCAGCGCTCTTTGCAGCGCGATATCAGTCCCACAGCCTGCGAGCTTGTGAGGCCCTATCTGGCTTTCGGGAATGGCCTTTTTAGAATAGTCATCAATCCCAATGAGCAAGGCCAGCTTGCGCCCGTTGGGCTCTGCTAATGCCTGGCTATATGCCTTTGCTCGCTCAGGCATACCCAGCTTAATAGATAAATCAGCCAGCCCAAGGGCACCTGCAACTAGACCTGTCTTCTGAAGAAATGTACGTCGGTTTAGACCCTGCTGATGACTCTGCCGGTTACTGCGCCGATCATTGCTATCACTTGTCTTAGAACCCATCCGAACACCGCCTCCTATTTCTACACCCATTAAGCTTAAACCCTCAAGCGCCTAAGTTTTGAATCCTTGAGCACCTGAGGGTAAGTTACCTATTTAGCTGTTCGTTCAGTCGTGTGCAAACACGCGTATGAGCTAGGCTTTCATCGCCTTAATCAGCTCAGCTGCAACCTCAGGGCGAGAGAACTCTGGAGGTGGCTGCTTGCCTTCGCGCAGCATCGCACGTACTTTCGTACCCGACAGGTGAACTCGCTCTTCGGGCGTAGCAGGACTCGTCTTAGTGGTTGCCATGGTGCTTGTGCGCTTGCAGTAGAATGCATGCTCAAACTTCATGGGTGCAATACCGAGTTCGCCAGGCTCAAACTCATCGAAGATTGCCTGTGCATCGTACGTACCATAGTAATCACCAACGCCAGCATGGTCACGGCCCACAATACAGTGAGTGCAGCCATAGTTCTTACGAATAAGCGCGCGGAAAATCGCTTCGCGAGGGCCTGCATAGCGCATCGCAGAAGGATTAATGGCCAAAATCACACGGTCCTGAGGGAAATAGTTTTCCATCATGATTTCGTAGCAGCGCATCCGCACATCAGCCGGGATGTCATCGCTCTTAGTCGCGCCAACCAATGGGTGCAAAAAGAGACCGTCCACGGTTTCTAGCGCACACTTTTGAATGTACTCATGGGCCCGGTGGATGGGGTTACGAGTTTGGAAGCCGACCACAGTTTTCCAGCCACGCTCAGCAAACTGCTTACGGGATTCAGCCGGGTCGATTTGATAGTCAGGGAAGAGTGGGTGAGCGTCGCGCTCTAGCAGCCACACATCGCCTGCAAGATTAATAGCCCCTTGGTCGTAAACGACTTTTACGCCGGGGTGCTTATCTTCGTCTGTACGATAGACATTTATGGCTTCTTTTTTCTTGTCGTAAGTGTACTTTTCGCTGAGTTCTAGCACACCAATGAAGCGACCGCTCTCATCGTCGAGGCGAACAAGCTGGCCGAGTTCTAAAGGCTTAGCAACTTCTTCGCTCACAGAAAGCGTAACCGGTACAGACCAAGGCACACCGCTAGCCAGACGCATGTCCGTGACAACGGGATTGTAGTCGGCTTCTTTCATAAAGCCAGTTAGCGGGCTGAAGCCACCAATGGCAATCATCACAAGATCAGAAGCGGCCCGTGCATCTAGTGTGACGCGAGGTAGGCTGTCTGCCTTGCTTTCAAATTCTTTTTTCTGTGCATCGCTAGCTAAACGGTTGATTAGCGTCCCGCCATGGGCTGCGATGGTATCTTTTGCTTCGCTCAAGAGATGTCTCCTCTGTGACTGCGTCTTTTCGATTCGTTTCAAATTGTAAATCTGCGCCTTCACAGCCCAATATTTGCAGAGGCATCTTTATCTCTGCTTTGTAGCTGCAAAAACTTACTAAGCAAACTTACCGGACAATCTATGCTACCCAGCAGCAATCGAGCATCCGTGTTTGATCACATCGGCTCAATAATACCGCCCCCTAGCACACGTCCATTACTTTCATACCAAACGGCTGCTTGTCCGGGCGTTACGCCAAACTGGGGCTCATCAAAAATGATTTTGACATGTCCAGTGCCATCTACATCAGCAATCGGTACGATGGTCGCGCCTACAGCCTGTGATCGATAGCGGATTTGCACTTCAGCGGCAATAGGCCCTGCAGCGGGTGCCACAGAAACCCAGTTCACTCGGTGTACGGTGCACTCCGAGGTAGTTACACTGTCGCGCTCCCCCACAACAACCTGATTGCGTCCAACATCTAACCCCACCACATACAGCGGATTTGGCGCGGCGATACCAAGCCCTTTTCGCTGGCCGATGGTGTAGTTGTGAATGCCCTCATGCTGGCCGAGTACCGCACCATTACTATCGACGATATCGCCGGGTTTAGGTGCCAGGTATTTTTCTAGAAAGGTTTTCATTGAGCCATGCTGCTCTACCAGACAAAGGTCTTGGCTTTCGGGCTTATCTGCGGTGTGTAGGCCTAGTTCGGCGGCAATTTTGCGGGTTTCGGGCTTGGTTTTATCGCCGAGGGGAAACTGCGTGGCCGCGAGCTGTTCTTGGTTGAGATCGTATAGGAAGTAGGATTGGTCCTTGTTGCGATCGACGGCGCGGCGTAGCTCGTAGCGGCCTGTGTCGGCATTGTGAGTAATGCGGGCGTAGTGGCCTGTGGCAATATAGTCTGCACCCATTTCATTCACGGCGTAGCTTAGCATCGGGCCAAACTTTACGGTGCTGTTGCACTGTGAGCAGGGCAGCGGCGTGACGCCCTGCGCGTAGCCGTCGACGACGTAGTTGATGATGTGCTTTTCAAACACGTCACGAGAGTCTACGACGTTGTAGTCAATGCCGAGTTCTTCACACAGCTGAGCCGCGTCGGTCATTCCTTCCGAGCAGCACTGTCCCTTGCCTTTCATTAGCCAAAGGGTGAGGCCAATCACGTCATGACCTGCGTTATGAAGGGTAGCTGCGGCAACGGAGCTATCGACTCCGCCAGATAAACCGACGACAATTTTGCTCATGAAACACTAAAACGGTAGCAAGGACATAGGGTGTGAAAATATTTCACTAGGCTAGCACTTGCCACCGTAAATAAGCGGTCAATCAACACACCCTTAATCAACGGCTGAGCAGAACTTAATCATTGGGTTGTACGGGTTTCTATATTTGCTCAGCGGGCAGCTCATAGCCATCGGCGGCGAGTTCGTCTATGACTTCCTGAGCGATGCGTATGCCCCAGCTTTGCCCAGCGGTGAGGCTATCTTGCACCACCATAGGCATTTTTGTAAGGACAGACTGACCAATTGGTGTGCGGTAAAAGTCAATAATGCCGTCTAGTTCTTCGTTGGTAAAGTTCTGTGCATAGATGGGAATGAGAAGGTCATCGAGTTCCGCGTAGTTGACTTTCTCGATGAATCTGTCCCACCATGCGTCGGGAACTTCGGGAGAAATCTCTCTGAACTGGGCAACGATGCCTTCCATCACCTGAGTGTTGAGTTCGCTAGCGTTAGTGATGTCTAGCAGTTCTTCAATTTTGGCGCGGGTTTCCGCTGAAATTTCGACAGGAGCAACCGGTTCGACTGATTCCGCTGTGGGGGTCGCAGTGTCAGCTTGGGCCACGATAGCTGGGGACGCGGTGAGTGCATTGATTTCGGCAGCTTTGGACGGCAGAGCCGTAAATGGCAGAACGATAGAGATCAGCGCAGATAAGTAAAGGGCCAGCGACAGCTTACGGGTCGACTTTTTCACTAAAAGCATTATTTTGGCTAGCTCGAATTCGAGCAATTGAATGATGTCTTGAGGAGTAGCAGTAGGTTTAAACGGTAACTTATGTTGCTGGCTCTTTTGAGATGTGTACGCTATGTCATCACTCTACATATCTTCAACAACCTCCTTTAAGGAGCCGTAATCGTGACTTTCTCTTCTCACTTAGCTGCGTCAGCTTTATCCAAGCGCTTCGGATTGCAATGGATTGTAGGAAACACCTTTTGGTATGGCGATGGTTGCAAGCGTAGTGGCAATTATTGTAAGCGTCATTTTAGGGCAGATGATCTCTATGACTTTTGCGCTGTCGATGGACTTGCGTTTGGGTGCAGCTGTTTTCGTTGGGTCGTTGGTCTATGGCTGTACGTATGGAGCCGTGACGCATGTAGGATTACGCCGTTTGCTCAAGCCTAGTCGCTGACTATCCGTTCCCCCAACTCAGCCTGTAAAAGGTGATACGTCAGCGACAGCTTCTTTGGAAAATGGTTCTACTATCTAGTGGGTTGCTGTTTGCCCTAGTCATTATTTGGTTTGCTGGGATGCCGCCTTTATCTGCTTCTGCTATGGAGCGCATTCGTGTGGTGTCGCCACTGTGGGCATTAGGACTTGGTCTAGCCAGCGTCTTTGGTTATTCGTACCTGATGATACTGGTACATGAGCTAGGTCACTTAGTACTGGCACTAGTCTATGGGTTTGATCTGAGAGCGTTTGCGGTGGGTCGGTGGATATTTGTTCGTCATGGCAAAAGATGGAAGTTTTGTCGTTCTCGCAAGCGATTTGCAGGTGGATTTGTTCTGCCAGTACCAAAGTCTCTGAACACGTTCGATAAGCGATCGCTCATGATGATGATTGCAGGCGGTTCTATCTCCACTTTCCTGTTATTTTCTGCAGGCATTCTGCCTATTTTCCTAGCACCCACAGCCGTAAGCAACAGTTTAGCTCTTTGGTCTATTGCAGTACTGTCCGTGATTAGTCTGCACTCTTTTTTCCTCAACATTCTCCCGATTACTATTGGTCATTTGAGAACAGATGGCCGCAGATTCTTAGATTTAGCGAAAAACGATTTACCAGGGCAAAGCTTCTTTGCCTTGTACAGCATCGACGCTAGTTTGAGGCAGGGCATTAGACCGAGAGATATCGATCCTGTTTTGATTGAGAAAGTACTGTCTGCGCCAGAAAAGTCAATGATTCGAGCTGACGGTTTGTATACTGCCTACACAGCTGCTATGGATAAAGGCAATCTAGAACAAGCTGGCAATTATCTAGACAACGTCCTCGATAGTCAGCGCTACATGCCTGAGCTATTTCGTGGGAAAAGCTTTTTAGAAGGGGCTTATTTTGCAGCTGTCTTTCGTAACCGCGCAGCACAAGTAACATTACTACCCATTCAGGATAGGCCCAGTTCCTGGCGCAGCGCGCTGTCTGCATTGCTGTTTCGATTCCAATAGTCGCTCATAATGCGCTGGTTGAGCGTGGCTTTGGTGGTTAGCGGCTGAGGGCGACCAAAGCCACTGAGGTGAGTCTCTTCCCAGCTTTGAATTTCGTGGGGAAATTTGGCAGCGAAGTGGATACTGAGGCTACGCGATTGACTGGGGTAATTTAAGGCGTAGATCTTGAGTGAGGGATCGGCGGCATCGTCTGTGATGGTTGCGGTTGCTGCAGTTGCCTCAAAAGGTCTGTGGCGGAGACGGGTGTACCAAAGGCTGGGCAACACTGAGAGATCACCAGTAGGCAGTGAGGCCGGATTGATGCGAATGCGGCTCCACAGTTCGTCTTCTAGCCACGTTTTATCGACGGTAAAATTTTCATCGCCTTCTGCTTCAAAGTAAGAGTTGAGCTGAACCTGGTAGTTGCGATCGCGATTGTTTACCTGTGCAAAGGTTTGTCCACACCATTCTTGTGAGGAGCTGGTGATTTTGAGGGCATGGGGATGTGTTGCCAAATCAATCGGGCTAAAGGAAGACGCCATCATTGAATAGGGATAGACGCCCGTGTTGAACTTTTTGGTGGCGTTCAGTTTTAGGACGGGAACCCGATCGCTGCCTGCGTTGGCATAATCGTCGAGTTTGACCTGTTTACTTTGGGAAAAAGGTTCGGTGACAAACACCATCACAGCGCTGCCCTGGTGAAGTTCACCGTAGCGAGCCTGTTCGAGCGTGTAGGAAGTCAATTCAGCTTGGCCCTGATTCCAGTAGCTATCGAAGTTGGGCTCGGGAGCGATCACGTTGGACTGCGCGACAGGCCGATCGCTAGAGTGATTGACAGCGGTCACAGCCTGGTTTTGGGGCCAGGAAAAAGAAAAGACGGTAGCCAGAACAACGACTAGGGCAGCTGTAATGACACTCAAGACAAGGTTGCGTTTCATAGCGAATCTAAGCTGGCTCAGACAATAGTCTATGCAATGCACTCTATGAAACCATACTGAGATTTTCCTGAGTGAACGCCCACTGAAAAATTGTTGAACATCATCTTTTGGGCTATCTTCTTCGGTGCTTTCCGGTAAGTCTGACGGTTTGCACACGACACCTCTTGCACACAACACATATAGCTGCTGCCAGCCAATGCTTAACGCTATTCACACTCAATCGACAGGCGCTTGAACATTGGCAAGCCCAATTGCTGAGCTAACTGGTCTAGTCCATTTATGATATCGACAGGCGATCGCACTTGGAGCCTTTCATAGCACCGTAGCCGATACTCTGGCTTAGCCTGAAAGTTACAGATAGAGCGCTTAAGCGGCTCAACGGTAGGATAGGCAGCTTCGGCTTTGTCCAGAGCTTGGCTTGGGAAGGCTGTTTTTAGCCTGAGTATGGCAAGGTCAATCAAGTCACGAGAATCAACACTGGCATCGGGCCAGCGGTCGCCATTTGCCAGCAACTTTTCTGTGACTTGGTCGATTAAGCTCAGGCAGCTGACAGGTGACCAATCTGGAGAGCTTGGTTGATCAAGCTCAATTCTTCCTTCTGCAACGATTTCAATTTTGAAAGTAGATTCTCCTAACTGAACAGCAAATCGAATACCATCCCGATTCATGCGGATATCTTGAAGGAGCTGGATATTTTCATCTCTGTCAAGATTGAATAGCGCGTCGTAGCCACGGCTGTGAATTTCTCTGCGCAGGTGAGAGAAAGGTTCTCCATATGGACACAAAAAGTCGATATCACGGCTCAGGCGATATTCTCCGTAAGCCAAAGCCAGCATAGTGCCTCCACCAAAATAAGCTTTGCATGATTCTAAAAAGTCGCCGTTAAGTGACTGTAAAACGTGCAAAATCTGACTGTGGGCAGGATGCCGGAACTGCATTGAAGATATCTCATTAACAACCCACGAACGATATTTTGTAGCCAGCTGTTTTAGCAGCCTCTTTTCCTCAGTGCTGAGGTCAGCAACAACCCCTCGATATCGCCAATTTCGCTCATACAGCTGAAGAATTTCATTCTCCGTTAGGTGTGCAATCGAAGGTGTTTCACCCTGCCAGCACAGTGACTGGAGAAAAGGTAGTTGGTCGAGTGTAGGTATTCCCAAAGCCATAGATACCTGTTGAGCTTATCAACTTAACTATTCTTACAGGGTCACCTTGCCAAGTCGGGTAGGCCGAATTGAACTAGGTACCCCAGTGCCGCGCCTGCAAGCACCAGCCAGACAGCATTTATTTTATAGCGGAAAACCGCAATGGCACTAGCGATCGCAATCAGCAACGTCGGTAAATCTATCACCGCTGCCCGCGCCAAAGTATAGGTAACCCCACCCATTAGGCCCAAAGATGCTGCGTTAACGCCATCTAAAAAAGCACTGGCAAAGGGCGAACGGCGAAGCTTGGGTACCCACGGGTTAACGATGCCGACGAGGAGAAAGGCGGGCAGAAAAATGCCAAATGTGCCAGCGATCGCACCCCCATGCCCAGCGACCAAGTACCCCACAAACGTCGCTGTTGTCAGTACAGGACCAGGCGTAATCTGCCCAATCGCCACTGCATCTAGCAGCTGCTGAGAGGTAATCCACTGATGCCGCTCTACCAAGTCTCGCTGTAAAAACGCCAACAGCACGTAGCCGCTGCCGTATAAAACGGAGCCGACTTTAAGAAAGAACAGAAAAACGCTGGCCCAGCCTACCGAAACAAGTGAGGAAGCCGCTGTAGCTGCGCCGCCTGTCTGCGCTAAAGAGCCCGACAACGGCAGTAAAAGCGCACCCATCGTTGTGCCTCGATCGGGCCATCCCTTGATCGCCATAACGGCCAGGCCAGATACCAACAGAATCAGAATTTCGTTAATGCCTGCGAAATAGGCTGCGATCGCGATTACGCCCACTGCAGTCGTTGGTCTATCCTTTGCTGCCTTTTTTCCCAGCTTAAACAGCGCCTTCAGTACTATTGCAATAATGACTGGCTTAATGCCGTACAGCAGCCATCCTACTTGTGGCACCGTTTGATACTGCACATACACAGCTGCCAACAGCCACACTACCGCCATCGCTGGAAAAATAAAACAGCTGCCCGCGACAAACAGCCCAGCCCAGCCCGCACGTTCATAGCCAATATGAATCGCTAACTCCGTCGAATTAGGACCGGGCAACAGATTTGTGACCCCAATCAAATCCAACAGATTCTCTCGGCTCATCCACTGGCGACGCTTCACAATTTCGTCATCCATCATCGCCACATGAGCGGCTGGCCCTCCAAAGGCAACGACACCTAACCGAAAGAAAACAGCTGCCAAATCCTTTAGTCGATGCTGTTTTTGCGCCTGCGACAGTGCTGAATAAGGGGCACTTATCTCTTCACTCACTTGTTCCTCTGCATTTATAGCCATCTCACTATTTCCAGAATGCCTGCCTAGGTTCGCTCATTAGGAGGGGCGGACCTACCATAAATAATATTCAATGCTAGTTGTATTCAGAATAGATTAAGCAATGATATATTCAGCATATAGAATTCATCCTCTATTCTTGGCAAAATCATAGACTTATGCCTATGCGAAAGCCGTAAACCTTTGCAATGATTGTCTTAAAAGGAATAGGTTTTTGCTCACAAAACGATATAAGATGGAATTCAAGATAGATTTTTATCAATGGGTAGATCTATCTTGATAGCTCTGACTAAATAGATTTTGGTGCCGGAAGCTTTGGTGTCAAGCTATTAGGGCTAGAGTTTTTGCGCAGGTTTTTGGAGAGGTAGTCATCATGGGTAACGTCTGGCTCGAAATGGGCTGGTTGATCCCGCTGTATCCATTGATGGGATTGCTGCTAAGCATACCCTGGTCACCAGCATTCATTAAAAAAACGGGCCCTCGTCCGGCGGGCTATGTCAATGTACTGGCGACGCTGGTAGCACTCATCCATTCGGTGGTGGCGCTGTATTACCTCTGGGGCCAACCGCCGATTCACTGGAACTTTCTTTGGTTTCAGGTGGCTGGGCTGGCGATAGAGCTGCCCTTTACTTTCTCGGGGCTATCGCTGGGGGCCACTACGCTAATTATCGTATTAAACCTGCTGGTGCAGCTTTACTCGATTGGCTATCTCGAAATGGATTGGGGCTGGGCTAGATTCTTCGGTCTGCTGGCGCTGTTCGTTGGGGGCATGGTGATGCTGGTGATGACGGACTCACTCCTGTTTAGCTATGTTCTATTAGAGATTTTGACCATAGGTAACTACCTACTGGTGGGCTTTAGGTACAATCAGTCACTGGAGGGTACCGGCGCCCGCGATGCGTTTTTGACCAAGCGAGTAGGTGACCTGATCCTGCTAATGGCGGTGATTGCGCTGTATCCGTTGGCAGGCACATGGAACTTCAATGAGCTAGCGGTTTGGGCGCAGACAGCCGAGCTGTCTCCAACGACAGCAACGCTATTGGGGCTGGCGCTGGTGGTTGGGCCGATGGGCAAATGCGCCCAGTTTCCACTGCACCTGTGGCTCGATGAAGCAATGGAAGGACCGCTGCCCAGCACGATTTTGCGGAACTCTGTGGTGGTCTCGGTAGGGGCTTGGGTGCTGATTAAGCTGACGCCTGTGCTGGCGTTATCGGCTGTGGGTCAGGATGTAGCAATTGTGCTTGGTGCACTCACAGCAATCGGCGCAGCGCTTATTTCAGCCGCTCAGGTAGATATCAAACGAGTTCTGTCTTATCTTTCTAGCTCGTATTTGGGACTTGTGTTTATTGCGGTTGGGGCGCAGCAGGTAGGCGCAGCGTACTTTTTGCTGCTAACCCTAGGCGTCGCCATGGCAACTATCGTGGCCAGTACAGGCTCGGTCATTCTCACCTGCGTGACTCAAGACTTAACCCAGCTGGGCGGGCTTTGGTCTCGCCGTCCAATCACCGGATTCTCTTACTTAATCGGAGCCTGTGCGCTAGTAGGCTTTCCACCTTTAGGCAGCTTCTGGTCGATTCGGACTCTTTTAGATGGACTGTGGTACGCAGGCGATTTTACACTTGTAGGTGTGTTGCTTGTCACGAACGCGATTACGGCCTTTAGCTTAATGCGAATGTTTGGTCTCATGTTTTTGGGCCCGACCCAGGTGATGACGGCTCGTGCGCCAGAACCCATTTGGTCTGTGGTTCTGCCCATGATGGCCTTGGCAGCTATGGCAGTGCATGCGCCCATTATTTTGCACCAGCTAGCCCTGCTACCGATTGGTGCAATCGGGACGATGGGGATATTGCTGCTGTTATCTAGCTTGCTGGGCGGGGTGATTGGGGTGTTGCTATACGGTATGCGAGTCAAGGAAAACCCCGAGCAGATTCTCCCAAGCTGGCTGGTTGAGCTGTTCGCTAACGACTTTTACACGCCTAGAATCTACAAAAACACAATCATACTGGCAGTGGCCACACTCGCCACCGTTGGTGATTGGCTAGATCGCTATGTCGTAGATGGCGCGGTGAATTTGGTCGGTCTTATTTCAGTGGCCAGCGGTGAAACCTTGAAATACAACAACTCGGGTCGCCCACAGTTTTATGCGTTAACGATTGCAACTTTTGTTGCCATTCTCGGTGTGTTTATGAGCTGGGTTGCTTTCACCGCGTAGCTTTTGTCCTAGTCCTGTTTAAGACATCCCGTTTGAAGACAATCTCATTTAAGAAGAGGAGCATAACAAGAAACCATCATGCTGAGCTTGCTAATTTGGCTGCCGGTCATCGGCGGCGCACTGTTGTTTGCACTACCTGAAAAGTATGTTCGCCTTGGGGCCTTAACAGTCTCTGGGCTATCGCTGCTGTGGTCACTCTGGCTATTCAGTCAATACGACGTAACCAACCTGGGTTTTCAGTTTACGGAACATCTCACCTGGATACCCGCTTTAGGGCTCGACTATGCCTTGGGTTTGGATGGTTTGGGCTTGCTGATGGTAGGGCTAAACGCATTTCTAAGCTGGATTGCCATTTACACAACGGCGGCTGATGTTGAGCGGCCCAAACTCTTCTATTCTTTGATGCTGGTTGTCAATAGCGCGGTCGCAGGGGCATTCCTAGCACAAAATTTCCTGTTGTTCTTTTTCTTTTACGAAGTCGAGCTGGTGCCGCTTTATCTGTTGATTTCGATTTGGGGAGGCGAGAAACGCAGCTACGCGGCCACTAAGTTTTTACTCTATACGGCTCTCTCTGGGGCGCTAATTTTAGCCGGTGCGTTAGGAATGGTATGGCTAGGCGGGGCCACTAGCTTTGACTATGAAGCGCTGGCTAAGATTGACCTGCCGGTTTCATCTCAGGTGTTGCTGCTATTGCCACTTCTGTTCGGTTTTGGCATCAAAATTCCACTCATCCCGCTACACACCTGGTTGCCCGATACCTATGTAGAGTCTTCTACCCCTGTCGCGATTTTGCTCGGTGGTGTGTTGGCTAAGCTGGGCACCTATGGTCTATTGCGTTTTGGCTTTAGTCTGTTGCCTGAGGGCTGGCAGGTTTTGGCACCGGGGCTGGCTGTATGGGGAGCGATTACGGTGGTTTATGGCGCTTTGGTTGCGATCGCACAGCAAGACATCAAGCGGATGGTGGCCTACAGCTCCATTGGCCACATGGGCTTCATCCTCTTAGGTGCAGCAGCAGGTAACACCCTGAGTTTGTCCGGTAGTATTGCTCAAATGGCCTCTCACGGCGTTATACTCGCCATCCTGTTTGCACTAGTCGGCATCATCGAGAAAAAAGTAGGCACTCGCGAACTCTCTGCGCTCAATGGCTTAATGAATCCGATTCGGGGATTACCTGTCATCAGTGCATTGCTAGTAATGGGCGGCATGGCCAGCGCAGGTATTCCTGGTCTGATGAATTTTGCGGCAGAATTTGTAGTCTTCCAGGGCAGCTTTCGCCAATTTCCAGTTCAAACGCTCATTTGTGTTGTGGGTACCGGTCTGACCGCAGTCTACTTCGTGATTTTGCTCAACCGCACCTGCTTTGGTCGCCTCGACAATGAGCGGGCTTACTTCCCGAAGGTGACGCTAAATGAGAAAATTCCAGCCTATGTCTTAGCTGCCGTGATCGTCGTTTTAGGATTACAACCCGGCTGGTTACTGCGCTGGTGTGAGCCAACCGCAGTGAGAATTATTATCCCCACGATGAAAGTAGAAACCACAGTTGAACAGCCTGCGGTTGCCTCGTTGTTACCTGTGATGCGCTCCGAATAATTATTTGACATTGTCGCTCCCCTTATCCCTTTCACCCCCTCTCCTTTGCCCTCACCAACCCATGACAGCCACTCTCCTCAAACCCACACTTCCGCCCTCTACCCACCCCTTCGCTGACATTATCCATCGGCTCGAAGCAGGCGGCTCCATGCTACCCGACAATCCCGAGAATCTGAAGCAAATCATTGGCATCTACAAGGCGTATGCGGTGCCAATGGATTTCTACTGGCGCGACCTGCTCTACATTGCGGAGCAGGTCTTTCTCGACCCGCTCCCCTTTTTCAAATACTTCATCTCAAACGAGTATCTACAGCGGCCAAATGCCTATGCAGGAGCCAGCGGTTCGCCGCGAATTTGGCGAGGGGAAGCTCACGCGCATCCTGAGCTAATGGCATTTATCGAGAAAGGTGAAGCAGGCCGAAAGCTGCCGAAGATTATGCATCATCTTTGGCACGGACGGGTCTACATGGAATTTGCCGAGGCCTGCATGCGCTCAATGTTTTGGCACAAAGACATCAACCCTCGCTTTAACGACTATCTATATACAGATGCTTATAAAGAAGCCGCTGAGAAAGCCATGCAGGCTTACTTCAAGCGCAATCCAGTCATGCAGGGGCTCTACAAGCTGTTTCCTGAAATGATGTTGGAGAAAGTGCGAGAGCTTTCCTACTACGCTAACCTGGGTCTGTTTTGGGAGGTGATGGCACCTGTTTTCTTCGAAATGTCAGACATTTACGATGAAGGTGGCTTTGCTGGCGTACCAGATGCAATGGACTTTTTAACCAATGGCATCTTTGCCGTAGCAGGTCGTCCCATCTATCATCACGTGTATATCGATGGAGAATGCTTTGAGATCATTCCCAAGTCAGCTGGGTTTACCTGGCTATATGAAGCGGCACTGCCCTATGTAGAGTCTATCTTCTACCGCACTACCCCCTTCCGGGGAACAAAGTCTTACAACGCTCAGGCGAAGCAAGTTCCAGAAGACCAAAAAGACTTTCACTACGGCATCCTTTACGCCGATCTCTTTCCTGTAGGCAGCGCAGGCATTCCCCCCACCTTGCTGATGCAAGACATGATGCACTTTCTGCCTAAGTACTTAGCCGAAACCTATCGACAAAATGGTCGCGGCGAAGACGACCTACTCAACCAAATTGGCGTTACCTTTCAGCGCTCTATGTACAATGTCACCTCCGCTGTAATTCAGGCCCTGCGAGGTGCCTTGCTCTATCCGTTGGATGATCCCAACCCTGAGCATTTGAAGGCAAATCGTCAATTCTTTGAACAGAATCTTGACCGCTTTAAAAGACCTGAAGCTCGACTCAAAGATATTCAGCAGCAGCGCTATCGCTAGAAAGAGAGACTTTTCTTGTTATTTTCTGAATCTTCAAATTGTCCTGCGTATATATGAAAGTAGGTATAAAAATATACCTACTTTCATCGCGCCCTGTAACTATCTACACCTGTTGAATCATGCCTAACATTGTTGATATTGCTGTAAATACTGAAGGGTTTTCGATATTGGTTGCAGCGGTCAAGGCGGCCAACTTAGTTGAAGCGCTTTCCTCAGATGGCCCTTTCACCGTATTTGCACCCAATGACGACGCCTTTACTAAACTTCCTCCTGGCACAGTGCAAACCCTGGTCGAAAACCCACCTCAGCTTGCACGCATTCTGAAATATCATGTGGTGGCCGGCAGCTGGCGGCAAGCCGACTTAGCTGAGCTAGAAACACTTACGTCGCTAGAAGACTCTCCTATTCCTGTTCGCCAAAATGAAAACTTTGAAGTAAAGAATGCCACTGTACTTGCGGCTGATATTGAGGCGAGTAACGGCATTATCCACGTGATTGATAACGTGATTTTGCCAGGATAAGCAACAATCTCCGCTTTTAATGATTCCTACGCATTCGGGTAGGCTTCAGCAACATATTTTCAGCGCCTCGTTCAGTCTTTAGCGATGCGACTTATAAACATAGTCATAGTCAAAGTGAATTGCATTTGGATGCCGTAGGATCTTAAAGCCAATCTCAATGATGTCGTCAGCGGCAAATGAATCAATCACAAGCTCTACTAGCCGCTGCTCAGAAATGTCGGGCTGCTGAATGTAGTAATCGCGTCGAGCAAAAAACTCTTTTTGGCCCCTCGGCACTACGATGTTGTGACGCTTATGCGCTTGCTGTACAGGTTGAATAAACGTACGGATAAACTGGTCTTCATTCACCTGTAGGCTACTGAGGCGCTCGTGCTGCGACCAGCTCATTACAAACAACAGCTTCAGAATCTCAAAGCCCAGAATATAACAAAGTACGCTGCTACGCTTACGCGCGCTGCCAATTAGCATGAGCACTGTTTCTAAGTACAGCTCAGGCCGCTGATCGGTGTCTTGCATAGAGTGCAAATACACATGACGGATGTAGTGCCGAAACGTGTCGTCATTAAGCTCGGTCTTACAGTGAAAGCGCGTTAGGTGTTCGTTTACCCGTCTGCGCGTATCGGCATCATCTGCAATATGAGACAGCAGCCCTTCAGCAGTATAAGCATCTAAAAATTCGGCCTGCTGCTCTGGTGGGGTAGCACAGACCAAGTGGCAAAGCGATAGGATATAGCGCCGCTGCTCCCAAGGCAGGGTCGTCAGCCATTCACTTGCTTCATCTGGCAAGCTGGAAAGAATAGGCAGCGGATTTTCCAGATCAAACGTGCTCACAGGTAACCCCAGCGATGTACACCTAGATTGCCCGGAATCGAGACGCGATGCACCTTCGCCTACCTTCATTTCTACAGTGAGCTATATCGCTCTTCGGCAAAGGGCTCGCCTCTGTGGTGGTAGCCATTTTTCTCCCAGAAGCCTAGCTCCATCTCCGCTAAAAACTCAATGCCACTAATCCACTTGGCGCTTTTCCAGGCATACAGATGAGGCACCACCGTTCGCATTGGCCCGCCATGCTCAGCGGGCAAAGGCTCACCATGAAGCGTATGGGCAAAAAAGTTCTCTTCCTTGGCAAAATCGTCTAGCGATAGGTTGGTCGTGTAGTCGCCATAGCAGTGCTCCATGACATGCACCGCTTTGGGATCGACGTCGATTGCATTTAGGAAGTCGGTGACCTTCACGCCCTTCCATTTCACATCTAGTTTGCTCCAGGTCGTCACACAGTGAAAGTCGGCGGTAAATTCACTCTGCGGCAAGTCCATAAAGTCTTGCCAGGAGAATGTCTTGGGTGTGGCTAAGCCGGAGACTGTTAGCTGCCAGTCGCGGGTGTTTATCTGCGGCGTGTCACCATAGGTCAGCACCGGAAATCCCTTTGCCAAGTGCTGACCTGGTGGAACGCGATCGGCTAGCTCTGGGCCTGGTTTTTCAAAGAATTTCATAGCGCAACTATCTGTGGAGAATGTTTTTATTGTAATGCTATGATTTTAGAGCTTTCAGCTGAAAAATTGACTGCACCTGAAACGGGTAAGCAAATGGCTCTCGCACTCGATCGACAAACAAGCAGAGCGGAAGCTGCTAACGGCGATTTCCGAACAGTTCACTATGGGAAAAGCTGGGAGCAGTTTGAGCATTTGCACAAGTGCTTTGAAGATAGTCCTGGTGTCAGGCTGTCTTATTACAAAGGAACCATTGGAATTCTGATGCCGGGTGTAGCGCACGAACTCTTTAAGTCTGTTATTGGTTTTCTGATCGAAGCTTTTTTGCTAGACCGAGAGGTGGAGTTTTTCCCCACGGGTTCTGCGACCCAGAAGAAAGAAGGTATTGCGGCAACCGAACCGGATGAATCTTATGAGATTCAGGGAGTAAAACTCGCTGTAGAAATTAACTTTACAAGTGGTGACGAGTCCAAGCTAGACAGATATCGAGAGCTATCTGTTGATGAAGTATGGATATGGGAAGATGGCGTCTTGTGCGTCTACCACTTAATTGATGATGAATATAAACCAGTAACTAGCAGTAGAATTCCTGCACTCTCTTGTATAAACTTGGTTGTCTTATCTAACTGCATTCTAATCGGAGAGACTTCCCGAATCAAAGCAGCCAAAAACCTTCTAAAGGCCCATCCCAGCAAGAAATAGCAACATCTTAGAACTACGAAGAAAGTACTTTACTGCTCTCGATATCTTTGCAATAGAACAGATAAAGACTCGTAGCCTTCCATACTCATGATAGGTGTGAGCTGACGGCGGTATTTTTCCAGCGTTTGCTGGAAAGTCTCTTTGCCGAGCTGGCCCTGCAAGATTGATGCTAGGCCAGCCGCCTGTCTCCATTCTTCTGAGCCGATGCTTTCAAGTAAGTACATGGCCAAGGCGCTGTAGAAGACGGCTTCGTCTGAGTTCTCGAGTCCGTGGTGAGCTTCGGCAGTGTAGAGAGTGTAGAGGCCTTGGAGGTAAATGTTGCCGGAGCCTTTGACGGCGTCTGCTCCTTTGGTAAGAATGTCGAGGCCTTCTTGAGGGCGATCGCACATGACATACCCAATCCCCAAACTGTTGTATGCCAGCGCCTGACTAGATAAGTCTCCTTGTTTTATCGCTAGCTCTAGCCCTTGGTTCAAATACGCGATCGCACCATCATAAACAGCCGTATCGCCCACATCATTTGCCCTCGCCTGCAACACCTGTGCATAGCCCAAATTCACCAGCGCATTCGCCTCACCTACTCTATCGCCCCGCTGCCGCGCCATAATCAACGCTCGCTGACTGGTTGCAACGCCCGCAGAATAGTCTTTTTCAAGAACAGAATTTCGCGCTAGGTGACAAAGATTTGCCGTTTCGCAGGCTAAGTCTCCGGCTTCTTGAGCGATTTCAAGCGATCGCTCATAGAAGGCTTTTGCAGCGTCTGCCTGGCCCAGCATCTGCCGGGAGTAACCTAGCAGCGTCAAAATCCGAGCTTTCTCTTGTGTGCCATCTACCTGTGAGAGCGGCTCACTAAAGTAGTCCAGAGTGTCTTGTAAGTAATCACCCGAGAACGAAGCAAACACACCGCCGTACAGCGGGAAATCGTCTCGCTGTGCAAAGGTGCGTAAAATCTGAAGCATCAGCTGAAAACAGCCGTTACCCAGCGCTCTGTAGGAAGTATTTCCCACTTCGCCAAATCCCTGCGAGAGTCGTCCCCAAATCGCGGCGAAGATTAAAGACGTGCTGTAGGAAAGCTGCTTACCCGCTTTGGCACTGTAGGGCTGTTTGTCGAACCAGACGATGAGGCTGCGCTGCAAAAAATGCAGAGAAACAGCTAGGTCAACCCAACTGGAAATATCAACCGCTGTGCGGGTAATCGCTTCTACCGGTTCGTCTTGCGCCAGCGTTGTAAATAGCAAGCTCGGTAGCCCTACGGATGATTTTTTCCAAACGGTCCACGGGCCTGCTTGCGCGCGCTCACCACAGCCAACGTGGCTACCGCCTTCAGCGTATAGCCAGCGCACCAGCTCAGGGTCTAGCCGCTCGTAGGTCGCTAGCCCTGCCAAAATCCCCGCTCGCCAGGGTTCCATTTCTTCAGCAGTTAAGCTTTTGGCCAGCTGCTTCAGCTGTTGACGGTTGAGACTAGTGGATTGGTTTGGATCGATAAAGCTTAGAAATACTTCAGGTCTTTCTGACGCCTCGGCCTGCTGAAGCTTTTGCGCAGCTGAAGCGATTCCACTGGCGGCCTGCCGGTCCTTTTGACCCTTTTGCCATTCGCTTTCGATGGTTTTAAGCGCTCGTAAAATGCGGGGCGCTTTGAGAGAGCCTTCTAGCTTGGCTGCGGTTTCGGTAATGCGAGTGGCGACAGCACGTTCAAATATTTCGCCTGTACCGGTTTCTACGGCGGCTTCTAGCTGCGATCGCACCTGCTCTTTCGACCGCACATTGCCTTTAAGCGTCTGCTGCACAATGTCATCAATCAGCGCCAAATACCTATCCGCCAAAGACCCACCTGCTGCCACGCCAAACCTCCCTTACACCATCACATCAAATACACCTATAGCGACATTGTATAGCGCCCAATTGTACAGCGCTCGGCTTTAAATAAACCGCAGATAAAAACGTATCAAAAAATGTCAGTTTTCTGCTGACACAAATCCACAAAAAGTACATTTGTACTATAATGCTACCCATGCAATAGTACTCGTGCGCCCTCAGTAAAAACCGTATTGCTCCGCTCCCCAATAAAGACCTATAACCATCCACACCCAAGCAGCAAACAATCCCTGCTGAAGGAATCGGTCCTATGCCCTCACGCTTAACACCAAAACTTTCTCATAAATCGCCAAACATTGTCCGCCTCAACCACTCTCGGAGACCTTGGAAAATGACGACTCCCGGTATTAAAGAATTTCGCGCTCAGAACTTTACAGCAGCTTTTCCACTGCTGCTAGAGTCCGCCGATAGCGGCGATGCGGAAGCGCAGTGTATGCTTGGCAATCTGTATCAGCTTGGCTTGGGCAATGTAGAAGTCGATGGGGCCAAAGCGATGCAGTGGTACTATCGCGCCGCCAATCAAGGCTACAGCGTGGCAACGAGTAACTTGGCTGGTATGGTGTGGCCGATTTCTCGCGAAGCCGCTGCTGCGCTCAATCAGCTGGCGCAGCAGCAGGGCTTTGTGCCAGAAGCGAAGGCCAGTTAGGGAGAAAGGGAGAAAGGGGATAGGGGAGAAAGAGAGAGTTTATAAGCATTTCTCCCCTGCTCACCCGCTCACCTGCGCCCCATCTCCATCTCTCCCCAAATTCAGCACGGCATTATTGTCGATAAATTGCGCCTGTCCGTCAGCATTTACCGCGTTGTATCGGCGGAAATATTTCTGCGCGGGCGCAGGCAAGTTTGAATAGTCAAGGCTGGCGTCTCCGGCCGCAACTGTGGCCCAAAAATCTCGAATATCGGCGGCGTAACTCTTAGCTTGCTCTAGCGTTAAAGACAGCGGTGGCTCGGTGAGTAATCGCATGATGAAGGGAAAAGAGCGATCGCCCATCCAGTCTTTGGAAGTCTGCTGCAAGGTAGGCCAGTCGGGTACTGCTTCAATTCGCTTGGTTTCTACCTGTAAGTGATGGCGTCCTTGACGGTCTGTGGTGAGTGACATCAGCCGGTAAGGATGAGGATAACTCACCAGAGAACCTGTGGTAATCGCGTAGAAATCGTCGGACTGGGCGATGTCTTGCACATGCAGGTGTCCGGTGAAAGCAACGGGTACTTTTGCAGTCTGCAACCTGGATACTAGCTCGGGCGCGTTGCTGATCATGTAGCGCTGGCCTAGCTTTGTTTTCGATTGACCAGGCAGATGCTCCAACACATTGTGGTGCACCATCACCATGACAAACTCGCCGGACAGCTCGGCTAGGCACTCGTCTAACCAGGCAAACTGGGCATCGTCAATCAGGCCTGTGCCGACTTGCTCGCCAGACGCATCGAAAGCATTGGAGTTGAGCCCTATTAAGTGAACGCCGGGCAAAATTTCGTGGTGGTAGTCCAGCTGCTGACCGTCGGTATAGCCAAACTGCTGATAAATGGTCGGAAAGTCTTTTAGGGCGATGCGGTCTTTACCGCTTTCGTCGGTGGGTAGGTTGCCATTTTTGCGGACGACATCATGATTGCCAGGCACTACGTAGCACGGAAAAGGCAGCTGCGATAGGCGGTGGGCCAGCCACTCATGATTTTCGCGCTCGCCATGCTGCACTAGGTCTCCGGGCAATAGTAAAAAATCGGGCGGGTCGGCTTCTAGCTGAGCCAAAATTTGCTCGAAGGCGGGAATGCTGACTTCTACCAGGTGAAAGCGATTGGGCGCATCCCAAATGGTTTGGGGAAGCGCAATATGCAGGTCGCTGACGATGGCAAATTTGAAGTTGAGGAGAGTCATGGCAGTTTTGTCAGCACGGGTGGGCGCGCTGGCATCCACAGGATATTAACGATTGTATTCTTTTGACTGCATGAACTGATAGGTGTCTGGTACGGTTGAAGATAGCCGCCTTTGCCGAACGCTGTATTTGCCGATACTTGTAAAGCTAGTGGTTTGCTCTTATGGTTTTATTTTCAAAAGACCGTATTTTGGTTCCTACAGATTTCTCTGAGGCGTCTTTGGCTGCGCTCAAAGAAACAATCGACTTTGCAGAAGATAAGACGGATGTGCATGCGCTGTACGTGCTGAAGCCGCTGGAAGCAACAGAACCTGGAATGATATGGGACGCGATTGACACCGACCAGCGGCGAGAAAATGTGATGAAGCTATTTCTCGAAAACTTTCCAAGCGAAACGTATGCAGGCCTCAACTTTGTGATTGAAGAGGGTGATCCGAGCGCTGAAATTATTGACTATGCCGAAGCTCAAAAGATCGATTTGATTGTTATGCCTTCTCGGGGGCGAACGGGTATTTCGAGATTCTTTATGGGGTCTATAGCGGAAAGAGTCGTTCGGCTAGCGCACTGTCCAGTGCTTATTGTCAAAGCGTAGCCATGTCTCATCTATGCCTATCGGATTTTTGCATAGGCCCTATCTACATAGCCTTTGGCCGTTTTTAATGAGGGTCGATACATTGGAAATATCTTAATTCAAGGTGTTTCCAATGATTGTTAGACCCGCCTCTACGGTTCCTTCTGTTTCACAACAAAACCATCGCAAGTCCTCAATTGCTGAGGCTTTGCGATGGTTTTGGAGATTTAGTCAGTTTTACGGTGAGTACGCGGTGCGATCGCCCCAGGAAAAGCAAACCTGGCTAAGCGAGCAGCGCATCGAACAACAGCACCGTCGCTAGCTCACATTACGATTCCACCATCATCATCTGACCGGATGTGAGGCGTGACCAGTAGCTCTTAAGATCGCCTGCCACTTCATTTGAGAGAATGTAGCAGCCTAACAGGTTAGGAAAGGCCATTCCTAGCAACAACAAATCGCTGAAGTCGATAATCATAGAGATACTGGTCAGACAGCCCAAAAACGTACAGACAACGTAGATAGCCTTGAACAGAAGTGTGCTTTGCTCACCGAACAGATAGGTCCAAGCCTGTATACCGTAGTAGCTCCACGAGATGATGGTGGAAAAGGCAAACAGACAAACCGCGATGCTAAGCACAACGGGGAACCAGCTCACCACAGAGCCAAAGGCACTCGCCGTCATCGCGACACCGCTGAGTTCTTCACCCGTATCAAGATAAACACCGGTAAGAACAATGGTAATCGCGGTGAGATTACAGATAATAACGGTATCGATTAACGGCTCTAGGAGAGAAACCAACCCTTCTCTAATCGGTTCATCGGTACGGGCCGCAGAGTGAGCGATCGCAGCTGAGCCTACACCGGCCTCGTTCGAAAAAGAGCTCCGCCGAATACCCTGTACCATCACACCCACTAGACCACCACCCACAGCCTTCGGCACAAATGCCTCAGAAACAATGGTGCCGATAGCCGCCGGCACTTGAGTGATATTTGAAATAATCACCACCAGGCAAGCAAGCACATAGAGTACAGCCATCGCAGGCACTAGCTTTTCGGCAACCGAGCCAATGCGCTTGATGCCGCCAATAATGACGAATGCCGATAGCGCTGCCAGCACTAGGCCAAACAGCCATGCGGGCAATCCTGGAAATAGCCCAGAGATAGCGGCATAGGCCTGGTTAGACTGAAACATATTTGCGCCGCCCAAGCTACCGCCAAGGCAGAGGATACAAAACAGAACAGCCAGCCCCTGCCCCAAAGGCCGCATCCCCCGAGCAGCCAAGCCTTGGTTGAGGTAGTACATCGGCCCACCCAAAATCGTGCCATCTGGTAGGCGGCGGCGATACTTAACTGCCAGCGTGCATTCCACAAACTTACTGACCATGCCGCAGGCCCCCGCAACCGTCAGCCAAAACATAGCCCCTGGCCCACCGAGCTGAATCGCGATCGCCACCCCGGCAATGTTGCCTAGGCCCACCGTTCCAGAAACTGCTGTCGCTAGGGCCTGGAAGTGAGAAACCTCACCTTCGTCGTGGGAGTCATCGTCGAATTTGCCCTGAACAACTGCGATCGCATGCTTGAGACCACGCAGGTTGATAAACCCCATCCGCAGGGTAAAAAAGACCGCCCCGACAAACAGCCACAGCACAATAAATGGAAAGCCATTTTCACCGCCGATTTTAAAGAAAAGTAAAACAGCGAGAAAATCGACAATGGGCTGAAAAATGCTGTCTGCCAGTGAGGCAGATTCGGCGGTTTCTTGAGCAATCGCAGCAGGCGCGGCAATCGCCATTAGCAATAGCAGCATAGGCAACATCGCCCAGCCATCGGGCCCACGGCTAAACCACCTAGCCGACAGCCTTGTAAGCCCTGAAAACCAGTCTCTTATCGTAGAGACCTGTAAACCTTTACGATTTATCATTTGAGCTCCATATTGAATTTGCCAAAGGTCATAGCAGCCTTCACGCATGCAGATACTGGCCGCTGGTCACCAGGATCTCCTGATAGATCTGGTGGCGAAAAGTAGCGAGATAAACACGATGTTTCTGATATTTGCCGATATCGAAAATTACCACGCGAGGCAGGCCAAGACTGTTAATTTAATTACCGGGTTCAGTAAATGCACTGACGCAAAACGTAATGCTCAGTGGGCACACAGGATCAAAGCTTCACCAAAGCCTGACAGAGCACATCTGAAAAATAATGGCTAAGAAGGGTTGTATAGCAGGTGGACTCAGTAGTTCGTCTCTCATTACAGACCATTCATTTACTGGCACGACCGATATGGCCCGGAAAAAATCACTCACAAAGAAAGAAATTCGGGGGCTAGTTTTACTCCTTTTAGGGGCATCGGGATTCGCCATAGCTGCCGCCATCGGCTTCTTAGGTGAAGCGGCTCAGTTCCTCGCGGTCATTTACTTAGTGCTGTTGACAACGACAGTTGTGCCTGGCCTGCTAGCTGTTCTCACAATTGGCTGGATCGTATGGTTACGGAAAAAGCAGATTTGGGCCCGAAACGCTGCTATTGCCTCTGGCGTACTCGTTCTCTTTTCTGTAGGGCAATTCGCAGGCATTGTAGCGTTGAGTGGCGTAGCCAAAGAGCGAGGCAACCGATCGAAAGTAAACTGTGAGCGACTGATACCCTACCTGGAAAGCTACCATGCGGTTCACAGGTCTTACCCTAAAAGGCTAAGCGAGCTAGAACAGTTTTCGGCACTGCCGCCCGATCTTGACACTGGGGAGTGTGAATATTTTGGAAAAGCAAACGGCTTCTCTTTGGTGACAGACGTTTTCTGGACTGGCTATGCCTACTATGACACTGACACTAGAGAATGGGTATATGTAGATTAGTCCTGATATTCGAGCAGTATGTACTCCAAACTTTTGCAGCGGTTGAACCAGCTAGTACTTCTGAATCCACAGCAGCAGCGATCGCTCTGCGCCGCACTTAAGGTAATCGATATTTCGACTGACGATGTTTTGTTAGAGCGAGGGCAGGTCTCTAACCATATTTATTTTCTCTTGGATGGGGTTGTGCGCGCCTCGTGCGAGGTAGAGGGAAAAGACGTCACGCGCTGGTTTAGCTTTGAGGGAGATTTTGCCTCTGCGTACTTTAGCTTTGTGTATCGCCAGCCTAGCGAAGATGCCATCGTGCCCATTACAAACACAAAGGTGCTTGCGCTCAGCTATGGCGCACTGCAAGATCTCTCGCGGCAAGATAGTATCTGGATCGATCTCAATCGGCATTTGTTGGAGTATTACTACACAACGCTGCAAGCGCGGGTGATGGCCTTTCAAACCAAGTCAACGGCGGAGCGGTATCAGAGTCTTTTGAGAGAGCATCCTGATATTGAAGGAAAGGTGCCGCTGGGGTATTTGGCGTCTTATTTGGGGATGTCGCAAGAGACACTGAGTCGAATACGGGCAAAGAAGAAGTCCTGATAATTTTTAGAGCGGGCTTGAGGTAAGAGGCCCCATCCTCGAGTTCGGGGCTCTGAGGCAAGACGCGCTGTGATGGTGTTTGATTGTGGTGTTTGATTGTGGTGTTTGATTGTGGTGTTTGATTTAAGTCAAAGGGTGGGGTGGTTTTGATTTAAATCAAAGCTTGGGGCTGTTTTAGGGTTGGGTGCGATCGCTACTATCGACATAGTCAAACAAAATAGTCAAACAAACAAGAGAGTTTAGACCATGCTTCGATACCGACCTGTGCTCACACCTTCATTGCTGCGGTC
>ERZ1740070.321-NODE-321-length-33513-cov-7.660261_pt1 | contig 33513 bp, 32 predicted proteins | sample MGYA00581734_ERZ1740070 | MGnify/ENA primary metagenome ERZ1740070 (study PRJEB43018, sample SAMN04849744) | marine metagenome | isolation source: floating plastic debris | place: Pacific Ocean | collected 2008-09-01 | study: EMG produced TPA metagenomics assembly... | reverse complement strand
CCAAACCCAGTCACGTCGTCCGGGATTGATGCGCGCTTTGTCGTCAACACGCTTGCGCCTTACGTTTTGACGCAAAGGTTGTTGTCGATCATCCCCAAAACGGGTCGCGTGGTGAACTTGTCGTCGGCGGCGCAAGCGCCCGTGGACGTGGCCGCCATGACAAGTGGACGATCCATGGACCACATGGAAGCCTATGCCCAAAGTAAATTGGCCATCACAATATGGACGCAGGAACTGGCCAAGACCTTGCCGACAGGGCCAGCTATCATCGCCGTGAACCCCGGGTCTTTGTTGGCGTCCAAGATGGTCAAAGAGGGGTTTGGGATCGCAGGCAACGACCTATCGATTGGTGCAGATATCCTGATCAAAGCCGCGCTGGATGACAGTTTTGCAGACAAATCAGGCGCGTATTTTGACAACGATTCCGGTCGTTTTGCCCCACCGCATTCAGCTGCGGAAAGTGCAGAACACCGAAGCGCCGTCATGGAAGCGATTGAAAAGCTCATTGCATAGGGTGCGCCTGAATGGTTGGCTATTCGTTCATCTAATCAAGCATCGCTAACCAGGTTTCCTTGCGGGCGAATGGCCATAACCTCCGACGCATTCACGCCTCGTGCTGTTCGAAGAGGCCAGCATCAACAAACTGAAAGGCCGTACATTTGATAGGGGGCGCTTGCTCCGACTTACATTTTTGTAACTCTCGGTACAGGCGCAGGAGAGCTTGCCAACACATATCCGCAATCAGGCTTTTGCGGAGCATTTCATGCAGAAATCCACGCTCATCATCGGCAGTGCGTTTGCGCTGTTCCACCTCTTGCTGGTCGCCCCTTTTGTCCCGGTCGCCAACATATTGCCAGCCTGGCTGGGCGCGCTGTCTTTGTCCTCCATGGCCGTGTCGCTGATCCTTGCAGCAAGATGGCGTCTGATGGATCGGTTTATGGGTGGGCCCGACAAGTCATATGTCGCACACCGTTGGTTGGGGTTCTTTGCGCTGGCCGGTGCCTTGGGCCACTGGGCTTTGGCATCGTCCGTTGGCGCAGGTGTGTTGCCGGTCCTGGCCGAAAGCGGCGAAGAGTCGGGCACGATTGCCGCGCTTGGGTTGGTCGTGATGACGGCAGCGGCCATGGTCCGCGCGATCCCGTACCATCTTTGGAAGCTGAGTCACATGTTGATGGGGCCGATATTTTTGCTGGCGGCGTACCACACGTTCTTTGTCGCAAGCCCGCTTGCAGTTGGCGTGGCCCCCTGGACATTGATGGCAATCGTTTCGGCAGTTGGGCTGGTCGCTTGGGGCCAGACACTGCTTCGTAAGCGGATGCCAACCAAGCTGGTGACGGTTTCGCGGGTCACGCCGTTCGAAGGCGGTGTTGACGTGACGCTGTCTTCCGACACGCCCTTGCCGCGCTACAGGCCCGGGCAGTTTGCGACGCTGTCGCACAATCAGGCGCGATCAGAGGCGCATCCGTTCACGATCGCCGGTGGTGATGAATGGTCACGCCGTTTCGTGATCCGCGCTGCTGGCGACTGGACCGGGGCTTTTGTTCAGAATGTCGCGAAAGGGGATGTCATCCGAATGAGCGGTGGTTTCGGACGGTTTCTGCCGCAGGTTGACGCCAAAAGAAAAGAGCAGCTTTGGGTCGCGGGAGGTGTCGGGATAACGCCTTTCCTTGCGGCGCTTGAGCGGATGACCCCGGACGATAGCGCGCGCGTCATCCTGATCTATTGCATACGTTCGCGTGCGTCCGCAGGAGCCATTGAGACCGTAGAAAAACATGCTGCACGACTGCCGCAACTGGCGCTGACAGTTGTCAACGAAGCTGACGGCAATCTCTTGATCGAGTCGCGCCTTGCTGACGTCATCCGCGGGATGTCATACGATGCTGAGGCGTATCTTTGTGGTCCTGATCCTCTGAAGCACGTTGTTGAACTGGCATGGAGTACACAAGGTAAAACCGGCAGCATTTATAGTGAAAGATTTGACTTCCGCGGTGCCTACGGTTTGTCTGACTTGATCTATATCGGCGACCCGGTCATTGCGTCGGCGCGGCTTTGGGTGAAGTCAAAGATGAGTGCAACGAATGCGCCTGTTGGTTCTTGAAGATGATCAATCGCTTGGCCCCTGGACAGAAAAGGGTCTGCGCGAGGCCGGTCATGTCGTTGACCTGTTCACGGATGGCAAAGACGCGTTGATCGCTGCCATGGGCCAAGACTACAACGTTCTTGTGCTCGACCGTATGGTGCCCGGGCTAGACGGGCTGTCGGTTCTAAGGGCGTTAAGAGAGGCCAAGGTCACGACGCCTGCCATTTTCCTCACTGCGCTGGGCGAGGTAGACGATCGTGTTGCAGGGCTTCGCGCAGGTGGGGATGATTATCTGGTCAAACCATTCGCATTTAGTGAATTGCTGGCCCGGATTGAGGTCTTGGTGCGGCGTGGTGGATTGTCAGAAGAACAGTCGTCGATTGTGACCGCCGGAGATATCACGATTAACCTGCACAAACGCAGTTGCACCCGAAAGGGCCAGCCGGTTGACCTCAATCCCAAAGAGTTCCTGCTGCTGGAAGTGTTCCTGCAATCCAAGGGTCGCGTGCAAACCCGGACGATGTTGTTGGAACGGGTGTGGGACATGAATTTTGATCCGACCACCAGTGTTGTTGAAACCCACATCAGCCGCTTGCGCCGCAAGATTGAAAAGCCCTTTGGCGACACGGTGATCCGCAACATCCGCGGTACGGGATATGTTTTTGAGCCGGCTGCATAGATTGCTGCGTCTGTCCGCCGTTCGGCAAGCGCTAGGGTTCTTATTGCTGTTCACTGCCATTTCGATCGTTGCCTGGGGTGGAACGTTCTTTCTGGTCAGTCGGGATATGCAGCGCACCGTTGACGCAAGATTGTTGGACCGGATGGAGGCGACCATCGCGTCTCTCGACGCGGGCCTCGGTCTTGTCGTGTCTGACAGCGATGAGCTTGCGGGTTTTGTGGATGATACCGTCCGTGAAGGGTTCCGGACCGAAGACATTAAGGGTGGTTCAGATGAAGTGCGGTACCTTGTTCGGCCAACCTCGCATGGGCGGCTGCAACTTGGTGAAAACACAGAGCGACAAGAGGAACTGCGGGATATCCTTGCCGGTGGGATGCAGATCAGTCTGGCTGCAACGATCTTCCTTACCAGCCTTCTTGGCCTTTGGATCGCCCGCCGTAGTCAAGATCGCCTAAACGTTGTTAGTTCCGGTTTGGCGAAAGTTGCACAAGGCGATTTGGGTGCCCGTATCGCATTATCTGGCAATGACGATCTTAGCCTGTTGGCCGACAGGATTGACGGCACCACAGCCCGGCTTGAAACGGTCGTGACGCAAATGCGGGTGCAATCGTCCAACATCGCCCATGACCTGCGAACCCCACTGGCGCGTCTTCGGGCGCAGCTTGAAACCAACTTGTTGGCATTGCTGGAACAGGACCGGCCAGTGGAGGCGGAGGACCTCGAAAGTGCGCTAGAGCAGATTGATCGCCTCACTGGAACGTTTGAAGCGCTGCTGCGATTGGCAAGGATTGAAAGCGGCGCGGGGCGTGACGCGTTTCAGACCGTGCATTTGAAAAACCTTGTTGCGGAGGTCGTGGACACATACGGCCCCGTTGTCGAAGAGGCTGGTCAGACGCTCGACGTTGCCATGCAGGATGCAACCTCGATCTTGAGTGATCCCGAAATGCTGGTTCAGCTTCTTGCGAACCTCATACAAAACGCGCTGCGCCATGGCGCGGCACAGCAGACCATCAGTATTCGCCTGCACGGTCCAAGGTTGATTGTCACGGATCAAGGGCCCGGCATCCCGTTTGAAGAACGTGAAAATGTCTTGCAGCCCCTTCATCAAGGAGAGGCAACCCGCCAGGGTGAGGGGTATGGCGTCGGCCTGTCGCTGGTTCGCGCCATATCAGAACTTCATGGCGCAGAGCTGTCTTTGTCGGATGGGCCGAACGGTCGGGGTCTGCGTGTTACCGTGAATTTCCCAAAACTTACAAAATTGTAAGTCTCTGGTGAGCGCTGGGAAAGCCTGACGCCCGAAAAGCCGAAGTGAGATTTCTGTTTGCGATGATGTCACGCGCCACAGCTGCGGGTGCGCAGCGCAGCGTGCTTTTTGCGACAAGGGAGCCACTCATGAACCGCCGCCAGTTTTTGTTTGCCAGCGCCGCGTCGACAACGATGCTCGGTTCGGTTGGTTTGGCGCAGACAGCGACACGTCCGCTTCCCTTGATCCCAATGACAGACCTAACGGGTGGTATCGATGCGCGGGTTCCGCTGAATCTCGCGCCCGGCACACACGACTTTGGCAACGGGGCAATCAGCCAGACACTCGGCATCAACCACAACTATCTTGGCCCTGTCATTCGGGCAAAGCAGGGTCAGACCATTCCGTTTGATGTGGCCAACGCGATTGGGGATACGTCGACAATCCACTGGCATGGCCTTCACATCCCCGGTGATGTCGATGGCGGACCTCATCAAGAAATCGCGGATGGCGACGTGTGGTCGCCGGACGTGCCGATTGTTCAGCATGCCTCGATGAACTGGTTTCACTCGCACATGCACGGGAAAACAGCGCAGCAAACCTACAAGGGCCTCGCCGGTGTTCTGCTGATTGAGGACGACGCGAGCTTGTCCGCCGACTTGCCGAAAACCTATGGCGTTGATGACTTCACAATCGTGCTGCAAGACAAAGCCTTCGATGCAAGTGGCCGGATGGGTTATGCGTTGACAGCAGAGGTGTTTGAGGACGGGTTTGAAGGCGACACGATGGTCGTTAACGGAGCAATCGCACCCGTGTCTCAAACCGTGCCGACCGGTCTGGTGCGCCTGCGCATCCTCAATGCCTGCAATGCCCGGTTCCTCGAACTCTCGATGGAGACAGGCGCATTGACCGTGATTGCCTCGGACGGTGGGTTCCTGTCTTCTGCTGTAGAGGCAGAAAGCATCCTGATGTCCCCCGGTGAGCGCTACGAAGTGCTTGTCAACATGAATACGATCGACACAAATGCGCTGAACGTGAACTTAGCGGGCGATGGCGGTGGGTTCTTCGCGGGGCTGTTTGGTGGCAACCAGTTGACACCGGTTCTGACATTGTCGCGTACGGCAGATGAAGGGTTCACCGGTGCAATGCCAGACAAACTGGCAAACCTCGACGCGCCCCGCCCACAAGAGGCAACGGTCACGCGGTCTTTTGAGTTGCAAATGGATGTCGGTGCCGACCTTGTCGCGCTCGCAATTGCCTGGGACAATTTCTGCGGCAATGCGGGTGCGATGGCGATCAACGGTCAACCGATGAATATGGACCGGATTGATGAAACGGTCCGCAAAGGCGACACCGAGATTTGGCGCATCTCAGTTGATGACCAACTGCATCCCTTTCATATCCACGGATGCTCCTTCCGCATTCTTAGCCAAAGCGGGGCAGAGCCACCCGCCTATGCGCAAGGCTGGAAAGACATGGTGCATGTCGAAGACGGTTGGTCCGACGTGTTGGTCAGGTTCGATCATGAGGCGCCGGAAAACGCGCCTTACATGTACCACTGCCACATCCTGGAACATGAAGACTGCGGCATGATGGGGCAATTCACGGTCACCTAGGTTGGACTTTCTGATCCATAGCCAGAGAGTTATGCGCTAGACACGCCTTCATCGTATTCGTTCCGCAATCAGCAGACGCAGGCAGGTGATGATGGGGTTTTGGCTACCCAACTCAGAGAAAAGTGCGCACGAACGCATGAAGGCGCTCTCTGATTTTGTGGCAGGGTTGATCAGGATCGCCATCCTTGGCGCATTGACCGACGCGACCATGACCCGCTTGTTTGGAACCATTCTCGCGTCACAAAGTCCCTATTCGCTGCAATTCTTGTACGAGCTCTTCGGGCTGCTGGTGCTTGCGCTTGTCTTCGGTGGGCTACTGATAGCGCTTGCTTATCACTTGATCATGAACGCGCAGTTGCATGCGAGTGCTTGGGCACAGCTTTATCTGCTGCCGGATGGCGCACCGCGGTGGTTGCGTCGGGTGGTGTCTTATCTCGGATTGGTTATTTTCATTCCGCCATTGTTGATCTTTGTGTTTTCAGGTGGCGAATTCATAAGCGAATTCTTGGGATGGGATCCGGTTGAACCGCAAGCCACGCCACTCCAGTAGCTCGATACATTTCATATGCCATGAACTGGTTGAGATCGGAAGCGATCAGGGTGTGCGTTGCGAATTATGAGGTCAGTGAAGGTCTGTCCAATTCATCGATTTTGACCGTGTCGCGCGCGCCTAGCGCTTAGTGATCGCGAAATTGGAAACCAGAAAAAGTTCCAAGGTTTTTAATCACATATGTGTGTTTCGAAAAATGCGTTTTTCTTGGAACGAAGTCGCTCTGCCGTCGTTCTCACCACATAGCTCGCGACACAGAAGATCGCACAGCAGAATACGAACCAATCAGGCCCTCGGGCCGGAAAGGCTTAACAATGAAACGCATTATGATCGCAACCGCGCTGACAACAACACTGGCAACATCCGCCTTTGCTGTCACCGAAGGTCAAATCGACCAGATCGAAGCTTTCGCACCAGGTATGAACACATCCGTTCTGTCGGAAACTGAATTGCAGGCGGCATATGGCATCGTCACATCTGGGGATTCAGTCAGTGATAAGCGTGCGAAGCTGCGTTCGCTGACAGCCGATGGTGAGGCAGACGGTTTTGCGATGATCAGTGAAGCTGAAATGCTGCGATTGCAGCGCTATGCACCAAACATTGATCTGTCGCTGATCACGCAGTCGCAGGCAGAAGCTGCGCTTGCGATCACCTATGGTGGTGAATCCGAAGGTGACAAAGCGGAACGCGTCCAAGCGATTCTGTCCGATGCACAGGTCATCGACACAATGTCGGACGATATCACAGTGGGTCAGATTAATATGATCCAATCCTTCGCGCCGGACGTCGATGTCACGGAGCTGACCGAAGAAGATGTGGAATTGATCCTGTCATTCATTCACGGTGGCATGTCGCGCAGCGAAGCGCTGAGCAAGATTGAATCAATCGTGAACAGCTAAACTTCACTAGATAAAGGGGTCACCTTCGGGTGGCCCTTTTTCTATTCGATCCCCAAAATCGACTGCTTGTTGAGTTGTTAAGCGGCGACGCGTTCAATGGCCTGAATGATGAGCGTTTTCGCAAGACATGCCGCTGGCACAGCAGCATTGCAATTGTAGATTCGGGTTAATCCACAGGCTTCAGCGTGAGGATCAAGTGGCCTTCTCCGTAAATGGTATCTTGGCCGAATGAAGCCTTAAATGCCGCATGAATGACCGTGCGATGGCCGGTGTCGGGCGATGTTCAGGGGTCACGAAGTAGCTGCGATAGGTGATCGGGGACGCAAACGCGCGGAACAGGACCTCATCTGCGCGGTACTGCGCGACGGGGAAGGGATTGACCACGGTGATGCCAAGCCCTTCGCGGACGAGATCGACGGCGGCGAACGACGTAGATACCTCGGCGACGATCCGGGGTTTGCTCCGGCAACTTGCGAGCACCTTGTCCAACTGCGCGCGGCGCGCATGACAGTGTGTCAGGGCGATCAATCGTTCTCCATTCAGATCGGCCGGGTGCACGGTGTCGTGGCTCGCCAGTCGATGGTCCTGCTGCATGGCGCATACAGCTGCCGAAACGCGATAGGGTGTTAACGTTACGCCTTCGCGTGACATCTCTACACCAGTAAGCCCAAGATCGAAGCGTTCGTCCTGAATACTGCGAATGATGTCCTCAGAGGGAGAGACTTCGAGGCTGACAAAGAAGTGCGGATTGGCCGTCAGAAACGTTGCAATGTGATGGACAAGAAACCGGTGCGCATAAGTGGGTGGAGCCACCAGACGCAGCGTTTCTTGCGCTGGTTGCGGTGGTCCATCAATTCGATCAAGGGCCTCAAAAAGCGGGTCTAGCCGTTTGTTGAGCTGCGTAGCCTCTGACGTTGGGCGCAAACGGCCACCATCGCGTTCGAACAACAAGCGCCCCAAACGCGCTTCCAAACTGGAAATGGATCGGCTGACCGCAGACTGCGACAGTCCCAAACGCACAGCAGCTTTCGAGGTTGTGCCGCTCTCCATCAAGGCGCGCAAGGCTTCGTACTCTGGAAGACTGTGCCAGGTTCTTTCGGTCATTGGTCCTCCTGCGAAAGCCTCATAGCTCAATGAGGTTTTATCATGGACCTAATTATTTCATATGAGAAATTCTGGAGTAACCTAGACGCTTACCGCCTTGGGGGCGTCGCAAATTGCATACTAGCAACGATCCATCAATTTTTGACGGGCACAATGATGTCCTGCTTAAGCTCTACCGTTCCGGAGGTTTGAGCGCCGCAGACAGTTTTCTGACCGGGTGTGACGGGGCCATTGATGTTCCTTCTGCCCAGGCCGGTGGGTTTGGTGGCGGGTTTTTCGCCGTCTATGTGCCGTCTCCGATGGATATCGACGCCAAGTTTGCCGAGATGACCAAAGATCAATACGATCTGCCGCTGCCGGACCCCATCGACTGGGAAGACGCGTTCCCGGTGGTCATGGCGCAAGCTGCAGTGCTGTTTGATCTGGAAAAGCGCGGCGCGCTCAAGGTCTGTCGCAGTGCCGCTGATATTCGCGCGACGTTTGGCGCCGGCAAGATCGCCGCAATCTTTCATATCGAAGGCGCAGAAGCGATTGATCGTGATTTCCACACGCTCGACGTGTTGTACCAAGCGGGGCTGCGGTCGCTCGGTCCGGTCTGGAGTCGGCCTACGATCTTTGGCCATGGCGTGCCGTTTCGCTACCCCAGCGATGGGGATATCGGCCCGGGTCTAACGGACTATGGGTTACAACTGGTCAAACGTTGCAACGACATGGGCATCATGCTGGACCTGTCCCACCTTAATGAAGCGGGGTTCTGGGATGTGGCGCGGCATTCGACCAAGCCGCTTGTAGCTACGCATTCTAACGCGCACGCGATTTGCCCGCATGCGCGCAACCTGACTGACAAACAATTGGCCGCAATTCGCGAAAGCGATGGTATGGTTGGCCTGAACTTTGCCGTCGCCTTCCTGCGCGAAGACGGCAAGATGTTGGCAGATGTGCCGCTGGAGCAAATGCTGCGGCACATCGATCATCTGATTGAACACTTGGGCGAGGACCGTGTTGGGTTCGGCTCTGACTACGACGGGGCGGTTGTCCCAGAGGCGCTGACCTCTTGTGCAAACCTTCCCCAACTGAGGCACGCGATGGCGAAACATGGCTACAACGATGCGTTGATAGCCAAACTTTGCCACGGGAACTGGCTGCGCGTGCTTGAAAAGACATGGGGGGCGTAACTCCATTAGCCAGATTTGACGACAGTGAAAAGAAGAGGTTCCAAAAATGAATGCTTTTAACCGACTACTCTCAAGCGCCGCGATTGGCCTTGCGGTCAGTGTATCGTCCTTTGCGGCGCATGCGGAAACGCCTGCCAACATGTTGGTCATCGCGCACCGCATCGACGACATAACGACAATCGACCCAGCCGAAAGCTTTGAATTCGCAGGCTCCGACATCAGCCGCAACGTCTACGATCGCCTCGTCTATCTAGACCCGACGGACCTTGAGGCGGGTTACAAACCGCAGCATGCCGAAAGCTGGGAGGTGTCCGAAGACGGGCGCACCATCACCTTCACGATGCGCGAAGGCGTCACCTTTCAGTCTGGCAACCCGGTACGTGCAGAGGATGCGGCATTTTCTTTGCAACGCGCTGTGATCCTCGACAAGACACCGGCTTTCATCCTTACGCAGTTTGGCTTCACGCCCGACAACGTCGCCGAGACGATCAAGGCTGACGGCAACAAGCTGATGATCACGACCGACCAGAAATACGCGACCTCCTTTGTGCTGAACTGCCTGACAGCCACCATTGGCGCGATTGTCGATAAAGAAACGGTCATGGCCAATGAGGTGGACGGCGACATGGGCAACGAGTGGTTGAAAACCAACTCGGCAGGCTCTGGCCCCTACAAGCTGGACAGTTGGAAACCAAACGAATCCGTGACCCTGTCGTCCAACCCCGACTACTATGGTGGTGCGCCCGCGATGGAACGCGTGATCGTGCGTCACGTGTTGGAAAGCGCGTCGCAACGGCTTCTGCTTGAACGTGGTGACATCGACATCGCCCGTAACCTCAACCCCGAAGACATTGCAGGTGCTTCTGCGGCCGAAGGTGTTGTCATCGCCGACGAGTTGAAGGGCCGGTTGATGTATCTCGCCCTGAACCAGAAGCACCCTGAACTGAGCAAGCCGGAAGTGCGTCAGGCATTCAAATACCTGATCGATTACGAAGGCATGCGCGACAGCTTCCTGAAAGGGCAGTATACTATCCACCAGAACTTCCTGCCGCAGACCTATCTGGGCGCGTCAGACGAAAACCCGTTCTCCTATGACATCGAAAAAGCCAAGGCCCTGCTTGCCGAAGCTGGGGTCGAAGACCTTGAGATCGAGATTGGCGTTCGTGAAGCGCAAGAGCGTATTGAGATCGGCCAGTCCTTCCAGAACGCGGCTGCGCAAGCGGGGATCACCGTCAACATCACCGTCGGCACTGCCGCCCAAATACTTGGTCGCTACCGCGCGCGCGAGTTGGACGTGTACCTTGGCGCATGGGGTCCGGACTACCCCGACCCCCAGACCAATGCGGGTACCTTTGCCTACAATCCCGACAACTCGGACGAAGCGAACGCCACCGGTCTACTCGCTTGGCGCAACAGCTGGGACACCGGTGGTCTGACCGAAATGGTGGAAGCAGCCGTGACCGAAGGCGACCGCGACACGCGCGTCCAGATGTACCAAGACATCCAGGCCCAGTTCCGCGAAACCTCGCCTTTTGTCGTCATGTTCCAGCAGATCGAACAGTCTGCGTTGCGGGACAACGTGATGAATTGGTCCACCGGGCAGGCTGTAACCTCGGCGGCTTACTGGCAGGTGACCAAGTAAGTGGCGCTGACCGACAATAACGAGGAGGGGCGGATGTCCCTCCCACCTTGGCTCAAGACCACGCTCGTCACGCTTGGTTCTATCGCCGTGACCATGCTGGGCCTTTTGTTCATCACATTTATCATCGGCCGGGTCATGCCGATTGATCCCGTTCTTGCCATCGTGGGTGAACGCGCGTCGCAATCGACCTATGACGCTGTGTTTCAAGAGCTTGGCCTCGACAAGCCTCTGATCGTGCAATTCGGCTACTACATCTGGGACGTGGTGCGGCTCGACTTTGGCACATCACTTCTGAACGCCCGCCCCGTCGCTGAGGATATCGCACGTGTCTTCCCAGCTACGCTGGAACTCGCGACGCTTGGTATCTTCTTTGGCATTGTCCTGGGCGTCCCCTTGGGCGTTTTGGCTGCTGTGCGCAAAGGATCATGGATCGATCAGATTGCACGCGTCGTGGCGCTTGTGGGTTACTCCATGCCCATCTTTTGGCTCGGCCTCATGGGGCTACTTATCTTCTACGGCATTCTCGGCTGGGTCGGCGGGCCGGGCCGCGTCGGCATTTTCTATGTTGATGTTGTGCCATCCGTGACCGGAATGATCCTGGTTGATTCAATTCTGGATCGAAACTGGGACGTCTTCAAAGACGCTTTCAGCCACATCATCCTGCCCTCAGCGCTGCTGGGCTATTACTCGCTGGCTTACATCAGCCGCATGACGCGGTCGTTCATGCTGGAACAACTCAGCTCCGAATACGTCACCACGGCGCGGGTCAAAGGCATGTCCGAATGGGATGTGGTGTGGAAACACGCCTTCAAGAACATCCGCGTGCAACTGATCACCGTGATCGCGCTGAGCTATGCAAATCTTCTGGAAGGGTCCGTCCTGACCGAGATCATCTTTTCCTGGCCCGGCATCGGCAGCTACATCACCACCGCTTTGCTGAGCGCGGACATGAACGCGGTTCTGGGTGGAACGGTGGTTGTCGGGCTGATCTTCATCCTGCTCAATATCTTCTCTGACCTGCTCTACAAAGTCTTCGACCCGAGGGCGCGGTGATGGCGGACCAAACACTTAGACAGTGGTTGTTGACCGAGACGCCCACCTCTCGGCGGCACGCGAAGCTGTCGGCGCTGTATCAGGGGTGGCTGACATTCCGGTCCAACACCATGGCAATGGTCGGGCTAGGCATTCTTGTTCTGCTGATCCTGATTGCAGCGGCGGCCCCCATTCTGTCGCCGCATGATCCGTTTGTGCAAGACCTCGGCAACCGGCTCGCCCCATTGGGGAGCGAAGGGCACCTTCTGGGCACTGACAGCCTCGGGCGCGATATCCTGTCCCGGCTGATCTACGGCGCGCGTATCACACTCTACATCGTGGCACTGGTCGCGCTGATCGCGCCCGTCGCTGGGCTACTGGTCGGCACTGTGTCCGGCTACGCGGGTGGTTGGGTCGATATCGTTCTCATGCGGATCACCGACATCTTTCTGGCTTTCCCTCGCTTGGTACTGGCACTGGCCTTCGTCGCGGCGCTTGGGGCCGGGATCGAGAACGCGGTGCTTGCCATCTCACTCACCGCTTGGCCACCATACGCACGCATTGCGCGGGCTGAGACTTTGACGATCCGGTCCTCCGATTATATCGCTGCGATCCGGCTACAGGGGGCAGGGTCGTTGCGCATAATCACCCAGCACATCTGGCCGCTCTGCATCTCGTCGCTGATCGTTCGGGTCACGCTGGACATGGCGGGCATCATCCTGGCTGCTGCCGGTCTTGGTTTTCTTGGTCTTGGTGCGCAGCCGCCCAGCCCGGAATGGGGCGCGATGATCTCGGAAGGACGGCGCTTTATCCTCGACCACTGGTGGGTCGCGACCATGCCGGGTCTCGCCATTTTCACCGTGTCATTGGGCTTCAACCTGCTCGGCGATGGCCTACGCGACGTGCTTGATCCAAAGGCGGGCGAGTGATGGAACGGCTTCTCGATATCGAAAACCTCTGGGTCAAGTTTCCGACCCGCCAGGGTATCTTCGATGCGGTGCGCGGTGTCTCCTTCTCGCTTGGGCGGGAACGTCTTGGTATCGTGGGGGAAAGCGGTTCGGGCAAGTCGATGACGGGACGGGCGATTTTGCGATTGATCCGTTCCCCCGGCATGGTCGAAGCGGACCATATCAATCTTGATGGTGAGAACATCTTAGCGAAATCCGAAAAGGATATGCGCGCCGTGCGCGGGCAGCGGATATCGATGGTCATGCAGGACCCGAAGTTCTCGCTCAACCCGGTGATGACCATCGGGGAACAGATCATCGAGGCCTACCGGCTGCATTCAAAGGCCTCCAAGGCAGATGCGCACGCCAAGTCGCTGGAAATGCTTGAAGCGGTTTCGATCCGTAACCCCGAGCGTGTCATGCGCGCTTACCCGCACGAGATGTCGGGCGGCATGGGGCAGCGCATCATGATTGCGATGATGCTGATCCCGAACCCCGAAATCCTGATTGCGGATGAACCCACCTCAGCCTTGGATGTGTCGGTGCAACGACAGGTGCTCGACATCATGGACCGTCTGGTGAAAGAGCGCGGCATGGGGCTGATCTTTATCAGCCATGACCTGAACCTTGTGGCCGATTTCTGTGACCGCGTGCTGATCATGTATTCAGGCCGGATTGTTGAGGTTTGCGAGGCGGATAAGTTGCACGAGGCGACCCATCCCTACACGCGTGGGCTGTTGAACTCTTTGCCTCGCCTCGATGCGCCAAAAGACCGGTTGGAGGTGCTACGACGCGATCCAGCCTGGTCCGAAGCCGCCAGCGTGAGTGGTCGCGTATGAACATGTTGGAGATCGAAGGTCTGAACGTCTGGTTTGGCACCGCACGCGACAGGGTGGATGCGGTCAAAGCCGCAAGTTTCAGCGTCGCGCAGGGCCAAAGCTTTGGATTGGTCGGCGAAAGTGGGTCCGGCAAATCGACCATCTTGCGGGCGATCACGGGACTTGCGCCAACGTGGTCTGGCAAGATCACCGTCGCAGGGCAGCCCGTTTTGGCCAAACGCTCAAAATCGTTCTTTAAAACCGTTCAAATGGTATTCCAGGATCCGTACGCCTCATTGCACCCGCGCCATTCCGTTGATCAGGTGTTAGGCGAAACCCTCTACCTTCATGGCTTCAAGGACATCGACGCAAGGGTGGTAAAGCTGCTCGACGATGTGGGGTTAGGGCAGAAGTTCCGCTTCCGCTACCCACATCAGCTTTCAGGTGGGCAAAGGCAACGCGTGGCCATTGCGCGCGCCCTCGCGCCAGAGCCGACGCTATTGTTGCTGGATGAACCGACCTCCGCGCTCGATGTATCTGTGCAGGCCGAGATCCTGAACCTGCTTGTCGACTTACGACAAGAGCATCACCTGACCTATCTTATGGTGTCGCACGACCTCTCGGTCGTTGGGCACATGTGTGACAGTCTGGCCGTCATGAAGGATGGTGAGATCGTGGAAATCATGGATGTCGCGGCCCTTCGCCGAATGGAAGCGACGCATCCATACGCGCAGCATTTGCTGCAAGCCTCCGTCTGAAGCGGGGGCATTGAAGTAACCTAGAAAGGGGATCGTGATGAGACATTTCAGACTGACCTTGACGGCAAGCCTTTTGGCCAGCGCGTTGGCAGTGTCGCCACTGGCGGCAGAGACGCCGGACAACGTATTGGTTGTCGCGCAGAGTATTGACGACATTGTCACGATTGACCCGGCTTCAGCCTATGAATTCAGCTCGGGCGAATACGTGGCAAACACCTATGACACGCTGGTGCGCTACGACGCCATGGACACCACAGTTTTGGCCCCGGCCTTGGCCACTGAATGGAGCGTGGACGCAGACGCCAAAACAGTGACCTTCACCTTGCGTGATGGTGTGACCTTTCATTCCGGTAATCCGTTGCGCGGCGAAGATGTGGTCGGGTCATGGACCCGCGTCGTCACGCTAGACAAAGCACCCGCATTCATTCTGAAGCAGCTTGGCTGGACGCCCGAGAACATCGCTGAGATGGTGACGACAGAAGGCAACACTGTAACCGTCCGGTATGAGGGCGACTTTGCCCCATCTTTTGTGCTGAACGTGCTGGCCGCCCGGCCTGCCTCCATCGTCGACATGGAAACGGCGATGGCCAATGAAGTCGATGGCGATATGGGTCACGCCTGGATGAACCAGAACTCCGCCGGGACGGGGCCGTTTTCGCTACAAACCTATCGCCCCGCCGACATTCTGGCCCTGCAAGCAAACGCGGACTACTACCAAGGCGCGCCAGCAATGGAGCGGGTTGTCATTCAGCATAATCCCGAAGGTGCGACACAGCGCTTGCAGCTCGAAGCGGGTGACATCGACATGGCCAAAAACCTCGATCCTGGCCAGATTGCAGGGCTGGAGGGTGTCGAGGGCGTTCGGGTCGAGACCTACCCGCAAGCCGCTGTTCACTGGGTGTCGTTCAACCAGAAAGTGGACACTCTGACCGATCCTGCCGTTTGGGAAGCGGCACGGTATCTGGTGGACTACGAAGGCATGGCAGACGGCATGCTGAAAGGTCAGATGGAAGTGCATCAGGCCTTCTGGCCCGAAGGCTTCCCCGGTGCCCTGACCGACACGCCATTCAGCTATGACCCCGAAAAGGCGAAACAAATCCTCGCGGATGCGGGGGTAGAAACACCGATCAATGTCACGATGGACGTGATCTCTGCGCCAACCTTTGTTGAAATGGCCCAGGCCATTCAGGCGTCGTTTGCGGAAGGCGGGATCAACCTTGAAATCATCGCAGGCACCGGCGCGCAGGTGATCACCAAGTACCGCGCGCGTACACACGAGGCGATGCTGCTTTACTGGGGCCCAGACTTCATGGACCCGCACTCCAACGCCAAGGCGTTTGCCTTTAATGCGGACAATTCAGACGACAAATACGCCTCCACCACCACGTGGCGGAACGCGTGGATGCCGCCCGCGGAGTTGAATGAAAAGACCATGGCCGCACTTGGCGAACAGGACGCGGAGAAGCGGCTTGAGATGTACATGGACCTGCAGAGGGCAACGCAAGCCGAAGCACCGTTCGTCATCATGTTCCAGGCCATCAAGCAGGTCGCAATGCGTGACAACGTCGAAGGTTTCGTCAACGGCGCGACCTCGGATTACGTGTTCTACCGATTGGTCACCAAGGAATGAACGAATTGCGGTCTCGGCAAGATACCTACCGGGCGTTGCACGCGGCGACCGGTGGGCGTCTTTTTACGGTGACTGTGATTGACCGCGCCGCCGGGCTGGCGCGGCGGGTCTATACATCCCACCCCGACACCTATCCGGTGTCGGGCACCAAACCGATCCAGCCCAATGACTGGACCCGTCACGTAATTGATAACGCAAAGGTCTTTGTCGCCAACACAGTCGAAGAATTCGCGATTTACTTCCCCGATCATGCGCTGATCCAAAGCCTTGGTTGCGAGTCCGCGATCAACATCCCAGTGGTTGACGGCGATGTCGTTGGAACGGTGAACATCCTGAACGCAGCGCACTATTTCGACGAAGCAATGATTACGAAATGCACATCAGCTGTTCGGGCGCATAGTGATCAATTGTTACAGGCATTCGCTTCCGACGGCGTGTAAACGCGCCGGTCGAAAAGCTGCAAGTCTTCGCGACGGACATGTGCTTTCGGGCTTTAGGTCTCAAGGCTCACAGCGCATACGATGCCTGACCTTAAACAAACCGAAGCCGATGCTTCCTCAGGATTTCCACGAGGATGTGTTTTGCATAGCGGCGGTGGGCTCTGTGCGTTTCGCGGGCAGCGTCGGCGTCGCCTTCTTTGATCGCTTGATAGACCTTGCGGTGATCTTCGTTTGACTTGGTGGGCAAAGGCCGCAGCGTCAGGGTTGTGGCGCGTGCGCGGCGGACCTGATCGCTCATACGATCGACTATTTCGCGCACCCGGCTGTTGCCTCCCAGCCTGACCAGCTCTTTGTGAAACCGGTCGTCCGCGTCTGCCCACGTATCGAGGTCGGGCGCTGAAATCGCTTTGTCCATGTCATTGATTGCGTCGGCCAAGCCTTGCAAGTCCTGCTCTGAATAGCCAAAAGACGCGGCTTGTTCGGCGGCCAAGCTTTCAAGCTCGGTTAGCACATCGTAAATTTCGGCCATATCATCTGGTGACAATGGCAAGATGCGCACACCTTTGCGGGGGCGCATCTCCAAAAGGCCTTGCCCTTCCAGCATCAGGATTGCTTCGCGCACCGGTGTACGGGACATGTCGAGGTGTTGCGCGAGCTCGGATTCAAGATGGTCCGACCCGGCGGGCAAATCGCCTGCAAAGATCATCTGGCGAAGCTGCATCAAGGCGCGTTGGGAATTGTTGGCAGGTTTGTCAGTGGTCTTGTTGCTTACCATCAGCGCCCTGTAGCCATTGCTTTTGCCCGGTTTCGGCTGAAAGGTATATCGCCTCTTCAATCCGAACCACGTCAAGATAGTCGTCCGCCTGGTTTTCCAGCGGCTTGCCATCCAACAGGCCAGAAACGACGTGGCTTTGCAAGGCGTGAACACAATCACCGCCAAAGCCATCCCATGTGTCGGGCGGCAACAGCATGTGTGTGTCAACCTCTCCAAACGCTCTGAAAGTGACAGAGCCATCGCCAGAGAGCGCCAAGGTGCCTTTGCTGCCTTCCACCAAAGCTTCGCCCATCGTGCGGCGATGATTGTCGGAACTGTGGTCCAGATGGCGGTTGCCGTCGAACAGTGCACGCGCGCCGTTGGCGTGATCAAACAGGATGACCCCCGCATCTTCTCCAGCGATGACAGGGTTCACTTTTCTGAGGTCCGCGTAAACGGCGACAGGGTTGCCAAGCAGGTAGCGAAATGTGTCGATCCAATGCACCGCCGTTTCATGCACCAAAAAGCGCGGCATTTTCTGAAAGTAGGGCTGGCGATCCAGGTAAGCGTTAGGCCCTTGGCCGTCCCCAGGCCGTAGGCGGAACGTCACCTGCTGCACGGTTCCGATTTTGCCACCATCAAGCGCTGACTTGATCGCCCGATACCAGGGCTGAAATCGGAAGTTCTCGTGCACTACAATCGTGGCCCCCGCGCTTTTGGCGCGTGCCGTGATGTCGGTGGCCTCTTTGAGGTCTCGGCAAAACGGCTTTTGGCAGATGATCCATTTCACCCCTGCGGAAATCGCGGTTTGGATCGCGTCCGCATGAGAGGTCGGCGGCAAAATGATGTCCAGCAACTGCGGCTGTTTTTCCGCCAACATGGTGCCTAGATCAGAATAAGCGGGCAAGCCGGTGGCCTTGGCTTTCTCAAGGTCGGTGTCACAGGCGCCGACGAGCGTGACGCGCTCTAACCGGTTCCAACTGCCATAGTGGAACTGGCTGAAATAGCCCGCACCAAGGCAAGCAACCCGTATATTTTGGGTGGTCATGAGACGAACAGAGTATCCAAAACGGCCGACGCTGCGGTTTCGGTGGTGGCCTGTCCGCCCAGATCACGTGTCAGCGTTTGGCCCTGTGCCACCACATCTTCGACCGCTTCGCGCAAACGTGTGCCATCCCGCCTCATGCCTTCAATGCTGTGCTTGATCCCAAGCCAGTCGAGCATCATTGCCGCCGACAAGATCATGGCAAACGGATTGGCAAGCCCCTGTCCAGCAATGTCAGGGGCAGAGCCGTGACACGGTTGGAACACAGCGTTGTGCAGCCCGATATCTGCGGATGGCGCAAGGCCAAGCCCCCCCATAAGGCCAGCACCCAAATCAGACAGGATATCGCCAAACATGTTTTCGGTGACCATCACGTCGAAATCCCATGGCTTTTGGACCATCCACAAAGCGGTGGCGTCGACATACGCATGGTCCGCCATAATGTCCGGATGCCTTGCGGCCTCGGCATCGAACATCTCGCGGAAAAAGGCGAAGGCGCGGAACACGTTTGCTTTGTCGACACAGGTGACTTTGCCGGGGCCTCGACCCGCCGATTTTCGCGTGTGCGCGAGATCAAACGCAAAGCGGAACAGCTTTTCCGACACCTCGCGGGTGATCAAAAGCGTCTCGCGGGCGTCATCTTTGGTGACCTCACCGCGGCCTTGGGTATGAAACAGCCCTTCAGTGCTTTCTCGGATCAGAACAAAATCAATCTCGCGATCAGCTGGCATGTTGAGGGGCGTGCGTTGCCCTTTCTTAACCGTGACAGGGCGGACGCCCGCGAACAGAGACAGCGCTTTTCGCAGGTCGATCTGGGGCGAGATTTCAGTGCCGTCTTCGTAGCGCACATCCGGCAAACCCATGGCTGACAACAAGATCGCATCTGCGTCTCGCGCCAATTGCATAGAGGCCGCAGGCAGCGATTCGCCTGTTTTTGCATAATGGGCCGCCCCTGCCGGAGCGTCCTGAAAAGCCAGCGCATAGTCGTCTGACACGTCCGCCATCCGCCGCAGAATTTCAATCGTCGGGGCCATGATTTCAGGGCCAATCCCGTCTCCGTGAAAGACTGCGATGTCGAATGTTTTCTTCATGATGGCCTCTGTTCCGCTGCAAGTCGTATCGGCAATTTTTTCGAATGTTCCAATCGAAAAGTTGACAACGTATCTTTTAATGCATACGCAAATGAATGCAACAATGAACACTTTGTCTTTGGGAGGACAGATTGATGAGATTTGGTTTTGGCAAAACGGCTGTGGTTGCAGCTTTGGCGATGGGTTTGGGAACCGCCTCTGTCGCGCAGGAATATCCGTACCGTGACATCACAACGGCAGTGGTCTGGGGCGCAGGCGGCGGCACGGACAGCATCAACCGCATGATTATGGCCGAGATGGAAAAGCACCTTCCGGTATCGATCAACGTCATCAACCAGACAGGCGGCGTCGCGGGATCGAACGGGATGGTTTATGTCCAGAATCAGCCGGATGATGGGTACACGCTGGTGGGTCTATCGGAGTCGAATGTCACCGCGGCCGTGCAAGGCGGTTGGGACCAACGGTTCGATTATTGGTACCCGTTCATCGTGGGCGGATCGCCCGATCTGATCTCTGTGCCTGAAAACAGCCCCTACACCACACTTCAGGACATGGTCGCTGCGGCCAAGGCGGCACCCGGTCCCCTCCCAGCAGCCGCATCTGGCGCGGGGTCCATTCATCATCTGAACCTGCTCGCTATCCAGAACGGGGCCGATGCAGAGTTCCTCTTTGTGCCTTACGGCGGCTCTGCTCCGGGTCAGGAGGCTGCGATCGCGGGTGAGGTCGCACTGTTTGTGACGACTTTGGCGGAACAGGCGGCGTTGATCTCAGGTGGACACTTAAGCAAATTGACAATGCTGACCCCGGACAGTGCAGATATTGCAGGCATGACCGTACCATCCGCCTTCGACATTTATGACGGTTTGGACAAGTACCTTCCGCTAAAGCAGGCAATTGGATTTGCCGTCCATGACAGCGCATCCGATGATGTGAAAACGGCGTTGGGCACTGCCTTTGAAGCCGCCATCGCCTCTGACGTGGTGGCCGAATGGGCGTCCGCCAACAATTACGATGTCGGTGGCCAATACGGGGCAGAGGCGCAGGCAATCTTCACAACGCTGGAAGCCAACTTTGCCTACACCTTGCAAGAACTGGGCGCGACCACGGTCGACCCGGAAAGCCTTGGGATCGAGAAGCCCTAAACAGGGCACATCTCGAACCAAAAGACTGGAAAGTGCGGATGTCTCCCCCCGCGCTTTCCACGGCTCATCTGGCAGGACTGACAAGACATGGATGACGACGATACCGCTGTGTTGCGTGCAAGGGACTTTTGGGGCGCTTTGGTTCTGATCGGAGTGTCCGTGTTTTTCCTTTGGCGGACGCTCGACATACCGCTGTGGGGTGGAAACCGCGCAGGTGTCAGCGCTGCGTCGTGGTACAACTCTGCCGCAATTGTGCCGCTGGGCATCTTTTCTGCGATGCTGGTGTTGTCCATCATCCTTTTGATCATCGCGATCCGGGCAGGGGGCGCGCAACGCGCATTGACCGCTGTCGGGATCGGGTGGAACCGGGCTGAGGCGATCCGGTTCACCACCATCGGCATTATCCTCTTCTTCTACATTGCCGGTCTCGTCCCGCGCGTGGATTTTGTCATCTGCAGCGGGCTTTTGATCACCGCACTGACGTTTGGTTTCCATCAAGGCCAAGTCAAAAGGATGATCTTATCCGCATCGGTTGTCGCGATGTGCGGCGCCTATACGTTGGTGCAGCACCTGCCCCAATCGGAATGGGGTGCGCATGACGATGATGTTGTCACATTGATCGCATGGGCTGGGCTGACACTGATTGTGTTGGCGTCCGCACGCGGGGATCGCGTGTTGAAAGCCTGCCCCGTCATTGCGGTGACAGCCCCGGTTCTTTTGGTTTGCGCGATGGCGTTCGGGTTTCGGCAGAACGTTCCCAATCGCGGTGGTCTGATCTTCAAGCAGATCGAATACCACTACTACGTCACGCTCCGCCCGATCTGGAGGTCGTGATGGAGTTTGTGCTCCAGCAACTGGTCGGATTTGGAGGAGCGTTTTTTGCACTGGTCGCAGACCCACTGACCTACGCATACCTCATAGTCTCGGTCTTTCTTGGGATTACATTCGGCGCCCTACCGGGTCTGACAGCGACCCTTGCAGTGACCATTCTGACAGGGTTCTTCGGCAATAAGATCCCACTCGATTATTCCTTGATTGCACTTTTGGGCGCATATGTTGGCGCGATTTACGGCGGGTCTTACCCGTCGATCCTGCTCAACATTCCTGGCACCGCAGCAAGCGCTGCGACTGCAATGGATGGCTACCCGCTTGCCAAAGCCGGACGGGGTGGAGAGGCGTTGGGTCTGACCACAACGGCCAGCTTTATCGGCACTCTGATCGGCACAATTGCCCTTTTGGTGTTTGTCTGGGTGTTGCTGCTGCTGTCCAAGAACATCGCCAGCCCGGAAAAAGCATTGCTCGCGCTCTTTGGCATTCTCTTGTCCGGCACCCTGATGTCCGAAGACCTTGTGATCAAAGGCTGGATTGCGGGCTTGATCGGGCTCGCGATGGCGATGGTGGGGCTTGATCCATTGCTCAGCGAACCGCGCTACACCTTTGGCTGGTCGTATATGATGAGCGGTTTTCAGGTGGTGCCAGTCCTTATGGGGGCTTTCGCAGTGCCTCAGATCATCGACGGCATGCGCCATATGCAGGTGGGTAAGGTCATGGCGTTGAAAGGCCGTATCCTGCCCAATCTGCGCACCGTCCGAAAGAACCTGCCCACCATTACCCGATCCGGAGTTATCGGCACCGGGGTTGGTGCGCTTCCCGGTGTCGGGGAAGACGTCGCAGGTTGGGTCAGCTACGGGGTTGGCAAAACGGTCAGCGACGAGGGCGAGAAATTTGGCAAAGGCTCCCTCGACGGGCTGCTCTGTTCGGAAACCGCCAACAACGCCTGTATCGGCGGCGCGCTGATCCCGCTTTTGGTTCTTGGCATTCCAGGGTCTCCACCAGCGGCTGCGTTGATGGGGGCGTTTAAGATCAACAACATCATCCCTGGCCCCACGATAGACCCCGAGATCATCCTGCGCGTTGTCGCGATCATGGTGCTCGCGTCCTTCACCATGTTCATCATGGGCCTGTTTACAGCGCGGGTGTTCATCAAGATCCTGCGCATACCGCAGGTCGTGTTCCTGCCAATCGTCATGGTGCCGACAACCATCGGTTCCTTCAGCGTGGGCGGTGGCATCAACGACCTGTACCTGATGCTGGGCGTTGGGTTTGTGGCTTACTTTCTGAACATGCTGAAATTCCCAATCGCCCCTTTGGTCATTGGCGTCATTCTTGGCGGGCTCTTTGATGAAACCTTCCGCCGGTCACTGCTGATTTCGGGCGGTGACCTCTTTGTCTTTGCGTCCCGGCCGGTTGCTGGCATTCTGCTGATGCTGAACGTAGCCCTTGTGCTCAGCCAGTTTCCGGCGACCAAACGCATGTTTGCCCGCCTTCGCAATAGGATCGCTTAATGTACGCCGTGGTTGTTACCTTCCAAATACACCCCGATCAGGTTGCAGCCTTCCTGCCGCCAATGCTCGACAACGCAGCAACGTCGCTGGCACAGGAAGAGGGATGTCATCGCTTTGATGTCTGCACAGATCCGGGCCACCCAAACGAGGTTTTTCTGTACGAGCTATATACCGACCGCGCCGCGTTTGAGGCGCATCTGGCCAGCGCGCATTTCCAGTCGTTTGATGCACATGTTGCACCCATGATCGCCTCAAAAACTGTGCGGACTTACGAACAGGTGCACCCATGACCGAATGGGAGGTCTATGCCGTGAAATACGCGGACCGCAATGCGCGCACCCGTGCCGACAGTTTCATCTTTGATGACAACCACGACGCCCCCCATGCGATGGACTACTTTGTTTGGGTCCTCAGGCGCGGGGCTGAGACGATCCTAGTGGATACCGGTTACGACAGCGCCGAGGCCGCGTCCCGGGATCGCGCCATTCGGATTGATCCGGCAGAAGCCTTGAAACCGCTGGGCATCTCGCCCGAGAGCGTCACACAGATCATCGTCACACACCTGCACTATGACCACGCCGGTGGGCTTCATCTGTTCCCCAATGCCACGCTGCACCTTCAAGCCGCTGAAATGGCCTTCGCCACCGGCCCGTGCATGTGCCACGCCACGCTGAAGATGCCGTTCACCGCAGACCATGTGTGCGAAGCGATCAAGCGGCTTTATGCAGGCAAACTCGTATTTCACGATGGAGATGCCGAAGTTGCGGAAGGGGTGACTGTCCACTGCATCGGCGGTCACAGCCGCGGGCTGCAATGCGTGCGCGTCCACACCAAAGCCGGATGGATGGTGCTGGCATCAGACGCCGCGCATTACTACGAAAACGTCTTTGCGCGAAAACCCTTTCCCATCGTTGTTGATCTGCAAAATATGCTCGACGGGTTTGAGACGCTGCATCGGTTGGCATCAAAGCCCGACCTTATCATTCCCGGTCATGACCCGCTTGTGCGGGACTACTTTGCCGAAGCGATGGAACCACACATTCACCGGCTCGATATTGGCCCCATGAAAGCCGTGGTGACATGAAGCTTGGCGTCATTGCCGATGACTTTACCGGCGCGTCGGACATTGGCCTCACATTGGCCGAAGCGGGTATGTCCGTCACCCAATTCATTGGTGTTCCGGAAAGTCCGGCCACAACCGATCTGGACGCCGGGGTGGTTGCCCTCAAGTCCCGAACAGCGCCGGTTGAGGAGGCCGTTTCGCAATCGCTAGCCGCATGCGACTGGCTGCGCGCACAAGGTGCCGAACAAATCATCCTGAAGGTCTGTTCGACGTTCGACAGCACCGCAGCGGGCAATATCGGCCCGGTGCTGGACGCTTTGGCTGACAGGTTGGATGCAGGCCCTGTCATCGTGTGCCTGGCCTTTCCCGAAAACGGGCGAAGCGTGTATCAGGGCCACTTGTTTGTTGGGGATCGATTGTTGAGCGAAAGCGGGATGCAACATCATCCGTTGACCCCCATGACCGATCCCGATCTGAGGCGCGTACTGGCGGCCCAATCAAAGCGCGAGATTGGGTTCATTGATGCTTTGACAGTGCAACAAGGGGCGCAGGTAATTGCGCAGGCCCTCACCGCACCAGCCCACATTATCACGGATGCTATCACCGACGCGAACCTCATTGAGATTGGCCGCGCCGCCAAACCCTTGCCATTGCTCTGCGGCGGGTCCGGGATTGGCATCGGTCTGCCAGCCAATTTTGGTCACGCCCCTGCCGCCCCAGCCTGGGAGGCTGTGACAGGTCCCGGCGTCGTGTTTTCTGGCTCTTGCAGCATAGCCACACGGCAGCAGGTGGCGGCCTTCAGACGAGAAGCACCAAGCTATCAGATCGAAGCGGACCGGGCAGTGGCAAGGGACCACGACCTAGCTGAGATTGTGTCCTGGGCCATGTCACGACAAACCGCGCCGTTGATTTATTCATCCGCTGATCCCGCCGACGTGCAGGCTGCGCAAGACAAACACGGCGCCTCTGTCGCAGCACACGCCATTGAACAGGTGTTTGCTGATTTGGCGCGCGCTTTGGTCGACGCTGGCGTGCGACGTGTCGTGGTCGCCGGGGGCGAAACGTCGGGTGCTGTTGTGACCGGTCTTGGAGCAAGCGCATTAACCATTGGCCCGCGTGCGGCGGCAGGTGTCCCGTTGACCCGCGTTGGCAATACCGCGCTTGCTTTGAAATCGGGCAACTTTGGCGGACCTGATTTCTTTGCCGAGGCTCTGCGCCTGATGGAAACCGCCGCATGAGCGAGAGCGACAAGCTGCGCGAGGACATCTGCACAATTGCAAAATCACTGTTTGACCGCGGGCTGACCTGCGGCGCGTCCGGCAACCTTTCGGCTCGGCTGTCAGATGGATCGCTTCTTGTCACGCCTACGGGCAGTGCCTTGGGGTTTCTTAGTCCTGAACAGATCAGTCATCTCGACCAGAATGGGCAACTGCTTTCGGGCGACCCACCGACCAAGGAAATGCCATTACACACCGCGTTTTACGAGACGCGACGTGGTACGGGGGCGGTTGTCCATTTGCATTCCACCTATTCTGTCGCTGTTTCGATGTTACCGGATACGGACCCTGACAACGTTCTACTGTCGCTCACACCCTATTCGGTCATGCGCGTGGGCAAGGTTAAGCTGCTGCCGTTTTTTCTTCCGGGTGACCCGGCCATGGGGGATGCTGTGCGCGCGCTTGATGGCAAACGTTCAGCGGTGCTCTTGGCGAACCACGGCCCGGTTGTGGCGGGTACGGACATCTGGGCCGCGGCTTTTGCCATGGAAGAACTGGAAGAGACGGCAAAGCTGGCAATGCTGACAAAAGGTCTGTCGCCAAAAGCGTTGTCAGTGGAGGACGTGCAGTCCGTTGTTCGTGCGTTCAACGTGGATACGTAACAGTTTTCCGATTTGTAGCGTCCAGCTTAAGCAAACCTGTCGTACTGGCTGATTTGCCAAACCCGACCCGCTCACTGACGCCTTGGTCTTTCAGCCCAACCCGACCGTCAAAGTCTCGGGTCACACTGTGTATCAATGGTCTGTTGCGTGGTGCTGAGGTGATCCGATCTCATCCGCGAACCGTTCGAGATATGCGACCATGAATTCCGTTCGTTCCTTGGCAAGGGATTTCCCCGCTGGCGTCATCATCTGGTGCTGCAGCTTCAAAAGCTTTGTGTACCAATGTTCGATGGTAAAGCGGCTCTCGTCCAGATCCCGGTTTTTTCCAAAGGGATTAGTTGGATCATACAACGTCCGCCCCAAAGCACCGCTTACGGAAAAAACACGAGCGATGCCTACGGCACCCAGCGCATCAAGGCGGTCTGCATCGCGCAAAACACGGGCTTCATGGGTTTTGGGCGACACGCCTGCGGAAAAGCTATGCGCGATGATCGCATGCTGCACTGCGCGGCTTTCTTCGTTGGAGTAACCAAGATCTTGCAAAATGGGCCAGGCAGCATCCGCTGACTGATGCGACGCACGGCTGCGGTCTGGATGGTCTTTCGGCAGATTGACCAGATCGTGCAGATAGGCCCCGGCCATCAAAACGCGCATGTTTGTGTTGGCATCTGCAATCTGCTGCGCGTTTTGCCAGACGCGATCCAAATGGGCGAGATTGTGCGCCGGGTCTGCCCGCATATAGTGTTCGGCCGCCTGACGAAGACGGGACTGAAGGTCAGCCAATGCGCCCACGATTTTCGCCGATCTGACCGCGATGCAACAGCAGATGGTCGAGGATCACGCAGGCCATCATCGCCTCACCCACTGGCACCGCGCGAATACCCACGCAGGGGTCGTGGCGACCTTTGGTGATGATCTCAGTCTCTTCACCTGATTTGGTGATGGTGCGCCGCGTGCTCAGGATCGAGGAGGTTGGCTTGACCGCAAAACGCACGACGATGTTCTGTCCGGTTGAGATCCCACCCAACACGCCACCGGCATGGTTGGAGCTGTATTCCGGACCATCTTCGCCCATAAAGATCTCATCCGCATTGGCTGTGCCGGTCAGTGTGGCAGAGGCCATGCCTTCGCCGATTTCAACACCTTTGACAGCGTTGATGCTCATCATCGCCGCAGCTAGATCGGTGTCGATCTTGCCATAGATCGGGGCACCAAGGCCTGCCGGCACACCGCGCGCGACAACTTCGATGATCGCGCCAACGCTTTCGCCGGATTTTCGTAGCCCGTCGAGATAGCTTGCCCAATCTTCTGCCGCTTGTGCATCGGGCACCCAGAACGGGTTGTTGTCGATCTCGTCCCAATCGAACCGATCCCGGTCAATGCCATGTGGCCCCATCTGGGTCATGTATCCGGTGATCTGAACGCCCGGCACCAACGCCTTGATCGCCTCGCGCGCGAGACCACCCGCAGCCACCCGCGCCGCTGTTTCACGCGCAGAGGACCGTCCACCGCCGCGATAGTCGCGGATGCCGTATTTCTGCCAGTAGGTGATATCGGCATGCCCGGGGCGGAACTTTTCCATGATGTCAGAATAGTCTTTTGACCGCTGATCGGTGTTTTCGATCATCAATTGCACCGGCGTTCCGGTGGTTTGGCCCTCGAAAACACCCGACAGAATTTTCACCGCATCCGGTTCGCGCCGCTGCGTGGTGTATTTGCTCTGGCCCGGTTTGCGGCGGTCCAGCCAGTGCTGGATCATGGCCTCATCAATCGGCACACCCGGAGGGCAGCCATCAACCGTTGCACCCAAAGCAGGCCCGTGGCTTTCGCCCCAAGTTGTGACGCGGAACAGATGTCCGAGACTGTTCAGGCTCATACTGCGGCTCCTTGGCGTGAAGTGTGTCCTAGGGCAGGGGGGCGTGGTGCTCAAGAGGGGTTCGAATTGGCTGCGCCAATCCGACATGTTGGGGGCCAGCCCCCAAACCCCCGGAGTTTAGGGGCAAGATGAAGGAAACAGGTTTTCGGCTTGAAGACACTGTTGGACCGGTCTACCACTTTGGACACCTCGGGGTGCCAACATGGCTGAGATGCATACGCGAACCCGTTGAACCTGAACCGGTTAACACCGGCGGAGGGAAGGTCATGGATGTATCCCTGTCTTGCCCTCTCGTCGCAATTTAGGAGGATGCCCATGAAAAAGGCTCTTACATTTGCTGCGGGACTTCTTGCCTCGACCACGCTTGTGGCCGCGCAGGACACACCCGTTCTGACTGTCTATGCGGGCGATTATATCGTGTCGGAATGGGGCCCGGGCCCCAAGATCGAAGAGATGTTTGAGGCGCAATGCGACTGCGACCTGCAGTTCAAGCCAGGTGATCTGTTGCCGCGCATTCTGCTTGAAGGGGAGCAGACCGATGCGGATATCGTCTTTGGCTTGAACACAGACGTTACGAAAAAGGCGCGAGAAAGCGGTTTGTTTGCGCCACATGGCCAGGACACGTCGACTTTGACATTGCCAGTGGATTGGACCGACGAGGTTTTCTTGCCATTCAACTACGGCCACACGGCGTTCATCTACAATGAAGAGCGGATCACGGATGTGCCCGCGAGCTTTGATGACCTGCTGAATGCGCCCGATGATCTGAAGGTGGTGATACAGGATCCGCGGTCTTCCATTTCGGGCCTCGCTTTGGTGCTGTGGGTCAAGGCCGTGTACGGTGACAAGGCTGAGGCGGCGTGGGAGCAGCTTGCGCCTAAGATCCTGACAGTGACCAAGGGCTGGTCAGAAAGCTATGGTCTGTTCACAGATGGGGAAGCTGACATGGTGCTCAGCTACACCACATCACCAGCCTACCACATCATCGCCGAAGAGGACCGCACCAAGAAGGCGGCGATCTTCCCAGAAGGGCATTACTTCATGGTTGAACTGTCGGCCAAAGTTGCTGGCACAGATGTGCCGGAACTCGCGGATGAGTTTTTGGCCTTCCAGCTTTCCGAAGAGTTCCAGTCGATGATCGCCACCGGCAACTGGTCGTTCCCGGCAAAGCTGGATGCGGCGCAATGGCCAGACGGATTCAAGGAACTGAACTTGCCCGAGAAGGTGCTGTTCTATTCTGAAGACGAAGCCGCAGCATTGCGCGACGAAACGGTTGAGGAATGGCGGCGCGCGCTCTCGCAATAATCGCAGCACTCACGGTTGCCGGGCTGGTTGTCGGCCCGGTCACAGCCGTGATCCTGCGGGCTGATGCGTTTTCGGGATTTACCCCGGCTGACTGGCAAGCGCTGCGCTTCACCTTGGTGCAAGCCACGTTGTCGGCGTTGCTGAGCGTGTTGTTTGCCATTCCTTTAGCGCGCGCCCTTGCGCGTCGGCAATTTCCGGGGCGGAACCTGTTGGTTGCGCTGCTCGGGGCGCCGTTCATCCTGCCGGTGATCGTTGCAGTACTTGGGCTTTTGGCTGTGTTTGGCCAATCCGGTTTGCTTAATCGGGCCTTTGCGCCGCTGGGTCTGCCCGAGCTTCAGATTTACGGGCTGCATGGCGTTTTGCTGGCCCATGTTTTCTTCAACCTGCCGTTAGCGACCCGGCTGATCCTGCAAGGATGGCTTGCCGTCCCGGCAGAGCAGTTTCGACTGGCTGCAACACTCGGCTTAGGCAAGCGCGCATTGTGGCACACCGTTGAGCTTCCCTTGCTCAAGCGCATTGTGCCGGGCGCATTTGCGGTGATTTTTGTGATATGTCTGTCGTCGTTCGCGGTGGCCCTGACCCTTGGGGGTGGGCCCCGGGCGACGACGTTGGAGCTGGCGATTTATCAGTCCATGCGGTTCGATTTCGACCTCGCGCGCGCTGCTGCTCTGGGGTTGGTTCAACTGGGGCTGGCGCTGTCCGCAGGTCTTGTAGCGCTCAAGGTCACATCGATGCCTGTTGCGGCCAAAGGGCTCGACCGGGTTGTGCCGCGGTGGGATGGCCAGGACGGCGTCTCTCAAACACTCGACGTGGTTTGGATCGGTTTGGCCGCAGCTTTTCTGCTCACGCCGCTCGCGATGGTCGCGCTGAACGGTGTGGCGGGGATTACGACGCTGGGATGGTCTGTGTGGCAGGCCGCTGGGCATTCGATGTCTGTCGCACTTGGGTCGACACTGTTGTGCCTCTTGTGGGCGCTGCCTTTGGCAACACGCTGGGGAGAATGGCTTGGTCTTGCTGGCATCGCTTTGTCGCCGCTCGTTTTGGGGATTGGCCTCTTCCTGATTGTCAGGCCGTTTGCCAATCCGTTTGAACTGGCGCTCTACGTGACCGCCACCGTGAACGCGTTTGTCAGCCTGCCGTTTGTGCTGCGCATTCTGCGCCCCGAGGCTGAGGCCATTCGCGCTGACTACACCCGTTTGCGCGGCGCGCTGGGCTTGTCTGGTTGGGCATGGCTGCGTTGGGTGTTTCTGCCGCGTCTTAAGCGCCCGTTGGGGTTTGCGGCCGGTCTGACAGCGGCACTGTCGATGGGCGACCTAGGTGTGATCGCATTGTTCGCCGACCCGGATCGCGCAACGCTGCCACTAAAGGTGTTTCAATTGATGGGGGCTTACCGCATGGAACAGGCCGCTGGTGCGGCGCTGCTGCTTTTGATTCTGAGCCTTGGGCTGTTCTGGCTGTTCGACAAGGGAGGGCGCGTTGGCTCTGCATCTTGATCACATCCATGCTCGCGCGGGGAGTTTTGACCTTCATGCTGATCTGACAATCGAGGCGGGTGCGCGTGTGGCGGTCATCGGCGCGTCTGGGTCTGGCAAATCGACGGTGCTTGATGTGATTGCCGGGTTTCGTATGCCGCAGTCTGGTAAGGTGCGCTGGAACGGGCGTGCAATCACGCAGCACGCGCCGGCGCGACGCCCGATCAGCATTTTGTTTCAGGACACCAATCTGTTTCCGCATCTGACGATCCAGCAAAACCTTGCTTTGGCGCTTAATCCTGCGACGGGCGCTTTGCGCGCGCCAGACGTTCAAAGGATAGACCAGGTTCTCGATCGGGTCGGTCTTGGCGGGTTTGGTTCTCGTTACTTGTCGGAAATGTCGGGGGGTCAACAAAGCCGGGCGGCGTTAGCGCGTGTTCTGGTTCAGGCGCGCCCGGTCTTGTTACTGGACGAACCCTTTGCAGCGCTTGGACCAGCGCTGAAAGACGAGATGCTTGATCTTGTTGAAAGCGTGGCCAGCAGTGATGGCAGCACTGTCATCCTTGTCACCCACGATCCCAAAGATGCCGAACGTTTTGCGCCGCAGACGATTGTTGTCGAAAACGGGCAGGTTTTGCCGCCCCAAGACACAGTCGATTTGCTTAAAAATCCCCCCGAAGGATTGCGCGCATATCTAGGGTCGTGACCCCTCCATTGTGCAAAAGCTGGGCTCATTGACCCAAGTCAAGTCATCCGTCGCTCATCAGAGCTACAGTGCTTGCGCACATTCGGAGGAGGAGGAACGGAAATGTTCAAGAATATTGTAGTTGGGTTTGATGGCTCTGAAATGTCGGAGCGTGCGCTGCGCCTTGCATGTGATTTGGCGCAGAAATACGAAGGCGACATTCATCTTGTTCACACACAACAACCGCACACTGTCGCTTTCGCGATGGGGGCCGTCGCTGGGTATCACGCCGTTACAACAATGCCATCTCCGGCCGAGGTGCAATCGGCGGGCGAAAAGATCATCAACGTCGCAAAGTCTATTGCGAGTGAATATGGGTGCACCTTGTCAGAGACGCATGTGGATGTTGGGGAGCCGTCGGAGAAGATACTAGCCTGCGCCAAGGACCACGGCGCTGATCTGATTGTGACGGGCCGCAGAGGTTTGGGTGCCGTCGGGTCTCTTGTTCAGGGAAGCACGACGCTTGAGGTCAACCATCACGCGACATGCGCCTGCCTGTCTGTGATCTAAGATTTAAGCATCAAAACGAAAAAGCCCTGCCGGTTTGGCAGGGCTTTTTGTGTTTGTATAAGGTCAGGCGCTTACTCTTTGGCGCGCGCCTTAACCGGTGCCCAAATGCGCTTGTTGGTTAGGTAAAGCAGGACTGACAGCACAGTCAGGAACACCACGCCGACAAAGCCAGCTTGCTTACGAGCCATCATTTGCGGCTCGGCAGCCCACATCAAGAATGCCGCAACGTCCTGTGACTGCTGTTCGATCGTGGCTTCTGTGCCGTCCGCGAATTCTACGTCATCGCCGTAGAAGACCGGTGCCATCGAAATCCATCCGCCTGGGAACGCTTTGTTCTCGTACAGGATGGTGCCCGCTTCCTCTTTCTCTTCGCCAGTGTAACCGGCCAGCATCGAGGCGATATATTCCGGACCGCCCATACCTTTGAAGAACTGATTGATGCCCAGGCCGTAGGGGCCGTGGAAACCAGCACGGGCTTTCGCCATCATGCTCAGGTCAGGGGCACCAACAGCGTCGTTGGCTGGAAAGTGATCCGTCGGACGGGCCGGGCGGAAATCATCAATCTCAGCGTCGAACACTTCAAAGTTTTGCTCGGCATATGCGAGAACCTGCTCTTCGGGCATGCCGGGGCCATCGCTGGCCGACAGTGTCCGCAGAGGCACGTATTTCATCCCATGGCACGCGGAGCAGACCTGCGTGTAGATTTGCAAGCCGCGCTGAAGCTGAGCTTGATCGAAAGTGCCAAAAGCACCTTCGAACGAAAAGTCGTAGTTGTAGACTTCGCCCGCGCCCCCGGCAGCAAATGCGCCGGAGACAGGTGTGAGGGCCAATGTGGCCGCTAGGGCAAGTTTCTTAAGCATTGTTGCTTGTCCTTTCTTACTCGGCCGGTGTCGCTGCTGGAGCGCCATCTGTGGACGAGGACTTGCCGTAATGCGCCTGGAAGTCTTCTTCGATGGTCTCCGGCTGCGGCAGCGGCTTTTCAAGCACACCAAGCAGCGGCAGGATCACGAGGAAGTAGGCAAACCAGTATGTGGAGCCAACCAGGGCGATATACGGGTAAATACCTTCAGCAGGCATCGCGCCGACCCATGTGAGAACCACAAAGTTCACGACAAAGACCCAGAACCACATCTTGAACATCGGGCGATACCGGCCCGAACGTACGGAAGACGTGTCCAGCCACGGTGCCAGTGCCATCACGGCAATCGCACCAAACATCGCCAGAACACCAAAGAACTTGGCGTCGATGATGCCACCGGTCAGGAAGTTGACCGCGATCACCAGCCATACCTCGGTGTCGAACGCACGCAGGATTGCGTAGAATGGCAGGAAGTACCATTCGGGCACGATGTGCGCAGGCGTCGCCAGCGGGTTCGCTTCGATGTAGTTGTCTGGGTGACCCAGGTAGTTCGGCATGAAGCCAACCACGGCGAAGAATACCGCGAGGATGACTGCCAGCGCGAACAGGTCCTTGATCACAAAGTAGGGCCAGAACGGCAGGGTGTCTTTCTCGGCATCGGCTTTCGATGTGCGGCGCACTTCGACACCGGTCGGGTTGTTGTTGCCCGTGGTGTGGAAGGCCCAGATGTGCACCGCCACCAAAGCCGCGATCACGAAAGGCAGCAAATAATGCAGCGAGAAAAAGCGGTTCAGCGTTGCGTTATCCACGGCGG
>ERZ1740070.319-NODE-319-length-33761-cov-6.313861_pt1 | contig 33761 bp, 8 predicted proteins | sample MGYA00581734_ERZ1740070 | MGnify/ENA primary metagenome ERZ1740070 (study PRJEB43018, sample SAMN04849744) | marine metagenome | isolation source: floating plastic debris | place: Pacific Ocean | collected 2008-09-01 | study: EMG produced TPA metagenomics assembly... | reverse complement strand
ACGAGATCGGGACGGGTGACTGGAGTTCAGACGTGTGTCTTCCGATCTCTGATGGCTATGTGCGTTCCGAGGGCTGTGCTGCTTTTGTCTTAAAGCGATTTAGCGATGCTGTTGCCGATCGCGATCCGATTTTAGCCCTGATTCGAGGGTCTGCTATGAATCATGGGGGGGCGAGTGGTGGTCTCACCATTCCCAACGGCTCATCGCAACAGGCTACCATTCGAGATGCCCTAGGCCAAGCTGAGGTAAAACCTCAACAAATTCAATATGTTGAAGCTCAGGGTACGGGCACTCCTCTCGGCGACACCATTGAGGTGCGAGCCTTGGGCCAGGTATTTAAAGAAGAACGGCTGCCCGATTCTCCACTTCTTTTGGGCTCGGTCAAAACCAATATTGGCCATACAGAAACAGCCTCTGGATTGGCGAGTTTATTGAAGGTGACATTAGCACTCCAACATCGCCAACTTCCCCCTCATTTACATCTTCAGACTCTCAATCCTGACATTAACTTAGATCAAATTCCTGCTCAAATTCCCACTCAGTTAACACCCTGGCCGACAAGTTCAGGCCCTCGACTCGCCGGTATTAACTCCTTTGGTACAAGCGGTGCTAATGCCCACGCAGTGTTAGAAGAGGCACCGGTTTTCCCAGAGACTCAGCCGGCGCGAAAGTTGCCCGTATCTCTTCTGCCATTATCTGCCAAGACTCCAGCGGCACTGGTTGAGCTGGTTCAGCGATATGCTCAATTTTTGCAGGAGAATCCTACCGTTGAGCTAGCCGATCTATGTTTTACCGCCGGAGTGGGTCGGTCTCATTTTCAGCATCGATGTCTCTTTATGGCCACATCGATTCCCCAGCTTCAGCAAGCCCTTAACGACTATCTGCGCACCAATGGCACGTTAAATAGTACTGCTAACAACGAGTCGGATGCGACTCCTTTGAATGTAATTGGTTTCTTTCCTGAAATAACGGAGGATTTAGGAAACTGTAGCCAACTGTTGATGCAAACCCAGCCTAAGTTTCGAGCTGCTGTTGAACACTGTAATCAAGTTCTGACAGAGAAATTACAGGTTGCTGCCATTGATGTTTCCTCTCCGGACAATGTCAATACCTCTCTGCTTAATGTTGTGGTGCAGTATGCCCTCACTGAGCTGTGGCAGTCCTGGGGACTACACCCTTCAGCCTGGATGGGAACTGGCCAAGGTCGGCTGATGGCGGCATACCAGGCGGGTTATTTGAGCCTGATACAGCTGCTAGAGTGGACGGTGACTGCAGTGCCCGTTACATCACTGCAGTCACCGACAGGGCTACTCTATGACGAGTTTAATCAACCCATCCCCTCAGACTCTGTTCTAGGATGGCTACAGCAAAAACAACACTCTAAATTAGTGATTCCCTCTCAGGGTCCAGAGCAGATTTTGATTATGGGTAACATTGACCCCAGCTGGGGCAAATCTGAGCACTGGATCCCAGCATTAGATCCAGTCCAGCCATCTACAATTCTGTTGAGTTTAGGTGGGTTTTATCAGCGCGGGTTTGCCATTGATTGGGCTGGCTTCTATGACGAGACAAACCACCGGCGCATTCCTTTGCCTACCTATCCATTCCAGCGACAGCGCTATTGGAATGACCTGGCAGAAACAGCCGTACCTTTACATCACTCATCAGTAACGGCGGCTGTATTGGATAGCGACCTTACCCTAACAGGGCTATTGGCCCTGCATCCTGAACAGCAGCAGGCGCGTCTTGAGCAGGATTTAACGGCTCGGTTTGCCCAAGCGATTGGTGTGGATCGCTTGAGCAGCTCTGATACTGAGCCGATCACAGCAATGACTCCCATCAACACGCTGGCCCTGGACTCCATTATGGCCATTGAGCTCATATTTGATTTAGAAAATTGCCTGGGGCGTTCAGTCCCGTTGGCTCAGTTTTTAACCAGCCATACCATTGCCGATTTAGCTGCTCAAATCCTCGCTAGCTTAACTAGCGCAACAGTTCCGGCTACAGCTTTGCCAGCCGTTACGCTGGCTCCCGCTGAGCTCCACCAGCCGTTTCCCCTTAACGATATTCAAACCGCCTACTGGGTTGGGCGAGGCAAGACATTTGAGATGGGTAATGTTGCTGCCCATATCTATTCGGAAGTTGAAGGGCATGGAATAGACTGTGAGCGCCTGCAACAGGCTTTTAATCGCGTGATTGAACGTCATCCGGCTCTGTGTACAGTCCTATTGCCGGATGGTCAGCAACAAGTTTTAGATAAGTTGCCACTCTATGAAATCCACCCCTTAGACTGGCGAGCTCTATCCTCAGAAGAACAGCAACAACAGCTGAGTGATTTGCGAAATCGTCTCTCTCATCAGATGCTCGATCCTTATACTTGGCCGTTGTTTGAGTGCTGTCTGGTGCGTTTGGATGAGCAAACGGTGCGAATATTTCTGAGCATTGATAGTCTGCTCGTAGATGGGACTAGCCTCGGTATTATCGAGCGAGAATGGGGGCTGTTCTACAAAGATTTAGACATTCAGTTACCGCCCCTGGAGCTATCTTTCCGGGATTATGTGCTAGCAATCAAAGCCTTTGAAGAAACGGCGGGGTATGCGATCGCAAAAGCCTATTGGCAAGAACGGATTCCTCAGCTGCCTCCGGCTCCAAATTTACCCTTAGCAATCGCTCCAAGCCAGCTGACACACCCCCGCTTTGTTCGCCGGGTAGCCCGTTTAGATAGCGAACGGTGGCAGTTTTTAAAACAGCAGGCCACTCAAATGGGTCTAACTCCTTCTGCCTTGCTATTAGCCGTCTATGCCGAGGTTTTAGCCACCTGGAGCAAGTCAAAAACCTTTAGCATCAATTTGACCACCTTTAATCGGCTACCCATTCACCCCCAGGTCCAAAATCTAATCGGAGACTTTACGTCTCTTACCTTATTAGGGGTTGACTATACTCAGCCCAACGCCTTTAAGCACCGGGCACGGCAGCTACAGCAACAACTCTGGCAAGATCTTGAGCACAGCATGTTTAGTGGTGTTGCCGTAATGCGGGAAATGATGATCCAGACTAGAGAACAGGTGACTATGCCAGTTATCTTTACTAGTCTGTTGGCTAATCCCCAGCTGCAGGAACGCGCCGCTGCAGATACCAATTGGTTGGGCACTTTGGTTTACGCTGTTAGCCAAACTCCTCAGGTTTGGCTAGACAATCAGGTCTATGAAGAAAATGGTGAACTTGTTTACAATTGGGACACGGTTGAAGATCTGTTCCCAGCTGGAATGATAGATGACATGTTTGCCACCTATGGCCGACTGTTAGAGGACCTTGCCGTCAATGCTGAGGTATGGCAACAATCCCATCCGCTCTATTTGCCACAGGCTCAACAAACATTACAGCAGCAGCTCAATCAGACCCACACCTCTTTCCCTGCACTGCTGTTGCAAGAGGGCTTCTTTCAGCAAGCTCAGCACCAACCCCAGCATCCAGCAGTCGTTACACCAGAGCTAACCTTAACCTACGCTGAGCTGTATCAACGAGCTCATCAGGTGGCACACCGACTGCAGCGACTCGGGGTTGAACCCAACCAGCTAGTGGCCATCTCTATGGAGAAAGGCTGGGAACAAGTCGTTGCAGTTTACGGTATTTTGGCGGCTGGTGCTGCCTATGTTCCCATCGATCCCTCGCTGCCGCCAGAGCGTTGTACGTTTCTTCTAGAGCAGAGTCAGGTGAAGTGGGTGCTCAGTCAAAGCCACCTGTTACCAACCATGGCTTGGCCCCAAGCGCAGATGATTGCTGTAGATGCAGAAGATCTTCGCCAGGAGGATGATACCCCCTTACCATCCAAACAACAGCCCACGGATCTGGCCTACGTAATCTACACCTCTGGTTCAACAGGACTACCTAAGGGGGTGATGATCGATCACCAAGGGGCAATGAACACGATTCAGGATATTAACCAGCGCTTTAATGTTGGCCCCCAGGATCGCGTCTTTGCGCTCTCTTCCCTTAGCTTTGATTTGTCAGTTTACGATATCTTTGGCACCCTGGCGGCTGGTAGCACCATCGTCATACCACCGGCTAATGCTGCTAAAGATCCGGCTGTTTGGTCCCAAGTATTACAGCGTGAGCAAGTAACAATTTGGAACTCTGTACCGGCATTAATGCAAATGTTGGTAACCTACGCGGCCAATCGCCCAAACATTGTGCCTAGGTCATTACGATTAGCCTTGTTAAGTGGTGACTGGTTGCCCCTAAGTTTGCCGGATCAAATCCGAGCTTTAGTACCAAAGACTCAGGTCGTTAGTTTGGGAGGGGCTACAGAGGCTTCTATTTGGTCTATCTTTTATCCCATTAAAGAGATTGACCCCACCTGGACAAGTATTCTCTATGGTCGCCCGCTGGCCAATCAGCAGTTTTATGTACTAGATGAGCATTTAGAAAGCTGCCCAGTTTGGGTGCCCGGCCAACTTTACATTGGTGGTGCAGGCTTAGCCAAGGGGTATTGGTGTGATGATGATAAAACTACCGCCAGCTTTATCACCCATCCACGCACAGACAAGGTGCTCTATCGTACCGGCGACTTAGGGCGCTATCGACCAGAGGGCGAGATTGAGTTTTTGGGTCGTGAAGATACCCAAGTGAAAGTGGGAGGCTATCGTATTGAACTTGGGGAGATCGAAGCAGCCCTCGAACAACATCCTCAAGTAGCCCAAGCAGTAGTGTTAACAACAGGGGAAACAACTCAAGGACAGCAGCTAGTGGCCAATGTTTGTTTAGAGCCCGGTGTAACAGCAGACCTCTCAAACGCCGAAACCCTCCCAGTTGTTTCGGCGATATGCCATGAGCCTGTTCAACAGCCTGAGTGTTGGCAAACCGCTCTATCAACGGCGATTAGTCAAGCCGCTCAAGTCTCTGAGAGTGCTGACTGGCAAAGCTTTAAGAGATTTTGGCAGTATATGCAAGAGCTGTATCAGGTTGCTGTTGGCAGGGCAATGCATCAGTTAGGGCTGTTTACCAAGCCAGGTGAGCGCTTCACTCTAAAAGAGCTACAGCAGCGTAGTAAAATTCACCCTCGCTATCGTCATTGGTTAAAACGAGCGTTAGATCATTTAGTGCAGCAGGACTATTTGCACCAGCAGGGAGGTGAATATATACAACGTTTACCGCTACCTGAGACTATTTCCTCTGAGCTGATACAGAACCTGATTGCAGAGGTGAACCAAACTGTTAATTTGAGCAACACCTCAGCGACCAACCTCCTGGTCAAGACTGTGGACAGCCTGGCCGATATTCTTACAGAAAACCAACACTCAGCCGAATTTTATGCGGATGAAGCGGTCCCGGAAGTATATGAAAAACAGTTTCATACCAGTAATTTGGTAATGCAGCATGCGATCGCAGCCTTGGTAGAAAGTTGGAAGCCTGAAGGTACTCTGCGCATTCTTGAAGTTGGTGCCGGTATTGGCTCAACAACCAACTACGTACTCCCATTGCTGCCAGCAGAGCGTACTCAGTATGTCTTTACAGATATTTCCCCATATTTTATGCAGTTGGCCCAACAAAATTTTGCTGACTATCCCTTCCTGGAAACCAAATTATTCAATCTGGAACAATCTCCTCAAATTCAAAATTATCAGCTGCATAGCTTTGATTTAGTGATTGCGTCTAGTGTTTTGCATACCACTCGTGACATTGCTGAGACCCTGACGCACATTATTTCATTACTTAAGCCGGGGGGCGTTCTACTGCTATTGGAAGAGACCCAATTCCATGCTCCCTTTGATCTGTCCATGGGACTTCAGCAGGGCTTTGATCGATTTGAAGATACCGCACTCCGACAAGGCCATCCATTGCTTTCTCAAGAACAGTGGCAACAGGCGCTTCTGTCAGCGGGCTTTACGGAATGTCAGGTTTTATCCCAATCTGATACCGTGGCTCAATGGATCGGGTTTGATGTTTTTCTAGTGCGGGGACCTGCCACTGTGCGGTCATTCCAACCGGATAATCTCAATCTTTACCTAGAGCAGAAGCTGCCAGCGTATATGGTGCCCCAGAGCTATCTATCACTGGAGACGATTCCACTAACGGCTAATGGTAAGGTTGATCGCCGCACCTTACAGGCGCTGTGGCCCACGACTTCGGCTGTTAAGACAGCCTATATTGCGCCCCAAAATGCAGTTCAACAAAGAGTGGCGGGTATCTGGCAAGAACTGCTAGATCGCGATCGCATTGGCATCAAAGATAACTTTTTTGAATTAGGCGGTGACTCCCTGGTGGCTACCCAAGTCATGGCACGAGTCCAAGAAAGTTTCCAGGTAGAAGTCTCACTACGTCACCTGTTTGAGGGACCCACTGTGGCAAATCTGGCTGATGTAATTGTTCAAACGCTAGCAACACAGATAGATCCAGACCTGCTTAGCAGTCTGGAAACCGATGTAGAGGCAGAGACTGCTGACGTTCATAGTGTAGTAGGAGATATGGTTTGATGGATAACTTGGCAGATCGCATCTCTCAACTTTCCCCTGAACAGTTGGCTAAGCTCACTCAGAAGCTGCAACAAAAGCAACCACAGATACCCTCGATTCCAGTGCAGTCAAGGGATACTAATACCTTTCCCCTCTCATTTGCTCAGCAACGGCTGTGGTTTTTGCATCAACTACAGCCAGAGAGTCCCTTTTATAATGTTCCAGCCACTATTCAAGTAGCAGGGCCACTCAATGTGTTGGTTTTAGAGCGTAGCCTAACGGCTCTGTGTGATCGTCATGAACCCTTGCGTACGGTTTTTGCGCTCGATGCAACTCAAGCCCCCGTTCAGGTAATTCAGCCACCATCGCCCTGGGTTCTAGATGTCATAGACTTACAGGGACTTTCTCCTAAAGAACAACAGCAGCAAATTAAACAGTGCGAAGTTGCCGTAGCCACAACTCCTTTTAACTTAGCTAAAGGACCACTGTTTACAACGCGACTCTTACAGTTAGCTCCTGCCGAGCATATTCTGTATATCTGTTTTCACCACATCATTACGGATGGTTGGGCGCTACAACGTTTTGTGCATGAACTCAGCGCCCTTTACCAGGCATTTCAGCATGATCTGCCTTCTCCTTTAGCCCCCCTCAAGATCCAGTATGTAGATTATGCAGTTTGGCAGCGGCAGCACCTGCAGCAAAACCATAGCGACCGCCATTTGCACTATTGGCAACAGCAGCTAGAGGGGGTACCTACAGTGCTGAGATTGCCTACAGATTATCCTCGTCCTGCGGTTCAAAGCTTAAAGGGAGCCAGATATCCGCTGAAGTTAGGGCCAGCAATGACTCAATCCCTCAAGCGATTGAGTCAGGATGAAGGAACAACTCTCTTTATGACCGTCCTGGCGGCCTTTAATGTGCTGCTTTATCGCTATACGGAGCAAACAGATTTGTTAGTGGGGACCCCCGTGGCAAATCGTAATCAGGTGGCCACAGAGGAATTGATCGGCGTGCTGGTAAATATGCTAGCACTGCGCACTCAGCTGCAACGGGAAGACTCTTTCCATCAATTGCTGCAGCGAGTCAAAACATCAGTGGTGGATGCGAATGCTCATCAAGATTTACCGTTTGAACAACTGATAGACGCCATGCAAGTGCAGCGCTCTCGCAGCTACGCACCCTTGCTACAGGTGATCTTAACGGTCCAGGCTGCCCCTATGGGGAGGCTGATCTGTGGTGATCTAGTGCTACAGCCAGACTTTTTGGATACAAAAACGATTCAGTTTGACCTAGCGTTGCACCTGGTAGAAACTGCAGAAGGCTTGCAGGGTTCATTAACCTACAATACCGATCTGTTTTCGGCAGAGACGATTCATCGTATGGCCAATCACCTGCAGATGATTCTAGAAAAAATCATCTCGACACCTGATTGTTCTATTGCTCAAATACCACTACTAACACCTAGTGAGTCTGAAAAAGTGCTGCGACAGTGGCCTGAGACTCAGGTTTGCTTTCCCAAAACATTTATCCATAAGCTGTTTGAGCAGCAGGTTGAGCGCTGCCCACATCAACCAGCGGTAGTCTTTGCTAAAGAAAGCCTGAGCTATTTTGAGTTAAATACTCGGGCTAATCAACTAGCCCATTATTTACAGGCTGCTGGTGTTGGGCCTGAGACTTTTGTTGGCATCTATATAGAGCGCTCCATTGATATGGTGGTAGGGCTGTTGGGGATTCTCAAAGCTGGAGGAGCTTATGTACCCCTAGATCCCAACTATTCTGAGAATCGCCTTGGGTTTATTCTCAAGGATACTAATATATCTATACTAATTACCCAGGCTAACCTGGCAAACACCCTGCCAACAGCCAACAATATCCATACAATTTCTATAGATACTGATTGGTCCGTTGTTGCTAGCTCATCGTCAGAAAATCCCCCCACGTCGGTCTCACCCCGCAATCTGGCCTATGTGATTTACACTTCCGGCTCTACTGGCCAGCCCAAAGGAGTTATTGTAGAGCATCAGCAGCTGATGCTCTACACTCAGGCGATTACTCAAAGACTGCAACTTGAAGACTGTAAGAGCTTTGCAACGGTCTCTACATTTGCGGCAGATCTAGGCAATACTGTTATCTTTCCCGCTCTCACTAACGGTGGATGTCTTCACATTATAGAAACTGAACGGACGGTTAATCCTGAAGCCCTCGCCGAGTATTTTACTTATCATGTTATTGACTGTCTCAAAATTGTTCCATCTCATCTTGCTGCCCTGCTGACCACTGCTCAACCTGAGCGGGTTCTGCCCCAAAAACGTCTGATTCTTGGGGGTGAAGCCTGTTCACGAGCATTAATTGAGCAGATTCAGAGCTATGGAACGGAGTGTCTGATTTTTAACCATTATGGTCCTACAGAAACAACGGTTGGTGCTCTTACCCATGCGTTAGACACAGACTCTAACGTGGCTAAATCCGATGCTGAATTCTTAGAGTCGCCAACTGTGCCCCTAGGTCGTCCACTAGCCAATACCCAAATCTATCTGCTAGATGCCGAACTGCAGCCTGTTCCCCTTGGTGTACCTGGAGAGATTTATATCGGTGGGGCTGGGGTGGCTCGCGGCTACTTAAATCGACCCGACTTAACAGCTCAAAAATTTGTTGCTAACCCTTTTAGACCAGGACGGCTCTACAAAACGGGCGATCTAGGACGCTACCAGGCTAATGGCAACATCGAGTTTCTAGGAAGAATTGACCATCAGGTGAAACTCCGCGGATTTCGCATTGAGCTGGGCGAAATCGAGACTATGCTTAGTCAGCACGTAAAGCAATGTGTGGTTCTTGTACAAGCAGATACGTCTGGCAACTCTCAACTCGTCGCCTATGTCGTTATGGCTGCAGATCAGACTAACGTGACGGCGAGCGATCTAAAACAAACACTTAAAGGAGAACTCCCTGAGTACATGGTGCCGAATGTCATCATGTTTCTCGACGTGCTGCCGCTAACCCCTAATGGTAAGGTCGATCACAGGGCTTTGCCAGTCCCATCGGCAGCAGAATTAATGGCTGACCAAACCTATGTTGCCCCCCAAAGCGAGCGACAGCGTTTGCTGGTGCAACAGTTTGCTCAAGTTCTCTCATTGCCAGCAGAGCATATAGGCTTACATGCAGACTTCTTTGAACTCGGGGGGCATTCTCTGCTGGCGACCCAGCTGATGTCGCGACTACGGCAGATGTTTGAAGTAGATGTGTCGCTGCCGATTTTGTTTGAGGCATCCACTGTTGCTGAATTAGATCAGGTACTGCAAAGTCTAGAGAAGAGTGGAGCAACCCAGCAAACAATCCCCGCTATTGTGCCACTGTCGCCCACCGAACGAGATGCTTCAAAGCTTCCTCTTTCCTTTGCCCAACAGCGTCTGTGGTTTCTAAATCAGCTAGAGAGCAACTCAGCCATTTACAATATTCCGAAAGCGGTGCGTATCGAAGGTTCGTTGGATGTTACAGCCATGCAGCAGGCGCTTGATGCTTTGGTTGCTCGTCATGAGAGCTTACGTACCTGTTTTCCTGCCTGGGGTGACAGTGCAGTACAGTGTGTTTTTCCAAAATTCCACCTTCCGCTAACGGTCATTGAAGCGAGTGACTTAGACTATTCCATAACAAACTGGCTAACAGAGCAAGCCCAGCTACCGTTTGATTTAGAAACCGGACCGCTCTTGCGAGTCAAGCTTTTGAGGCTAGAGCCCACCCAAAGTATCTTGTCGGTGGTGCTGCACCACATTGTTAGTGACGCTTGGTCAGCGGGGATTTTTATTCGCGAAATCACAGCCCTTTATCTGGGTTATCAAACAGGACAGCGGGCTGAGCTACCGCATCTGCCAATTCAATACGCTGACTATGGTGCATGGCAGCGCCAATGGCTACAGGGAGACGTGCTTAAACAGCAGGTGCACTACTGGCAACAGCAGCTGGCTGGGGCTCCGGCACTGTTGGACTTGCCCACTGACTGTCCTCGCCCTGCCGTGCAGTCTTTTCAAGGAAGCATCCATCAAGTCATGTTACCTAGAGAGTTGACCGCTGCTGTGAAGACTCTGGGGCAACAGCAAGGGGTAACGTTATTTATGGTGCTACTGGCAGCATTCCAACTCTTGCTCGCTCGCTACAGTGCTCAACGGGATATTGTTGTGGGTAGTCCGATTGCCAATCGACAACATTCAGAGGTTGAAGGCTTAATTGGCTTTTTTGTGAATACCTTAGTATTGCGTACAACCATTGACTCATCAGCTACGGTGGCAGATTTACTACAGCAGGTGCGCCGAGTTGCTCTAGAAGCGTATGCCCATCAGGATTTGCCCTTTGAACAGGTAGTAGAGGCTGTGTCTTCTGAGCGCACGTTAGCCCATAGTCCGTTATTTCAAGTGATGTTTATTCTGCAAAATGCCCCCACAGCCTCCCTGGAGCTTGATGACATCACCTTAACTCCTCTAGAGGAGATGGATACCGCTACGGCCAAGTTTGATTTGACCCTCTCGATGCAGGAAACAGAGCAAGGCTTATGGGGACGTTGGGAATATAACAGTGATCTGTTTAAAGCAGAGACTATATCGCGCATGGCGACTCATTTTGAAACGCTGTTGGGGAGTATGGTTGCCGATGTCCAACAATCAGTTGTGACATTGCCCATGCTTACCTCCCATGAGCAGCAGCAGTTGCTCGTTGACTGGAATAATACAGCTATCGATTATCCTTACAATGACTGTATTCATCAGTTGTTTGAGCGGCAAGCGGCCCATACTCCAAAAGCCGTGGCGGCGCTCTTTGGTGATGAATCTGTGAGTTATGAGACCTTAAATACCCGTGCAAATCAGTTAGCCCACGCTCTCCAGCACTTAGGAGTAGGACCTGAGACGTTAGTGGGTCTTTGTGTTGAACGTTCGCTTGACATGCTGGTAGGGATATTGGGGATTCTCAAAGCAGGCGGTGCATACGTTCCCCTTGACCCCAGCTACCCTAGGGAGCGCCTACATTTTATGCTTGCAGATAGCCAGGTATCCCTATTGGTCACGCAGCGGGCTATTGGCGATAAACTTCCCATGCATCAGGCTAAACAGATTTGTTTAGATACTGATTGGGATGTGCAAATACAGCCCCATGATACCCAAAATCCTATTTCTGGGGTAAATTCAAACTCTCTAGCTTATGTTATGTACACATCAGGGTCTACAGGTAAGCCTAAGGGGGTACAAGGGCTTCATCAAGGCACTGTCAATCGTCTCCGTTGGATGTGGAAAACTTACCCCTTCCAAGGCAGTGAGCGCTGTTGTCAGAAAACCGCTTTTAGTTTTGTTGATTCAGTTTGGGAGTTGTTTGGAGGACTGCTCCAGGGTGTTCCCACATTAATTATTCCAAATGAGATTGTTAAGGATCCCCATCGTCTGATCAAGACTTTAAGTGATAATCAGATATCGCGAATTGTCCTAGTTCCTTCTCTGCTAAAGGCAATTTTAGCTGCTGATAATGAGTTAAGCGACCAGCTTTCCTATATAAAATATTGGGTAACTAGTGGTGAGACTTTAGAATCTGGCTTATGGAAACAATTTCGTGATATTTTGCCCAATAGTTTTTTGATAAATCTGTACGGCTCATCTGAGGTCTCAGCAGACGTCACATGTCATGAAGTTTGGCAGCCACGCCACTCAGATAAAAAGTTGAATTCGAACGGCTTATTGTCTTTGAAAGATAAATTTGTTGAGCCTCCTTGTATTGGTCGCCCCATTGCAAATAGCTGTGTCTATATCCTTGATCCCCACCTGCAGCTGACGCCTGTTGGAGTGCCTGGTGAACTTCACATTGGTGGGGCGGGGGTAGCTCGAGGCTATCTCAATCAACCTGAGCTGACGGCTGAAAAATTTATTGCTAACCCCTTTGGTGAGGGGCGGCTTTATAAGACAGGCGACTGGGTTTGTTATCGCTCCGATGGCACGATTGAGTTTCTGGGGCGAATAGATCATCAGGTGAAAATCCGAGGGTTTCGTGTCGAACTCGGTGAAATCGAAACCGTGCTCAGCGGTCACAGCGGTGTGCAGCAATGTGCTGTCGTGGTACGTGAAATTAGTCCGGATACCCAGCGATTGGTGGCTTATGTCGTCGGTGACGATGATCTAGATAGCGAAGACTTAAAAGCATATCTCAAGCGATATCTGTTGGAGTATATGATCCCCAGCGTTTTTGTTTCTCTACAGGCTTTGCCCCTAACTCCCAATGGTAAGTTGGCTCGGAATGCTCTTCCTGGTCTGGAAGATAATTTAATTGCTGATGCTGGTCTGGTTGTACCCAATACGCCAGATCAGGTGGCCCTTGCGAATCTCTTTGCTGAGGTTCTCGTTTTGCCTGTTGAGCAAATTGGTATTCACAGTAACTTTTTTGAGCTTGGTGGACATTCTCTTCTGGCTACCCAAATTAGCGCTCGCATACGTCGGATTTTTTATGTGGAAATGCCGTTACGTCAGTTGTTTGTGACCCCAACGGTTGCGGGTCTGACTGAGTGGCTCGCCGTGCAAAAATCGACAGCTCAAGAGACTACTTTGATTTCTCAAATGTCTCGAGAACACCCGATTCCCCTATCGTTTGCTCAAGAAAGGATATGGTTTCTTGAGCAGTTTGATCCAGGCAATGCTGCCTACAACCATTCGGTAGCGGTGCATTTGTTGGGGGGGCTACACGTTGATGCTTTGCAACAAAGTTTACAAGCTCTGGTGGAACGGCATGAAATATTGAGGACGACTTTTCCTCTAGATCAAGGACGTCCAGCCCAGCGGATTGCTGCTGATATGGACATGACGCTGACCCTGATTGATTTACAGGCATTGATGCCAGATCAGCGTATGGAAGAGGTACAGCGTATGGCGGTTGAGCTAGCACATCAGCCGTTTGACTTGACTCAGGGACCTCTGTTGCGATCGCATCTGCTGCATTTGAGCGATCGGGAGTATGTGTTGTTGTGGTCGATGCACCATATCATTTCTGATGGTTGGTCGATGGGGGTGTTAGTGCGGGACTTAGCAGCGCTATATACTGCAGCAACTACAGCCACGCCGCCACCGCTCACACCTTTGTCTATTCAATATGCAGATTTTGCCCAGTGGCAACGTCAGTGGCTAACCGGCGACGTTTTAGAGCATCAGCTGACCTATTGGCGACAAAAGCTGGGGGGCAAGCTACCCGTTTTGCGTTTGCCAATGGACTATCCACCGTCAGCATCTCCCAGCTCGCAGGGGGCTGCAGTCACATTGCAACTGTCCACCGAGCTGACTGACAAGCTGCAGACATTGGGTCAGAATGTTGGCAACACATTATTTATGACTCTTTTAGCGGGCTTTAAGGCTTTACTGTATGCTTATACGGGTCAACATGACATGGTGGTGGGTACCGATATTGCTAACCGTAATCGGGCTGAGGTAGAAGACTTAATTGGTTTCTTTGTTAATTTACTGGTTCTGCGTACCGATCTATCGGGCAATCCTAAGTTTCGCGACTTGCTAGATCAAGTGAGAGAAGTTTCTCTAGAGGCCTATGCTCACCAAGATGTGCCCTTTGCTCAACTCGTCCAAGAGCTACAGACCAACACTGTTGCCGAAGTACAGCGTCGAGGGGACGATACTCCCCTATTCCAGGTGCTTTTTGTTATGCAAAATGCGCCTTTTCGCCCCATAGATCTATCCGATTTGAAGCTGACTCCTCTTGAATTAGCGTCTAATTTTGCTAAGTTTGTGCTTGCTTTGTTTGTCCATGAAACACCCGCTGGCATCTCCATTACCTGGAATTATAGTACAGACCGGTTTGCTGAGGAGACTATTCGTCGGATGGCCCATCAATTTGAAACTCTCTTGCAGCAAGTGACGGATCAACCTGATATTCCTCTAGAGGCATTGGCCGCGGCCTTTGCCCAACGGCAATCCAGTCAAAAGACTACCCAGCGACGCAAAAAGTTTAAACGAGTTACTCCACAAGCTGTGCAACAGTCGGCCATAGATGTCGTAACGATGCAGCCGCTGTCCTGTGGTGTGCTAACTATTCAACCCAAACATAAAAATGTCGATATTGTCTCCTGGGCCAAGGAGCAGCGAGAGATGATTGGCCAAAAGCTTCGCCAGCAAGGGGCATTGCTTTTTCGAGGATTTGCAATTTCTTCTGCTCAAGACTTTGAACATGCTGCAGAAGCGATTTGTCCCGACTTGTTTGGAGAGTATGGCGATCTGCCTCGAACCGGAGTTAGTGAAAAAGTCTACGGCTCTACACCCTACCCAGAAGATAAGGCTATCTTATTTCATAACGAAAGCTCCCATTTACAACAGTGGCCGATGAAGATTTGGTTTTGCTGTTTACAACCGTCTCAACAGGGGGGAGAAACCCCTATTGCAGACTGTCGTCAGATTTATCAATCCTTGAGCCTTAAGGTGCGCGATCGCATCAAAGAAAAACAGCTGATGTATGTTCGTAATTACATCAAGGGACTGGATGTAGACTGGCAAGATTTCTTTCACACCACGGAGCGCAGTGTAGTGGAGCAGCGGTGTAAAAAAGCCGGTGTAGAGTGGGAGTGGCTAGCCAACGATGGACTGCAAACAAGGCAGGTGCGTCCGGCGGTTGTTAGGCATCCTTACACTAGTGAATGGGTTGTTTTTAATCAGCTACAGTTACACCATCTGTCACATCTTGATGCACCCACCCAGCGGTCGTTGCTATCGCTCTTTGGGGAAGATCGACTGCCCCGGCAAGTGTACTACGGTGACGGTACCCCTATTGAGCCAACGGTTTTAGATGCGCTTCAAGTTGCCTATAAACAAGCAGAAAAAGCATTTTCCTGGCAAAAGGGAGATATCTTGATGCTTGACAATATGCTAATGGCCCACGGGCGAAACTCCTATGTGGGGCCTCGGAAAATTGCTGTGGCCATGGGTGAGATTATGACCGAATCAAAGTTGAAAACGCTGTCTCATTTCTAATGATTAGTAGAAGTGATTATTTTATTCACGTTTGCCAAGTACACAGTATCCATATCAACTAACAGGAGATAATCATGAGAACTAGTTTAAGAGCCAAAATCCATAAAGCAACTGTGACTCAGGCTGATGTTAACTATGTCGGCAGCATTACTATTGACAAAACATTACTCAAAAAAGTCGACCTATGGCCCTACGAGAAAGTGCTTGTTGTTAGCAACACGTCTGGTCACAGACTAGAGACCTATGTCATTGAAGGACCTGAAGACTCAGGTGTGATTTGTATGAATGGCGCAGCGGCTCATTTGATTAAAGCGGGGGAAGAGATCATCATCATGGCATTTGAGAGCTCAACTAAACCGATTGAGCCAACAGCGATTTTAGTGGATAAGAGCAATCGGTTTGTCGAGTATCTGTCAGAGCAAACACAGACTCTCCCTGAACCGGTCGAAATGCTGATCTAAAAACTCATCGCTGTTCAATTAAAATCCATTACTGAAAACATACTCAGTAATGGATCGCCGTAATCCTTATCGACGTTACTATGGCCTCCTCGACCATTACTGGGTTTAATCTCTCTTCTCGGCAGCGCCAAATCTGGCAGCAGCAGTCTAATCTGGGCGATGTTCTGACGGCCCAGTGTAGTATTAATTTATATGGCGACCTAGACGTGGCGCGATTGCAAACAGCTTTACAGACTGTGGTTGACCGCCACGAAGTTTTTCACACCGCGTTTCAAGAGACTCCAGGGCTGATGCTACCGCTTCAGGTGATTCAAGCTCAGGCAATCGTTGCTAGGCAAAGGGTGGATTTGACTGCCGATGCGGCGGGTGAGATGGCCACCTACCGTGAGACAGAACGGTTGCAATGCTCGGCAGCTGGAGAGGCGAGTGTTCGAGCAGTGCTATTTAGACAGGACAAACAACAGCATACTCTGCTGCTCACCCTGCCAGCGATGTGTGCTGATGCCGATACGTATGGGATTTTAGTGACCCAGCTGAGCCAGTGCTATGGCGGATTGTTGCTGAATGAAGACCCAGTCCAGTACGTCCAGTTTGCCAGCTGGCAAGCGCAGCTGCTGGCTGAAGATGATGAGGATGCCCAGACAGCTCGGACCTTTTGGCAACAGCAGGAGCTGCTGGCCTATCGGCCCTTGTTGCCGCCTCTTCGCTATCGCGGGACAAAACCAAGTTCGTTTGCTCCTCAGGTTTATTGTCTTGAGCTGGCCCCCGATATCGCTAGCTCTATCGTGGCCATGGCACCCACTCCTGAGGTTGTTTTCCTCACTAGCTGGTTGATTTTGCTGTGGCGACATACTGGAACAACTGAGATTGCCATTGGTGTTGCCTGTGAAAGTCGCCAGGATGAAGATCTTGCTGATGCCTGTGGACCGTTTACAAATACCCTGCCACTGCAGATTCAACTGTCTAACATGATGGTTTTCTCTGCCCTATTGCGACAGGTTGACCAAGCTTGGCAAGACCTGAATGAGTGGCAAGACTATTTCTCTATCAGTCAAACCGGTCAATCGACCTTGCCCGTTGGTTTTGAGTTTGTGACTCAGCCTGAGGCGACCATGGCCGCAGGCATCAAATTTCAGTTAGATCGCCAATGGGTCTATGGTGAAAACCCTGAGCTTAGGCTGACGGTAATTCAACAGGGCAGCCGACTCAGTTTAGAATTTCACTACGATGCAGCGGTGATGGGCGCAGCTGCGATCGCAGCTCTAGCCAACCAGTTCAGCACGTTGCTCAGTCATATTAGTCAACAGCCCACAGCCGCCATTGGAGAATTCAGCTTAAGCAAGCGCCAGCCGCTGTTCAAAGATGACAGCCAGACAAACATCAGTCTACGGCCCACCTGCATTCACCAGCTTTTTGAACAACAGGTTGAAAAAACTCCGGATCAGGTCGCTGTGATAGTAGAAGGCCAAAGTCTCACCTATCAAGACCTTAATCGTCAAGCCAATCAACTAGCCCGCCACCTGCAGCAGTTAGGAGCAGGACCCGATAAGATTATTGCCCTGTGTCTGGAACGTTCACCAGAATTGTTGATGGCTCTGCTAGCGATTCTCAAAGCAGGTAGCGCCTATCTCCCCATTGACCCAGCCACCCCCACTGGCCGCATTAGCTTTCAACTGCGAGATGCCAAGGTTCCCATTCTAATTGCCTGCCAACCGCCAGACGATATCGATAAACCCTGTCAAGTAGTTGATCTAGATAGCGATCGCACCCTGTGGCAGCAACAAAGTGACGCCAATCTCATCGAGAAAGTTACGCCTAAAAATCTGGCCTACGTGATCTTTACATCGGGCTCCACCGGTCAACCCAAAGGAGTTGCGGTGGAGCATCGCCAGCTATTTACCTATGTCCATAACATTATTGATCGCCTAGACCTACCAAAAGAAGCCCACTATGCCACGGTTTCTACCCTGGCAGCTGATTTGGGACACACAATGATTTTCTCCTGCTTGCTCCAGGGAGGAACGCTCCATTTGATTACTCCAGAGCGAGCTTGTGATGCTGAGGGCTTAATAGATTACACCCAACAACATCCAATTGACTGTCTTAAAATTGTGCCGTCTCATCTCCAGGCCCTACTCCAGACAGCCAATCCACAGCAGATATTGCCGCACCAGCGCCTAGTATTGGGGGGAGAAGCCTGTTCATGGTCCCTAATTCAGCAAATTCAACAGCTGGCTCCCGAGTGTCTCAGCTTTAATCACTATGGGCCAACTGAGACCACGGTAGGAGTCCTTACCCACGCCATCGCGGTCGATGTGTTAGATCGGCAGCCAGCTGCCACGGTGCCGCTGGGGCGAGCCATCGCCAATAGTCAAGTTTATTTATTAGACTCCCAGCTAGAACCAGTCCCAATTGGCATTCCGGGAGAGATTTATATCGGTGGCGAGACTGTCACACGGGGATATTTGGGGCGAGCGTCATTAACGGCTGAACGATTTATTCCCGATCCCTTTAGCCCTCAGCCAGGGGCACGCATGTACCGCACAGGAGATTTAGCCCGCTACCTACCCGATAACAGCGTAGAGTTTCTCCAGCGGGTTGATTCACAGGTAAAACTCCACGGTTTTCGCATTGAACTGGGCGCGGTTGAAACAACGCTCATCCAGCACCCTGATATCCAAATGGTCGCCGCCATGGTGCGAGAAGATACCCCTGGTAATGCCCTACTGGTAGCCTATGTAGTGCCGCAAACAGAGGCTACGCTAGATACGGCTGAGCTGCGAGAGTTTTTGCATCAGTGGCTCCCCGACCCCATGATCCCTAGCCTATTTGTCACGCTGTCTACTTTGCCCTTAACCCCCAATGGCAAGGTTGACCGCCAGGCCCTACCGGTGCCTGAGCGCATCAGTCCTGACCTCACAGACGTGGCTCCACGCACCCCTACAGAAGAGGCCATTGCCGCCATCTGGATGGAGGTTTTGAACTTGGAGACCGTCAGTGTCCATAGCCACTTTTTTGATTTAGGCGGTCATTCTCTGTTGGCCACCCAGGTGCTCTCTCGTCTGCGAGAGACATTTCAAATAGAGTTACCTCTGCGCCAGGTATTTGAAGCTCGTACAGTAGCAGAAATTGCCGAGGTGGTAGAAACCGCCCTGCTAGAGGACATTGAGGCGATGACTGAAGAAGAAGTCCAAGCAATGATGCAGTAGGTAAAGAGGCCATGGACAAGAAACATTCTACGCGTAAGGCTCAACTATCAGCCGCTAAACAGGCCCTTCTTGCCAAACGGTTAAAGGGGAAGAGCCGTCGCCAGCTGCCTACTATTCCCCAGCGGGATCCTGCGGTTCTAGTACCGCTATCGTTTTCTCAGCAGCGGCTTTGGTTTCTCTATCAGTTTGAGCCAGAGAATCCGTTTTACAATGTGCCATTTGCCCTGCGTTTGCGAGGCAAACTTGATATCTTGGCCTTGGATCGATCGTTTCAAACCCTGGTGCAACGCCATGAGATTCTCCGCACGACTATTGATGATGCCACCGGAGACCCTCAACAAGTTATTCATTCCCAAGGAACCGTTACGCTCAACCACATCGATATATCATCGACTCCAGTGGATGGGCTGTGGAGTCAGGTCAAACAGTTGGCTCATCAAGAGGCAGGGCAGCCCTTTAATCTGATACAAGGTCCGTTTTTGAGGATCACCTTACTGATTCTGGCAGCCGATGAGTTTGTGTTGCTAGTGACTCTACACCACATCATTTCGGATGTCTGGTCCACGACGATATTGGTGCAGGAAATTGCTACTCTCTATCACGCGTACACCCAGGCAAAACCAAATCCTCTCCCCCCTCTGCCTATTCAATATGCTGATTTTACGTTGTGGCAGCGGCAGGTACTCCAGGGCGAATATTTGCAGACCCAGCTAAAGTATTGGCAGCAGCAGTTTGCCACCCCTCCTCCAGTGCTGCAGCTACCTACGGATCGCCCACGTCCAGCGGTGCAAAGTTTTCGGGGTAGTCACCGGTCCTGCACTCTTTCTGCAGCGCTAACGACATCCCTCAAGACCTTGGGTCAAGAAGCGAATGCGACGCTATTTATGACATTGTTGGCCGCGTTTAAGCTGCTGCTATGTCGCTACAGTGGACAAACCGATATTACGGTAGGCTCACCCATTGCTAACCGTAATCAAGCTGCCATTGAGGGACTGATGGGCTTGTTTTTGAATACCCTAGCCCTGCGTACTGATTTAGGGGGGAACCCTAGCTTTCGAGAATTACTTGGCCGAGTAAGGGAGGTGGCGTTGGGAGCCTATGCTCATCAAGATCTTCCCTTTGAAAAATTAATTGAGTTATTAAATCTACCTCGAAACCTGAGCCACACTCCGCTGTTCCAGGTAATGTTTATTTTGCAGAATCCTCCCACCCGTGCGTTTGACCTATCGGGGTTAACCTTTGAGGTTCTGGAACCATTGACTGAAACTGCCAAATTTGATTTGACTTTGGTGACAATGGAGGTAAATGGCTGTTTAGAATGTGGTCTTGGGTACAACACAGATCTCTTTGATCCTGCGACCATAGATCGCCTGCTCGGTCACCTTCAAACTCTCCTAGAGGCGATTGTTGCTGCTCCAGATTCTCCCATTCACCAACTCTCTTTTCTGACCCCGGCTGAATGGACTCAGTTATATCAATGGAACCAAACCCAGGGGCAGTATGCCACTGATAGCTTTCTACATCAGCTATTTGAAGCCCAAGTCAAAAAAACTCCCGAGGCGATGGCCGTCACCTATGGGGCAAACTGCCTGACCTATGGTGAACTCAAACATCGAGCCGATTGTCTCGCCCAGTGTTTGCAGAGCATGGGTGTGGGGCCAGAGACTTTGGTCGGTATTTGTCTAGAGCGATCGCTAGAGATGGTGGTGGCCCTTCTGGCTGTACTTAAGGCTGGGGGAGCCTATGTACCCCTAGATCCTGGCTACCCGCAACAGCGTTTGGCGTTTATGGTTGAGGATGCCAAGCTAAATATTCTGTTGAGCCAATCCCATCTCTCCCATTTATTGCCAAATTACGTTGGGCAGCGGCTCTATCTAGATCAGCCGCTGCCGACCCCTGCCACCGGAGGATCTCTCCCACTGCCGCTAATACAGTCGGAAAACTTGGCCTACATGATTTATACCTCCGGGTCTACCGGAAAACCCAAGGGGGTACAAATTTCCCATCGTGGTGTGGTTAACTCCCTACAGGCCCAAGCCGAGCGGCTGGAGATGACCCATGAAGATAGTCTGTTGGCGGTAGCCTCTATCTGTTTTGACATTTCTGTTTTAGATATTTTTCTGCCCCTGATCGTGGGTGCCCATGTGACGATAGCGAGTCGAGAGGTGGCCCTAGATGGTTTTCGCTTGGCTGAACAGCTAAAAACGACGCAACCCACTTTTTTGCAAGCAACCCCAGCGACCTGGCGGATGCTTTTGTTAGCCAACTGGGCTGGGTCTAAGCAGTTAACGGTGCTTTGCGGGGCGGAACCATTACCCCCTGATTTAGCCGATGCGCTGCTGTCGCGCTGTGGTGCCCTTTGGAATCTGTATGGTCCGACAGAAACCACGATTTGGTCAACCCAGCAACAAATTAAGCAGATTGATGCCATTGCCGTTGGTACCCCCCTGAGCAATATCAAAGTCTATCTGTTGGATGGGCATTTCAACCCAGTCCCCATAGGGGTGCCGGGTGAAGTTTATATTGGCGGTCAAGGGTTGGCCCGGGGCTATCACCATAGCCCTGAACTAACGGCTGAGCGGTTTATTCCCCATCCGTTTGGTCAGACTCCTGGAGAGCGTCTTTACAAGACAGGAGATTTAGCCCGCCAGCTGCCCGATGGTACCCTTGAGGTGCTAGGCCGCCTCGAACACCAAGTCAAGATTCGGGGATTTCGAATTGAGCTGGGAGAGGTTGAATCAGTCCTGAGTCGCCACGAACAGGTGCAAAACGTGGTGGCCGTGGTGCGAGAAGACAGCCCTGGACAAAAACGGTTGGTGACCTACCTCACTGCCCAGGATAGTCCTGATCAGAGTCGCCCCACCGTGGGAGAGTTACGCCAGTGGCTAAAGACCCGGCTGCCAGACTATATGATACCGGCCGCCTTTGTCTGGTTAGAACAGATACCGTTAACTCCCAGCGGAAAAACGGATCGACGGGCCCTACCAGAACCCGACCCTGAATTTACCTCCACCGACCGGCCATTTGAGGCTCCGCGTTCCCCTGTGGAACAAACCCTCGCAAGAATTTGGTCCCAGGTGTTGGGGTGCTCTACCATCGGTATTGATGATAATTTCTTTGAGCTGGGCGGAGATTCTATTCTGAGCCTTCAAGTGGTGGCCCAGGCTCACCAAGAAGGGCTAAAGCTTACTTCTAAACACCTGTTTCAACATCAAACCATTAGAACCCTGGCAACGGTGGTGGAGCCGGTCAGAGCGCTGCTGGCAGACCAGAGCGCCGTCGTCGGTGCGGTTCCCCTCAGCCCAATTCAGCATTGGTTTTTCTCTCAACCGTTAGTGGCTCCCCATGACTGGAACCAGTCTGTTTTATTCGAGCTTCATCAGTCCCTAACTCTAGAAGACGTACAGACGATATTCCGGTCTTTACTGGTGCATCATGACGGTCTGCGTTCGACATTTCAAAAGCAGGGAACAACCTGGAGCCAGATAAGTATGGCTCCTGAGGAGTTAGAAGAAACCCTCCCCTGTCAATTGATTGATGTGCCTCCATCGTCTGAATCTGAACAAAACCAGATAATCACTAAGACTGTTAACGCGTTACAAGCCAGTCTGGATCTAACCGAAGGCCCCTTGGTTCGGTTAGTGCTGTTTAATCTAGAGGGTCCTGGGGCGCGACAGAGGTTTTTATTTATGGTTCATCGTCTGGTGATCGACAGGTTTTCCTGGCAGATTCTGTTAACGGATTTCCAATCCTTATTTCACCAGCGACTTCAGGATAAACCATTCACGCTTCCTCCTAAGACCTCTTCTTTTCAGCAATGGACCCAACGACTGCAGGCCTATGCTGATAATTTACCCTCAGAGAACTATCAACGGCTGCCTTCCCAGGCTCCCCTACCAGTTGATTTCCCCAAAGGAGAAAACACTGTGGCCTTAAGCCATACAGTGACGGTGAGTCTGGACCTTGGCGAAACTGAGAGCCTGCTGCTGCAAGTACCCTCTGTTTATCACACACATATTAACGATGTCTTATTAACGGCGTTGGGCCAAGCTTATACCAACTGGACCGGTCATTCTTGCCTGCTAATTGACCTAGAGAGTCAAGAGCGAGAGGCTATCTTTGAGGATGTCGATGTATCTCGCACCATTGGTTGGTTTACTAGCCTAGCTCCAGTGCTACTGGATCTTACTGGAGTTAGCCATTTGGGGACCAGTCTAAAAACTGTGAAGGAACAGCTGCGGCAGGTCTCTAACCATGGTTTGGATTTTGGCGTCTACCGCTATATGAAATCTAAACTAGAGCTAAAAGACGATATCCCTCAAGACCTGTGGCCATCTCCAGAGATTTGTTTTAGCTATTTAGGACAGTCTGAGCAACGGTTTGAAACCAATGATCTCGTAACCTTAGTGACAGATTTGCCGGAACCTAAGCAAGTGGGACACAACCCGCGTCCCCATTTGCTTGCTATTGAGGCTGAAATCGTTGCTGGGCAATTGCAAATTTGTTGGACGTACAGTAGCGCACAATATCGTCCCGCAACTATAGAATCTCTAGCTGAGGCATTTCTACAAAAGTTGCGATCGCTAATTACCCACTGTCTGAGTCCAGGGGCTGGTGGTTACACACCGTCTGATTTGCCCCTAGCCCAATTAGATCAAACTACCCTAGATCGCCTAGTAGAGAGCTACCCCCACCTTGTTGATGGATACTCCCTCAGTCCGTTACAGCAAGGCATCTTATTCCACACCCTTTATTCTCCAGAAGAGAGTCTGTATGTCAACCAATTTTGCTTTCATCTAAAGGGTACGCTGAATGTAGAGATCTTAAAACAAACCTGGCAGCGGGGCAGTCAGCGACACCCCATTTTGCGTACGGTCTTTGTCTGGCAAGATCTGTCCCAACCACTACAGGTGGTTCTGCGCCAGTCAAATATATCCTGGCATATTGAGGATTGGCGCTCCTATTCTGCCAAAACTCAGACCGAAAAATTGACGCAACTGTTGCAGCGTGACCGAGCAGCCGGCTTCCAACTATCTGAGACGTCTCCCATACGACTGACGTTGATCCAACTGGCTGACGACCGTCATGAGGTGATTTGGAGTTTCCATCACATATTGATAGATGGCTGGTCGCTGCAGCTGCTGTTTCGAGATGTTTTTACTTTCTACGAAAGATTCTATCAAGGACAGCCACCCCAACTGAGTGATCCCCGTCCCTATCGAGATTATGTGGCTTGGTTATCCACCCAGGATAGTACCAAAGCCGCCGCATTTTGGACCCCATTGTTGCAAGGATTCCAAAAACCAACCCCATTAAAGTACGACAAAGCACCCCATCTAGCCCCTGACCACAAAATTCAAACGTTATCCCTAGGCGATGCGGGTACCGCTGCGCTACAGAATCTGGCTCAAAGCACCCACTTAACCTTAAATACCCTAGTTCAAGCGGCCTGGGCCTTATTGCTAAGCTACATTAGTGGCGAACAGGACATCGTGTTTGGGGCAACAACTGCCGGTCGTCCCCATGACTTAGCGGGGGCAGATACTATCGTTGGCGTTTTTATCAACAGCCTACCGGTGCGAGTGCAGCTGTCGCCAGATGTTAACATCATCACCTGGCTACAAGACCTGCAGACTCAGCAAAGCAAAGCTCGAGAGTATGATTATGTTCCCCTCAGTCAAATCCAGCGCTGGAGTGAAATACCTGTCGGGAAATCTTTGTTTGAAAGTCTGGTTGTGTTTGAAAACTATCCGATCGATAAGGCTCTTGACTCCATTCAGGTTAGTCTAGAAATCCAATCAGTACAGTCATTTATTAATAACAACTATCCCATCACTATTCGGGCTCTACCAAGGGATGAGTTAGTGCTGCAGATTATGGCCGATCGCAGCTGTCTTGCAGGTGAGGTCACTGAGCGCTGGTTACAGCATTTAGTTGCTCTCTTGCAGTGGCTGGTGGAACATCCGACCGCGTCTCTGGGGGACTGGAAAGATTATTTAACGATGCTAGACCGGCAGTGGCAACAGCAGCAGGCCCAAACACTGACCCAAACGAGTCGAAACAAGCTTCGTCAAGCTCGGCGTAAAACAGTTCGTCCCAGTCACCAAGAGAATATTTCTTAAAGCAATGGTATATCCTCCTAAACCTTTTCCAGGCAAACGTAAGCGAAAACAGATTAGTCTGGCTCCAGAGGCACTCGTAAAAACAGCACCGCTGCAATCAGAATCTGGGTTGCCCCTATTGGTGCAGCCAGTGGCTGACTTGAACCTAACGGACTGGGTAGCCCACAATCACCTCAACATCACCCAGTGGTTACACCAACATGGAGGAATTCTGTTTCGCGGCTTTCAGCTGCAACGAATAGAAGGCTTTAATGACTTTATCCGAGCAATTGCTCACCCTCCTATGCCTTACACCTATCGCTCCACCCCACGTTCCCAGGTGCAGGGCCATGTGTATACTTCGACAGAATATCCTGCCAATCGGACAATTCCTCTGCACAATGAGATGGCTTATACGCGTCAGTGGCCTTTGAGAATTGCATTTTGCTGTATGCAACCTGCCGATAGTGGAGGAGAGACACCAATAGCAGACAGTCGTCGGATTTTAGCGCGGATTGAGCCAGCAGTGCGAGAACGCTTTAAAGAACAAGGAGTTCTCTATATTCGTAATTATGGCGGTGGCCTCGATTTGCCCTGGCAAGACGTGTTTCAGACTCAAGAACGAAGTGTGGTTGAGACGTACTGTCGTCAGGCCCAGATTGAGGTAATTTGGTACGGCGACGATCAGCTGCAAACGCGTCAGATTGCTCAGGCTGTAGCTACTCATCCCCATACAGGGGATACAGTTTGGTTTAATCAAGCCCACCTTTTTAACATTAATGCGTTAGACAGTGCTGTGCGGGAGAATCTGTTGGCTAGTGTTGTTACTGACCGTTTGCCTCGTAATACCTACTATGGCAATGGTGAAGAGATTCCAGCAGAGGTGTTGGGTATGATCGATCAGGCTTATGCCGCAGAGACAATAAAGTTTTCCTGGCATGCCGGTGATGTGCTGCTGCTCGATAATATGTTAGCGACCCATGGCCGTCAGCCTTTTTTAGGTACTCGACGGGTGTTAGCCGGAATGGGAGATCCCTGGGAAAGCCATGACTTGGGTAAAACTGTAAATGCGATCGCAAGCAGTAAGCGATAACTTGCCACTGCACAACTAACGACAACACACTTAAAACTTGCGATACAGACCATCAGATCTCATAAAAGGGATAATGGCAAGCTAGAACCTATGTCCGATCCCATGGAGACTGACAATGGGTAATTAGCACGCGCAGCGCTTCAATAAAATTCTTAGCCAATAGTTCGATGGTGGTTCGCCGATAAAGCTCTTTACTGTAGGTCCAACCAACGGTTAACTGGCCATCAGCAACAATTCCATGAATGTCTATCGGATAGCGACGAGTGCTCTTGGGACTATGTCTTGGCCCTTTTGATTCATAGGCAGGGGCAAATAGGGGGGACTGCTGAAACACCTGGTCGGTCTGACCAAGATAGTTAAATCGAACCTCAGCCTGCTGCCAATTCCTGGTCGTTTGAGTGTTTAAGTAGCGCAAAATACCATAGCCAATACCCCGATTCGGAATCCTTCTAAGCTGTTCTTTAATTGCCTTAATATCATCTCCAGGATAATCAGACCGCTCAAGCGTGAGTTTGACAGGAAAAATGGTGGTAAACCAGCCCACGGTACGAGATAGATCAACATCCTCAAACAGGTCCTCTCGACCGTGACCTTCTAAATCAATTAACAGGCTGTATTCACCAGTCCACCGGGTAAATACTTGCATTACGGCTGTCACCAGCACATCGTTAATTTGAGTTTTATAGGCCGCTGGCACCTCCTGAAGTAGCGCCTGGGTTTCTGCTTTATTAAGGGCTACTGAAACAATATCAGCTTTGGCTACAGTGTTGTCACCACCGGGAAAGTCTATGGGCAGCCTTGACTGACTAGATTGCTCCAGCCAGTAGTCTAGTTCCTTGTGCAAGGGTTCAGACTGTCCATAGTTGGATAGCCGGGTTGCCCAATACTGAAATGAGCTGGTTTTAGAGGGCAGCTGAAGGGTATCGCCTCGACTGAGTTGTTGTTGAGCGATTTGTAAATCTTCTAATAAAATTCGCCAAGAAACGCCATCAACCGCCAGGTGGTGAATAATTAACAGCAGACGACCGGGCTTATTTGTACCCAAATCAAAATAAGCTACCCGGAGCAACGGACCTGACTCTAGATTTAGACTTGTTTGGAGTTCTGCAGCTGTTTCTGATACAGCTTCGCTTTGGTTGTCTTCAGCGACTGCCGATAGGTCTACCTGTGTTAACACAGGCATCTCATCTAGCTTAGCTATGTGCTGTTGCCAGCCAGTTTCTTTGCGTACATAGCGCAGGCGTAGGACATCATGGTGTTCTAACAACGCCCGTATCACCAGCTCTAGCTGTTCTAACTCCAGCGACGGCTGAACTTTTAGCAGAACGCATTGGTTCCAGTGGTGGGCCTCAGGGAGCTTTTGTTCAAAAAACCAATGTTGGATTGGCGTGAGGGGGACATCACCTAATACGATTCTCTGTTCTGCTTGGATAGCCTGTTGAGTATTGGCAACGGATGCTAGTTCGGCAATTGTTTGGTTTTCAAATATCTGTTTGGGGGTCAATTTTAGCCCTGCTTGGTTGGCCCTAGCCACAATCTGGATACTGAGAATGGAATCTCCGCCCAACTCGAAAAAGTTATCGTGTATGCCAATTTTTTCAACCCCCAGGGTTTTGCCCCAAATCTGGACCAATGCTTTCTCTGCTTCAGTGGACGGAGCAACAAAGGAGTTTTCTCGCTCAGATGGCGATTCATAGGCCAGCAGCGCTTGCCGGTCTAGCTTACCGTTAGCAGTCAACGGTAGCTCCTTTAGCAGTACAAAAGCTGCTGGCACCATATAGTCAAGGAGACTTTCCTTGAGGGCATCACGCAGTTCATCAACGGTCAGGTTTGACTGCTTTTGGGGTACAACATAAGCAACCAGACGTTTGCTACTTGATTGACTAGTGCATGCCAGCACCGCTGCCGCCTGCACCATAGAATGCTTGCTAATAGCGTTTTCAATCTCGCCTAGTTCAATGCGATAGCCACGAATTTTGACTTGGTTATCTATTCGTCCAAGAAATTCAATGGTGCCATCTGGTTGGTAGCGGCCTAAATCACCGGTTTTATACAGAGTGGACGCTGATAGAGCAGGCTCTATCAGGTGAGCAAATGGATTGGATAAGAATCTTTCTGCTGTTAATTGAGGGCGGTTGAGATAGCCACGTGCTGTACCCGCTCCCCCAATGTAGATTTCTCCAGGCACACCAATAGGTACGGGCTGTAGAGCCGCATTGAGTAGATAAACGTATGTATTGGCAATGGGGCGGCCAATGGGCACTGTTTTCTGGTGTGGCGGCTTATTTGTCAGAGCCGCTTGATTGATTGGATAGGTGAGCACTCCAACCGTGGTTTCTGTCGGACCATAGTGGTTGAAAATATGGCAGTTGGGGGCGTATGTGTAAATTTGCTCAATGAGTTCCCAACGACAGGTTTCGCCCCCCAAAACTAAGCACCGGCCAGGTAAAATCTGTTCTGGTCGAGATGCGGTTAAGAGAGCGGCTAAATGGGATGGAACAATTTTTAAACAATCAATTGGATAGCGCTTAAAATAATCAGCGAGCGCTTCTGGATTTGTAGCAATCTGAGCAGAGATAATATGGAGACAGGCACCGTTTAAAAGAGCTGGAAAAATAGCTGTATGCCCAAGATCGGCAGAAAAGGTTGAAACAAGTGCAAAGCTTTTACAAACGGAGAGATTTAATTTTTCTGCGATCGCATGACTGTAATTAAAGAGATGCCGATGCTCAACAGCAACGCCCTTGGGTTTGCCTGTAGAACCAGACGTAAAGATCACATAGGCTAAATTATCTGTTTCTACTGTGCTGCTAAGATTCGTCGTGTTTTCCTGAGAAATTTTCTCCCAGTGGCTATCGATATCAATGGACTGTACTCCACAATCAGATAGCGTATTAACTAGAGCCGTTTGACTTAAAACTACTGAGACTTGAGCATCCTGTAGTCGAAATACCAGGCTTTCCCTTGGTAAGGCGGGGTCTAGGGGTAAATAGGCACCGCCAACTTTAAGGATTGCTAACAGACTGGTAATAAATTCGTGCGATCGCTCCAGATAAATGCCAACTACTTGCTCTCTGGTAACCCCTAGTTTTTGTAGATAATGAGCTAGCTGATTAGCTTTGGCATTTAGTTCACCATAGGTTAGCTGTTGATCTTCAAAAACAACGGCAATATTATCTGGTGTTTGACCTACCTGTGTTTCAAATACTCGATGAATACACAGATTTTTTGGATACTCAGTTTGAGTTTGATTAAAGTCAACTAATATTTTCTGTTGCTGGTGTTTGCTTAATAATTTTAATTGACCAATAGTACGCTTTGAGTCATGAACAGCATTTTCCAGTAAATTCAAAAACCAATCAGATAAGTTTTTAATATTTTCAGCTTGATAGAAACTGGCATCATAATAGAGCTCTATCTCTAGAGCATTATCTCTCTGTAGGCAAACTAGATTGATTTTGAACTGCTCTCTATGAACATATCGCTTATATAAAGAAAATGAAACACCTTTCTGGCAAACGCCTCTAGGCCATTCTTTAAACTCGAAATGGAATTGGCAACCATCTGAGATAGATGCCTCCCAAGCAAAATAATCTTGCCACTTGTAAGCATCATTAACTGACTCGCTAACGTGCTTTAATACTTCCTGAAAAGATAAATTGTGATCCAGGGAGCAAGAAAGTGGCAAATATTTTGATAGCGCTCCTAGTGTGGACTTGAGTTCCTCGTGAGTTCTACCACTGCTCACAATCCCAACAGTTGGAGCTTCTTGTGCCGCTATGCGCCAAAGAAAAACTTGCCAGCATGAAAGTAAAATGTCACTAATAGATACCTTAAGACTGTTTGCCAGTGCTTTAATTCTCTCAACTAGATCGCTTGTAAGAGATATTGATATTAGTTTTATCGAAAGCAAATGCGCTTCAGGTATTTTAAGAGCCTTATTTGTGCTCAAGAAGTTTACAGGGGAAATTCCACTGTAGGATGTATCGCAATTCTGCCAATATTCTTTTCCTGGTGAGTATCCTTCTTGCTCTAGCAGCTCATGTTGCCATTCAGCAACATCTGCATATTGCATGATTTCTTGGTCATATTTTTGCGCATGTAAATCTGCTCCATACAGAGTACTGATTTCATTTAAGATTTGAGAGAGGGTTAGCTCATCTGCTATCAAGGCTGACAGACGAATAAAAAGTAGATGCTTCTGTGGCGAAAGCTTTAGAAGCTTGATAATAAAAGGAGGAGTTTCTGCTAGCTCGAAGAGATGCTGCTTGAGCTGATGGAAAAGCGCTTCAGCTTCAGCTTCTTGTGTTTGCAGGGGGAAGTCAACTAAGCTGTGCTCATTGATAAAAATTTCATAGTCTTCAGCTATCACCTGTAATGGCGTTGTCATTCCAGACAACCATTGAAAAGTCGTGCGAAGAATTTCATGTCGATTGACAATTGTTTGAAGAGTATCTTTTAAGGCTTCTACATCTAAATGCCCTGCTATGAGAAATGCTCCCTGGACACAATGGGAATATGAAGAACTTCCTTGATGTAAAGACCATACTCGCTTCTGTTGAGGTGATAAGCGAAACCCTGAGATCTGAGCACTTTGCATATGTCCAACCCTTTGTGCTACTAAATTCAATCCCCTAGCAAAATTAATCCTACACTAGAGAATATCTTCCTGTGTCTATAAAAGAAACATAAATATCAGGAAAATCTCCACATACAAATAGCAATCCTACTCCCTAGTGAAGAGGAATCTCATTTGTACCGAGAAAAAACACTCTTTGATCTTATCTGATACAGAGCTTTTTGAGAGACTACAGACAAAACAACTCATTTATTATGCTTATGTTTTCAAAATAGCTTCTTTACCTGTTGTGGCACGGCCAAAGGTTACGAGAAAAAGCTGTGGAAATTAAAATCACATCACCATCAAAATTTATTGATAAGAATTCCTAATAAATGACTATTGATTTTGACATATGAACTCTAAGAGTCTCTTAGGTTTTGAAATATGTAGGAGAAAGAATCTATGGCTTGCTACACCCTCTTTCCCATATTGCTGCTTCTTTTGTAGAAAAGTTTTTAAGGGCTCAAAATTTGCTAGCAGAGTTATCAAATTATAACAATCTATTCGGTGCTACCAAGCAATATACGGTATTATCTAATTGAGAGTATTTCTCAACATAAGTTTGAAAGCGTTTGCGAGAAAAGGGGTATGCTTCAGTCTCACGATACTTAAGGAAGCAGACAAAGCTGTATTTGAAAGAGTTATATTTGATTACTGCGTTAGTGAATACAGTTGATACCTTGATTAGTATCATTACTTAGTTTTAGGCAGAGGATAGTTATGAGCACAGCAACTTCTGAAAGTTATACAACTCATATAGTTGTTCTAAATCATGAAGAACAATATTCAATTTGGCCAGTTGTTCGTGAAATCCCTTCAGGCTGGAGGGATGCTGGCAAGAGCGGCACTAAGCAAGAATGTCTTGATTATATTAAGAAGGTTTGGACTGATATGCGACCTCTGAGTCTGCGGAAAAGTATGGATAAAATAGAGAATTGATTTGATGCTTTTGGAAAAGCAAACCTGACACGTACTGTTATTAGCAACGTCAGAGTAGAATTCTGCTGTAGGGCATTCTCTCTGATGCTTGAAAAGTATATCCAGAACAGGAATATTTAAGGAGAATGATGCGTGTGGAAACGTATTAAATATGGTGCATTATCCTCCCCATTCTTTAACCATGTAACGCAATTTGGTGTAAGGAAAACTGCGGTGCTTGGATGTGGCTCAAAGCGTTAACTTGTCGCCATGCATATTTCTTAAACTAGGAAGCCTAGAGAAATAAGAGATTAGCGTCTCCAATACTTTTTGTGTATGAACAAAAAAATGATCGCCTGCAAACCCTTGAGTAGAGAATTTGTTACTGGTGTGCTGACGCCAAGCAACTACCTCTGATTCACTAGTAATGGTATCTTTCTCTCCCCAAAATGCGGTAACAGGACATGGAAGTGGAGGATGCTCTCGGTAACTGTAGGTTTCTAAAATAGTAAAGTCTGCTCGCAAGGCTGGCAAGAGAAGCTTCATAAACTCTGGATTTTCTAATATCTTGGCAGGTGTGCCATTATAGCGTCGAATTTCATCGATGAGGTCGTTATCTGGCAATGTATGTATTAAAGGATTTGGGTTTGATACATGAGGCGCTCGGGTAGCAGAGATCCAAAAATTGAAGGGATAAATCTGTGTATCTCTATGGAGGTATTTTATCAATTCAAAAGCAATCAGCCCTCCTAAACTATGGCCAAAGCAAGCAAATGGCTTATTTAAGTAGGGTTTCATAGCGTTAGCTAATGATGCAATTAAAGCATCTAGCTGTGTCAGTGGCTCTTCTGTTAGTCGCTGACCATGCCCTGGGAGTTCTACAGAATACACTTCTACAGATTCTGGTAGAGCTTGTCCCCAATTTCGATATATCCAAGCTCCACCGCCAGCGTAAGGAAAGCAGAATAATCTTACAGTTGCTGTAGATTTAGGATATGCACAATTCAACCATGACACCATTGTAGATTTTGTGAGTGAATTTTGTAGCAAATAATTTGTGTTCGTATTGCCTCTTATAGAAGAGATCTTTGAAAAGATAATTCAGTTCTACATTCAATAATTAGTGTAGTGATGCAGATTAGATGGGTGTTGAGCAATGGTTAGCCCAAGTTGCGAGTGCAATTTTGCAGAAGGAGGATAAGAACATCTCTCCAAAACCTCCTTTTGTAGGTATGTGAAAGACCTATTGAAAACATAGGTTTAACTAAAGACTGAAGATACTATTTTTAAATGTTGATATTGATTCTCATTAAATTCTATGTTACTTGGAACATATTAGCTTAAGTTGCGAGTTCAATTCTTGCAGGATAAAAGATTGAAATTTTTCTAAAGGTTCCCGTTAGAGGACATAAGAAAGTCCTGTAAGAAGACATATGTTTGACTAGAAGCAGCCGCTAACATCATGTATATTGATAGTGATTCTTATTAAAACTTTGGGCTTAGGGGGAGTTTTAATACAGAAATATCGTCCTAATTTACATAGGTGTGAAGGGGTATGAATCTGTCGAGTGGGCTACTGTATTATGGTTTTTTAGCAAGCATTTTATCCATTCTAGCTGTACAGCCAAATGCATATGCTGAATTAGCTGAATCTCAGAACGACTCTAATGTGATTGGCCGTGATTTTCAGCAAGCTCAAGTCTCTGAGCCTGAAGAAGAGGATGATGACGAAGAGGACGATGACGAAGAAGAATCAGAGGAAGAGGAAGAGGAGGATACATTACGCATTGTTGTCACTGCCACACGTACAGAAGAATCTGTTTTAGACGTGCCGCGCTCGGTCACTGTGATTGACCGGGAACAGATTCAACAGCAGCGACAGCTGACCAATAATTTGCCAGATATTCTGGGTC
>ERZ1740070.318-NODE-318-length-33834-cov-7.246336_pt1 | contig 33834 bp, 33 predicted proteins | sample MGYA00581734_ERZ1740070 | MGnify/ENA primary metagenome ERZ1740070 (study PRJEB43018, sample SAMN04849744) | marine metagenome | isolation source: floating plastic debris | place: Pacific Ocean | collected 2008-09-01 | study: EMG produced TPA metagenomics assembly... | reverse complement strand
CGGTGATATCAAGCGGGCGCGGCGCGAGAACCAGTTGGTCAGGCGGCGGCGTCGATGCACCTGTTCCGGCAACATCGTTCACTGCCAGCCCTTCGTGACGCGCGATCTGTCCGCCTGGGTTGTCGGGTGCCACGCGCATTGGGCCTTCGATGGCCTGTACCACTGGTACACCTGACACATCCCGCACAATCAGCCGGTACCCCCAAACTGTCACACCCACAATCAACGCCAAAGACAGCGTCGCGCCCAGCCAGTTGGCCGCTGACGCAAAACTGCCTGACGCTTGTTCCCCACGCACTGGGGCCGTCATATGCATATCTGCCATGTCCGCCTCATCGCCCGGCGGTCGTTGCCACCGGTGTTTCTTGCCTTTGCCTCGGCCAGTCGGCGGTGCAGTTTTAGCGCATCTCTTCGACTGGCTTCACACCCAAAATACCAAGGCCCGCGGAAATAACAACAGAGACAGCCCGCGCGAGCGCGATTTTCGCCTGTGTGGCTTGAGTGTTGCCGTCCTGCAAAAAGCGCAGTTCCGGTACGTCATTGCCCTTGTTCCAAAGCGCGTGGAGTTCGGACGCCAGTTCGTAGAGGTAGAACGCCACCCGGTGCGGTTCGTTGGTCCGCGCGGCGATCTCCACAAGGCGCGGCCATTCGGCCAGCTTTTTGGCCACGGCCAATTCGCTGTCGTGGATCATGCTGGCAAGGTCCGTGCCCGCAAGCGTTGCATCGTCAATCGCGATGTCTGCCTCGGTCGCTTTCCGCAGTACCGAGTGCACCCGGGCGTTGGCGTATTGGACGTAGAAAACCGGGTTGTCCTTCGATTGCTCCAGCACCTTGTCAAAGTCGAAATCCAGCGGCGCATCGTTCTTGCGGGTGAGCATGACGAACCGGGTGACGTCCGGGCCGACCTGTTCCACCACGTCGCGCAGGGTCACAAAGGTCCCTGCCCGTTTGGACATCTTAAACGGCTCACCATTCTTGAAGAGCTTCACAAGCTGCGTGAGTTTGATGTCCAGCGGGGTTTGCCCATCTGACAATGCGCTGACGGCGGCTTTCATACGTTTGACGTACCCGCCGTGATCGGCACCAAAGATGTCGATCAGCAGGTCATAACCGCGCTGCACCTTGTCAAAGTGATACGCGATATCCGGCGCGAAATACGTCCATGACCCATCCGACTTCATGATGGGGCGATCCACATCGTCGCCGTGTTCGGTGGATTTGAACAAGGTCTGTTCCCGCGGCTCCCAGTCTTCGGGCTTTTTGCCTTTGGGCGGTTCGAGAATGCCGTTGTAGATCAGACCCTTGTCGTCCAGATCCTTGATAGCCGCTTCGATGAGGCCCGTACCGTACAACGATTTTTCGCTGAAGAACTTGTCCATCTTGACGCCAAGCTTTGCAAGGTCGTCCCGGATCATGGCCATCATGGCTTCGGTTGCGAACTCCCGCACCTCTTCCAGCCAGAACTGCTCACCCTTGCCGACAAAAGCATCCCCGACCTTGTCCTTTAGGGTCTGGCCCACTTCGATGAGGTAGTCACCCGGGTAAGTGCCGTCCTCAAACGCCACCTCTTGCCCGTGCGCTTCGAGGTACCTCAGGTAGACTGACCGCGCGAGCACATCGACCTGCGCCCCGCCGTCGTTGATGTAGTATTCCCGCGTGACGTCATATCCCGCGTAGTCGAGCAGCGATGCCAACGCATCGCCGAACACAGCACCCCGAGTGTGGCCCACATGAAGTGGCCCGGTTGGGTTGGCGCTCACGTATTCAACATTGACCTTTTTGCCCTGCCCCATGGTGGATTGACCGTAAGAAGCCCCCGAGGTCAGGATGGCTTTGGGCACCGCTTGCCACACCGATGGGTCCAGCCGCAGGTTCAGAAACCCCGGCCCGGCCACTTCGGCAGTCGACACGCGTGCGTCGTCGGCGAGTTTTGCAGCCAGCACCTCAGCAATATCGCGCGGCTTCTGCCCAGCCGGTTTGGCCAGCACCATCGCGGCGTTGGTCGCCATATCGCCATGCAATGGATCGCGTGGCGGCTCGACCGTCACGTTGTCAAAGCTCAGACCGTCTGGCAGCACGCCATCCGCGACCATGCCATTCAAACTGTCGATCACCAGTGTCCGAATGTCGGAAAAGAGGTTCATAATGCGGGTCCTTTGTTGGCCCGTCCTCTACCACTCTCGCGAGTAAGGTCAAATGGCTTGGGAGAACACATTCTTCCTCCACCGGTCGCCTTGACGGGTAGTTGTGCAGCAAAAACCCATGCAAAGTTCTTGCGAGCAAAGTGCTCCGCACAGGCTTCATACGAAACCGTATTTTTTCGTTATCGCAAAAACCTAATGAAATCAGATCCCGCAGTCAGCGAAAGAGCCGAAGTAACCGCGCGACCTAGCGAGGCGATTGCCGCAACGTGAACCGACTTTAATAGCGCTTGAGATCGTCCTGTTTCATCCCTGTGTCAGACCACCAACGCCAGTTTCCAAGGGGGGCCAGGGCCAGGTCGCTACGAACCACAACCACTGAAAACATCAAAACTTAAGAGGACCTCATGACACTCAAGACTTTCTGCAAAGGCCTGGCTGCTTCTGCCACTCTCGCTGCATTTGTTTCGGTTGGCACCGCACATGCCGCTGACGAGTTCTTCATTGCTGACGCTGAAAAGAACATTGCCATCAATGGGTACGATCCCGTGGCCTATCACACCAAAGGCATGGCCAAGGCGGGGTCCGCTGACTACAAATTTGAATACGACAACGTCGTTTGGAAGTTCTCTTCTGAGGAAAACAAGATGGCCTTCAAAGCCGATCCGGCCAAGTTTGCCCCGGCCTATGGCGGCTGGTGCACTGTAGGGGCGAGCAAGGGCAAAAAGATCGCCACACAGCCTGAGCTGTTCAAGATTGTAGACGGCACGCTGTATCTGAACTCCTCGGAAGGCGCGCACAATCTGTTCCTTGGCGACGAAGCCGGGACCATCGAGACCGCTGATACCAACTGGGTCGATATCGAGAGCACGCCTGCGTCTGAGCTCTGACTGAAGGGAAGTCGGTGAGCTTGGACTACAAAGGGTGCGGCAGGGGCGCGCCCTTTTTGGTTTTCTCGGTGCGGTAGCTGCGTTATGCCTGCGACCCTACTGCACTCGGACCGCCTGTTAGGCGCTCATGTTCCTGAAGCGCAAATCGGTCGGTCATGCCAGCAATGTAGTCGGCGACGATCCGCGCCAGTTCGGTGTCAGATTGTACCTCAGCCACGTCTTTGCGCCATTGCTTTGGCAACAAGGACGGTTCAGACATGAAAAGCGGAAACAGGGAATTGATTACGTTTGTTACCTGCTTGCGCATCTCCACGACGTTGGGTGCGCGGTACATGCGGTGAAATAGAAATTCCCGGATCACTTTGAGGTCTGACCACAGCCCGGGTGAAAACTGTACCATCATCTTGCCGGCAGCACGGACATCCGCCGGGGTCTGAGGGCTCAGGTCCCGCAGATTGCGCTCCGTCACAGTGATAACGTCCGATACCAGAATTCCGAAAAAACGTCGCAGAGCTTCATGCCGGCGGCGGTAGTAGTTCAAGCCCGGATACTTGCGATCAACTTCGTCAAAACAATCACTTACGATTGGAAGTTCAGCCAGTTCATCGGTTGAAAACAGCTCTGCCCGCAACCCGTCATGCAGGTCATGGTGGTTGTAGGCGATGTCATCCGACAAAGCGGCCACCTGCGCTTCAGCACTGGCATGGGTGTGCAACTCAAGATCATGCATCGCATTGTAATCGGCCAAGGCATAGGGCACCGGTGAAGCAACCGGTCCATTATGTTTTGCAATGCCTTCAAGGGTTTCCCAGGTGAGGTTCAACCCGTCGAAATCCGCGTAGTGGCGCTCTAGCGACGTCACAATGCGAACCGCCTGAGCATTGTGATCAAAGCCGCCATATGGCTGCATCAGTTCATTCAGCGCATCTTCGCCGGTGTGACCGAACGGTGTGTGGCCCAGATCATGCGCCAGTGCGACAGCTTCGGTGAGTTCCAGATCAAGCCCCAATGTTTTTGCAACGGTGCGCGCCACCTGCCCAACCTCGATCGAATGGGTGAGACGCGTGCGAAAGTAGTCGCCTTCGTGCTCAATAAAGACTTGGGTTTTGTGTTTAAGCCGCCGGAACGCGGATGCGTGAATAATGCGATCCCGGTCGCGTTGAAAGCAGGACCGGAACGCGCTTTCTTCTTCCGGGTATAGCCTGCCGCGCGAGCTTGCTGGATCGCACGCGAATTGCGCCGTCATCGCCGCATCGCCTCTTCTTGTCGCCTGTCCCGACCGCCCTTATATTGGCGTCAGAGAACAAAGCAAACGAAAGCCGAGGGCGACATGCAGCTTCCTCCCACTGTCACAGAGCGCGCGTTCGAGCGGCTGGCCGAAATTGGCGCAAACGCAGATGGCAAGGCGTTGCGCATTGCTGTTGAAGGCGGTGGATGTTCGGGCTTTCAGTATGAGATCACGTTGGACGATCAGGCCGAAGATGATCTTGTGCTGGAGGGCAAAGGAGAGCGCGTTGTGGTTGATTCGGTGTCCCTGCCGTTTCTGTCCAATGCGGTGATCGACTTTTCCGAGGAAATCATTGGCGCGCGCTTTGTGATTGAGAATCCGAACGCGACATCCTCTTGCGGATGTGGCACCAGCTTTTCGATGTAGGCTTTTGGGGGCTCTGCCCCCGGCCTGCGGCCTCCCCCGAGGTATTTGAGGCCCAAAGAAACCTGCTAAAGGGCCGCCGCCTGCCCGTCCGCGCGTGCAAAGCCTTCGAAGAATGCTTCGAAGTGATGCGACGAGGTTTGAGCCTGATCCAAGACTGTCATCGCTTCCGGAGACAGGGCGTCTTCCATGTGAAGCCGCATGGTCAACCAGTCACCGCTGCGCGCATCGTCCATATTCAGCATCGCCTCTGACATCTCGCGCATTGGGGTGGCGCGGGCGGGACTGCGGTCAAAGCGCATACGATCATTGACGAACCCTTTCACAAAGGCAGCGTCTCCACACACCGCTTGATGCCAGTTGCACACCAGGAATTCATGGTAATCGTCTTGTACGCTGACGGTTGGTCCGTCTTGCACATGGAACAAAGCCGTTTCGCGTTTCAGCCAATCGGTCCAAAGCGCGCTTGGTGTGTCACCGGCATAGCGCATGGCAATGCAGATCTCTGACAGCAGATCAGCGTTTTGTTCGATGAACGCCAGCAATCCGGCGAAATGCAAACTGCGCTTGGCATGATTATCCAGTTGCGGATCGCGCCGTCCGTATTCGCTGAGGTAAAACACGAGATGTGTCAGCTCGTACGCGGCTTTCTTGTTGGGCAAGGCGAAGGTGTCAGACCGTGCCATGAACTCTCGCGCGCGGGCGACCAATGCAGGAATGTCACCGGAAGGCGTGACGCCGCGCCGTGCCATCAAACGCACTGCCTCTAGGCGTTGCAGATCTGAAAGCTCCGCCTGCGGCAAGTTCTTGTCGTCCGCCCATCGGATCAGTGCTTCAGCTTGCGCACCGGGTATGCCGAGGTCTTCAAGATCAAGCGTGATCGATAGGAAGAACCGGTAGTATTGCGGGAAAAACCGCATGCGTTTTGCGACGTTTCCGTAGAATGCCTCGTACGGCGCAAGCGCGTTGTTGCTCGCATGCGTGCCTGTGCATTCCAGGATGTTCAGTATCTCTGCATTTTCCTTGAGCCAGAACACATCATCGATGGTCCGGCGGTGTTCGGAAAAGCAGCCTAGAAGCGCGCCAAGACGCGCTTCTTGAGGATTGATCCGGGACGGGGGTGTGAGTTGGATAACGTTGGTCATATCCTGGCCTCCTTGAGGGATGAAGGACGAGCCTGCCCGTCCCGGGTCAAATCAGAGCTTTAAGAGCCAGATGTGAACAGCGCGCAGCCTTCACCTTCGGACGTGGTATCAGCCGTGATCGGGCTAGACCCAGAGGTGAAGGCCTCAAGCGCATCGCCGGTCTGGGCGTCGGATGTTGTCGGCGCAGAGCCTGATGTGAACGCCTCTACAGCGTCACCCGCGGTTGCATCGGACGAAACCGGGCTGCTGCCGGAGGTGAAGGCTTCAACTGCGTCACCAGTCCGTGCATCGGATGTCGTGGGTGCCGAACCCGACGTGAACGCTTCGACGGCGTCACCAATACGGCTGTCAGAGGTCATCGGTGCTGACCCGGAGGTGAATGCTTCGACAGCATCGCCAGTGCGTGCGTCCGAGCTTGTGGGTGCCGAGCCAGAAGTGAATAGGCCCGTGGCGTTACCTGTAAAAGCTGTCGTGTCAGCGAGTGGAGCAGAGCCGGACGTGAATGCGTCAACAGCATCACCCAACAGCGCACCGCCGGATGCAAAAGGTGCAGAACCTGATGTGTAAAGCGCCGTTGCGTTTCCGCCGTGAATATTGGACGCGTCGGCATTTTCCGCTGCGTTTTCAGCGGTGTTTTCAGTAATCTCAAATTTACGAAGTGCAGTCATCGTGGTCTCCTGTGGGCTACGGTTGGTGGCTTCAGATGACACGCAAAAATTGCACTAGTGAAGATCAATTATCGTTAAACGGGTGTTGCGCAGACTTATCCACATGAAAGCACAAGCATAGGTTGTTTTGCGTGTTCCAGCTTCTGGCTTGTCCACAGATTGAAAAAAACTGTGGATAAAAATCAAAAGCTTGGCTGAACGCGGCCTAATTCTATCGATTGGATTAGCCCACGTTCCAGATTGGGCTATTTTGCGCCGCTCGATTCGCCCAGATCATGCCTTGTGTACGTCTCGGCAAGTTGGGATAGAGGGGCAACCCGGGGAGGTCTGTGATGAAAATTGCCACGTTCAACATTAATGGGGTCAAAGCCCGCCTGCCCGCTCTGACGTCATGGCTGACCGAAAGCGCCCCTGACGTTGCGCTTTTGCAAGAGATCAAGTCAGTGGACGAGGCATTCCCCCGCGAAGAGATCGAAGCGTTGGGTTACACCGTCGAGACACATGGACAAAAAGGATTTAACGGCGTTGCGATCCTGTCAAAGCTGCCCTTGGAAGATGTGACACGCGGCCTGCCGGGCGATGACAGTGACGAACAGGCACGCTGGATTGAAGCGACGGTCATTGGTGATCAAGACGCCGTGCGCGTGTGCGGACTGTATCTGCCCAATGGGAACCCCGCACCAGGCCCAAAATATGATTATAAGCTGTCTTGGATGAAACGCCTTCAAGATCGGGCGAAAAACCTGCTGTCGGACGAAATGCCAGCTTTGATGGCCGGGGATTACAACGTGATCCCGCAAGCCGAAGACGCCGCCAAACCCGAACAATGGACCGAAGACGCCCTGTTTCGCCCAGAAACGCGGCAGGCGTTTCGCGGCATTCTGAACCTCGGATTTACCGAAGCGTTTCGCGCCCGCACATTTGGTGGAGGACATTATTCGTTTTGGGACTACCAGGCAGGTGCATGGGAACGAAACAATGGCATTCGCATTGATCATTTCCTGCTATCGCCAGCCTGTGCAGATTTGATGACAGAGTGCTGGATTGAAAGCTCGGTGCGCGGCGGCGAAAAACCATCTGACCACGTGCCGGTTTGGGTCTCGCTAAATGCGTAATCCCAACTTATCTTGTTTCCCACGCACGACCGACTTACATCCCGTGCAAGAGCAATGACGGAGGTCTTTTCATGGCCATGCAAGCGCAGGAAATCGAAGACTTGATCCGGGCAGAGTTTCCGGAGGCTTCGATCACCATCACCGACCTTGCTGGAGACGGCAATCACTACGCCGCCGAAGTCATCGACGAAAGCTTCAAAGGCAAGAACCGCGTGCAACAGCAGCGTGCGGTATATGCAGCGCTTAAAGGCAAGATGGACGGGTCTGCCGGCGAATTGCATGCGCTCGCGCTGACGACAAAGGCCCCGAGCTGATGTCTCGCCCGTTGTGGAATGCGATTATGATTGTCGCGCTTGGACCACTTGCCTATTTCGTCTGGTGGTCACCGAAAGCCGCGCCTGCAGTCGGGCCAAAACCTGAATGATGACTTTCCTCGCTAACACTTGGCCGATGTTCGCAGCAATTGGCCTCGTGACACTGATAACCATTGGCGCGACAATGCCCTATATCCGCAAGGATCGGAAACGCCGCGAAGAGTTGGAGCAAGACAATGACTGATGCAAAGCAGCAGATCGATGAGACCATCAAAGCCAACGATGTTGTGCTTTACATGAAGGGCACAAAATCGATGCCGCAATGCGGATTTTCCAGCAAGGTTGCTGGCGTTCTAAATTATATGGGTGTCGAGTATCAGGACGTGAATGTCCTTGCCGATGAAAACATCCGGCAAGGCATCAAGGATTATTCAGACTGGCCCACCATTCCTCAGCTTTACGTCAAAAGTGAATTTGTTGGTGGCTGTGACATCATCATCGAGATGACATTGTCTGGCGAATTGGACACGCTTTTGGAAGAAAACGGTGTCACCTACGACAAAGAGGCGGCTGACAAGATCCGCGAAGCCAACGCATAAAGCCCTACGCTATCGAAACATCAAACGGCGTCCGAAACAGGACGCCGTTTTGCATTTTGATGTTGGGGATGATCCCTAGCCCGCTTTTTCCTCGACATCTCGCGCCAGCGCCTCGGCGCGCGCGGCGATTTCTTGCAAGGTTTCGGTCACTTCCGTGGGCACCACCGGCACTTCGACACGTTCGGGTTGCGGCGGTGGGGCGTCCTTGAGCATGCGCAGTTCCGACAGGTGACCCGCTGCCCGGTCTTCGGTTTCACGCAGCTTGTCCTCTAGACCTGCTGTTTTGTCAGCGAGCATAAGTCCCGCCATCAAGAGCATCCGTGCTTCGGGAATGCGCCCCACCTGTTGCGCAAGAATTTGCGCCTCAGTGTCGAGCATCTTGGCTGCCGCATGCAGATACTGTTCTTCACCTTCCTGACACGCAACTTCAAAGTTCCGACCGCCAATGTTGATTTCGACCTCAGGCATCAGTTCGCCTCCTGTGCGTCAGCAGCGCTTTGCAAGAGCGGCTCAAGCGCGCCCAATATGGCTTGGGTTTCAGCCGTTTCGACCGCGCGCGCGGCCCGCAGTCCCTCAAGCTCGGCCAACATGGCTTTGTTGATCAAATGTGGTTCGCCAACACTTTCGGCCAATGCCGTGCGCAGCTCTTCATTCGTGGTGCGCAACATCTCATTCGCCTGACGCAGGCGGTTCATCTCCTGGTCGAGCCCAGCCACGTCTACCGCGGGTGCGGGCGCAGTTGCACTTGCCACTTCTTCCCGTGCGGCGTCCAGTTCCTGCTGATGGGTTTCATGCAGTCTACGAACCCGTTCTTCGAGCTGCGCATTAGCAAGCTGTTCTTCGCTCAGCGCCTCTTTCAGGCGGTCGATTTCTTGCGGATCAATCTGTGGTTCTGGCGGCGCAGCGGCTGCTGCGGCGGCCTGTGTCTCGATCTTTTCGACACCCTGCGACACCCGATCAAGGGCCGCAGTAATACGGTAGTGTAACTCGTCAATCTGGGTCATTTGCCTGATCCCCGTTTGTTGTTTGCTGCGCCACGTACCCGTGTGGTCGCAGCCGTTTTTCCTTGCTCTCTAAACGAATCGCTTCGCCCTCTTAATGTGAAAGTTTAACAATCCGCGGCGGAAAATGCGCCCCCCTAAGGCAGCGCCCCACCCGAGTGCCGCTTGAACTCTGGCGCATGCCTGCTATGAGCGCGTGAAATCACGCGTAGACCCAATAATCACAAGGACAGACAGGCCCGTGGATATCGAGACGCTCAAAGCCCAAAACCCTGATCACTGGACCAAGTCAGTTGCGATCCGCGCGCTTGCCCTGGACGCCGTGGCCGCCGCCAATTCGGGTCATTCCGGCATGCCCATCGGCATGGCGGACGTGGCAACCGTACTTTACGAAAAGCACCTCAAGTTTGATGCAGCACACCCGGATTGGCATGACCGCGACCGTTTTATCCTGTCAGCGGGCCACGGGTCGATGTTGCTCTACGCGTTGCTCTATCTTGTGGGCGATCCCGAAATCACCCTGGACGAGGTGAAAAACTTCCGCCAGTGGGGCGCGAAAACAGCCGGCCACCCGGAAAATTTCCTCGCGCAAGCGATTGAGACGACAACAGGCCCGTTAGGTCAGGGCATCGCAAACTCCGTTGGGTTTGCTATGGCCGAAGAAGCGCTGCGCGCGCGATTTGGACCCAAGATCATAGATCACCACACCTATGTGATCGCCGGTGACGGATGCCTGATGGAAGGTGTGAGCCACGAAGCCATTGGCATCGCAGGACGTCAGCAGCTTTCAAAGCTGATCGTCTTTTGGGACAATAACAATATCACCATCGACGGCACGGTTGAGCTGTCGGATCGCACGGATCAGGTCGCGCGTTTCAACGCCGCGGGGTGGCATGTGCAGGAAATCGACGGCCACGATCCCGCAGAAATCGATGCGGCGATTGTGGCCGCTAAAGCCGATGACCGTCCGTCGATGATCGCGTGCAAGACACATATTGCGTTGGGACATGTGGCGCAGGACACCTCAAAAGGGCACGGCGCTTTGACCGATGCCGATCAGAATGCGGCAGCCAAAGCTCTCTGGGGATGGACCTCCGGACCTTTTGACGTACCGGCTGACACCAAGGCAGCGTGGGAGAGCATAGGACAACGGGGCGCGGCCGACCGCGACGCATGGGAAGCCCGTTTGGCTGGTTTGTCGGCCTCCAAGCAAGCCGAGTTTGCCCGGACCATGGCAGGCGAAGCCCCGAAAAAGCTGTCCTCCACCATCAAGGCTTTGAAAAAGCAGACGTCTGAAACCGCGCCTAAAGTGGCAACGCGCAAAAGCTCGGAAATGGTGTTGGAGATTGTGAACCCAATCCTGCCAGAAACAATCGGCGGTTCGGCGGACCTCACTGGATCAAACAACACCAAGACGGGTGATTTGGGTGTCTTCGACGTCGACAATCGCAAAGGGCGGTATGTGTATTGGGGCATCCGCGAACACGGCATGGCGTCGGCGATGAACGGAATGGCTTTGCATGGCGGTATCCGACCCTATGGTGGCACATTCATGTGCTTTACCGATTATGCGCGTCCTGCCATGCGGTTGGCGGCGCTTATGAAAGTGCCCACGGTGTTTGTCATGACCCACGACTCGATTGGTCTGGGCGAAGATGGCCCGACACACCAGCCGGTTGAGCATCTGGCGATCAGCCGCGCGACGCCGAACACCCTCGTCTTCCGCCCCGCCGATACCGTTGAGCCCGCAGAGGCCTGGGAACTTGCTCTGACGCAAACCTCCACGCCGTCTGTGCTGTCGCTGACACGCCAGGGCCTGCCCACCGTTCGGACCGAGCACAAGACAAAGAATATGGTCGCGCAAGGCGCGTATGTGCTGGCGGACGCAGAGGGCAAGCGGCAAGCGATCCTGATGGCCACAGGGTCAGAGGTCGAAATTGCGATGGCGGCCCGTGACATCCTGCATGCCGAAGGCCTTGGCACCAGGGTCGTATCCATGCCGTGCTGGGAACTGTTTGAAGAACAGGACGAACGGTATCGCAAGCGCGTATTGCCGGGCGGACCGGTACGCGTTGCGATTGAAGCTGGCATGCGGTTTGGCTGGGACCGCTGGCTGTTCGGCGAGCGCGGCAAACGCGAAAAGTCGGGGTTCATCGGCATGCATGGCTTTGGTGCATCAGCGCCTGCAGGTACGCTCTATAAGGAATTCGGCATCACGGCTGAGGCGACGGCGCTGAAAGTGCGCGACCTTGTGGAAGGGCGCTGGCAGGCTGATCCGCGAACCTGATTGACCAAGTCTTCTCGGGCGCAAGGTATGGTGCAGGTCCGATGCGTCACCGCATCGGATCGAACGCGGTTTCGCGTTCGTATCCAGAGTATCTGGTCTGGACAGGATGCAGACATGCATCCTTGCACCGGCAGTGATGCGGGTGCTTGTGCGATGCAGGCTTGCATCGCTGAGAATGCGCTGACGCATTCTCTAAGGTCGGCTTGGTCTCTCGCCTTCGTGCGACAGTGAGGAGCGGCGGAACACTGGGTAGGCGCGTTCAGACAAGCGAGGCGGGTCGCGGTCCACCACCAACCGCACCGGCTCCCTATTGCAAAACACCACAAACTGGGTCCCGTTTTCCACGAGGGTAAACCCGCGTTTGTGTACCTCGGCGATAAAGAGCTCACGTCCGGCAAGCCGCTCCACATCGCGGACGGCACGGTGGATCACACCGCCTCGACCCACGGATTTGGCTGAAAACACTGACCGCAGCCAGAGTTCTGGTTCAATTTGAGAAGGCATCGTTGTCATGTTTGCGACGATGCCTTCGACATGGTTAAGAACCAATTAAAACTGGACTTCAAATTCCCTTCGGCGTCACGGCATTCCACACAGGCGTTATGACCTTCACCCCAACCGGGATCAGCAACAGCCCCCACCCTAGTCCTAAGACAAAATCCACTGCCGCCGTAACCGCCCATTCAAAGAACCCGGACCCGCCGCCAAGGGCGACAGCGAGGCTGTGTATGATGTCTTCGGGCCAGTGCAGCCCCATTTGTGCGATTGAGTGGATGATGATCGATCCTCCAACCCAAAGCATCGCCGCTGTACCGACGATCGTCAGTGCTTTCAAAAGCCATGGCATGAACCGCACAATGCCGCGCCCCAAGGCGCGGCTGATGCGGGTTTTGCCGACACGCGACAACCACAGTCCGACATCGTCCATTTTGACGATAACAGCCACCGCACCGTAAACCGCAACAGTCACCATGATCCCAACCAGCGCCAGCGTGGCCCCTTGCATCCAGATATTATCGCTGTCGATGACCGACAGGGCGATGGTCATGATCTCGGCCGATAGAATAAAATCCGTTTTGATCGCGCCTTTGACCTTTTCTTCCTCCAAGTGCTTTGGATCCTTGATGTCATGACTGCCGTCCGGACCGGGATCGTGGTCGTCTTTGGCATGCCACCAATGGGCGATTTTCTCGGCCCCCTCGAAGCACAGATAGCTGCCCCCAAGGATCAGCAGTGGTGGGATCAACCAAAGTGCAAATGTCGACAACAGGAGCGCGGCTGGTAGCAAGAAGACCAGTTTGTTGATGAAGGAGCCGCGTGCAATGCGCCAGATGATGGGCAACTCGCGTGCGGGTGCGAACCCATCAAGGTACTTTGGTGTGACTGCAGCATCGTCGATCAGCACGCCTGCAGTTTTTGACCCCGCTTTGGCGGCAGCCGCACCAATGTCATCGACCGAGGCCGCTGCAACCTTAGCAATTCCTGCTACATCGTCGAGCAAAGCCAGCAAGCCACTCATAAAGCCTCTCCACCTGTTTGACTGCGATTCAGACTAGCGTTGCACATCCGACAGAGCCAGCCCGCGATTCTTGTTCAGTCATGCAACAAAACATCGTGTTATCGCAAACTGTTCCAATCGATGTGCAACTGTTAGCGCAAGCACGAAACAGGGTGTCGCATTTATCGCTAACATACTGTCAAAAAACAGTTTTTACCTTTCTAATATTAGCATGCATCGGTATACGGACACCAATTACGCAGGAGATGGTTCCATGACGGTTACGCTAGGCATCAACGGATTTGGTCGCATCGGACGCTGCACTCTGGCGCATATCGCCGACAGCAGCCGCAATGACGTTCAAGTAGTCAAGATCAACGCAACCGGTCCGATCGAGACTAATGCGCATTTGCTGAAATACGACAGCGTACATGGCCGATTTGGCGGACAGGTTTCAGTGAGTGGCAACACCATGGATCTGGGTCGCGGGCCGATGGAAGTGTTTTCGACCTACGATCCGCAAGAGCTCGACTGGTCAGGCTGCGATGTGGTTCTGGAATGCACCGGCAAGTTCAATGATGGCACCAAAGCTGATGTGCACATGGACCGCGGTGCGAAATCGGTGCTGATCTCTGCTCCGGCCAAGAATGTGCAACGAACGGTTGTTTATGGCGTCAACCACCGCGATCTCGTGGCAGGTGACACGATGATCTCGAATGGCTCCTGCACCACCAATTGCCTCGCCCCATTGGCAAAGGTTTTGGATGAAGCCATTGGCATAGACTCCGGCATTATGACGACCATCCACTCCTACACTGGCGACCAGCCGACACTGGATCGCCGCCATGCGGACCTGTACCGCGCACGCGCTGCTGCAATGGCGATGATCCCCACATCAACTGGGGCCGCAAAAGCCCTTGGTGAGGTTCTGCCAAACCTTAAAGGAAAGCTCGACGGTTCTGCTGTCCGCGTGCCGACACCCAACGTGTCAGCGGTTGATTTGACGTTCTACGCCAAGAAAGACGTGACGGTCGATGATGTGAACGCCGTTGTGCAAGAGGCAGCGGCGACGCATATGGGCACGGTACTCGGCTATGACCCGGAACCCAAAGTGTCGATTGATTTTAATCACACAACGCAAAGCTCCATCTTTGCGCCGGATCAGACCAAGGTTGTCGGTAAACGCATGGTCCGTGTGCTGGCATGGTACGACAACGAATGGGGGTTCTCGGCGCGCATGGCTGACGTTGCGGGCGCAATGGGGCGCTTATTGCACTAATCTTCTTTATTCGAAATCAAACAGAAGCCGCCGCAGCCATGTGTTGAGGCGGCTTTTTGCTTCCGAGGTGACACGGCACATCCGCTCTGGCATGATCGCGGCCAGAGCAGAAGGACGTGGGGCGCGATGACCAATTCAATCGCAATAGGCCTAGGGTTGTTGATCCTCGGCGGCATTGGTGTGGATGCTTTTCTGACAGGTGGTGAGGGCCTTATGTTTCTTGCGCGCAAGGGGTTGGACCTTCTGGAATGGATCGCTTTCTGGCGCTAGCCTTTGGCCGTGCCTTTGCTTGACACATAAGAGGTTGTCTGTTTGTTAGCGGTAACAGCACCCGTGCTGTCGAATATGCCGAATTGAGCGAGGAATTTCCGATGAGCATTAAAGTTGCGATCAATGGGTTTGGCCGGATCGGCCGCAACGTCTTGCGTGGCATTATTGAATACGGACGGACGGATATCGAGGTGGTGGCGATCAACGATCTTGGCCCGGTTGAGACCAACGCGCACCTTTTACAATACGACAGCGTGCATGGCCGCTTTCCGGTTGAGGTGACAACCTCGGATGACAGCATCGATGTGGGCCGTGGCCCGATGAAGGTTACTGCTATCCGAAATCCGGCAGACCTGCCCTGGTCAGATGTTGATGTCGTGCTGGAATGCACCGGCATCTTCACCTCGAAAGAGGCGTGTCAGGCACATCTCGACAATGGCTCCAGCCGGGTTCTTATCTCGGCCCCGGGGAAAGATGCCGACAAAACAATTGTTTACGGTGTGAACGACACGTCCTTGACGAAGGACGATATCGTCGTGTCAAACGCGTCGTGCACAACCAATTGCCTTGCGCCTGTAGCCTACGTTCTGAACAACGCCATTGGCATTGAACGCGGGTTCATGACGACGATCCACAGCTATACAGGCGACCAGCCGACGCTCGATACAATGCACAAAGACCTCTATCGCGCGCGCGCGGCAGCGCTCAGCATGATCCCAACGTCAACGGGTGCCGCCAAAGCGGTGGGTCTCGTGCTGCCAGAGCTGAACGGCAAGCTTGATGGCGTCGCGATCCGGGTGCCAACGCCGAACGTATCGGTGGTCGATCTAACGTTTACCGCATCGCGCGAAACCAGTGTCGATGAGGTCAACGCCGCGATCCGCAGTGCCGCTGACGGCCCGCTGAAAGATGTTCTGGGCTATACAGACAAGAAACTGGTGTCGTCTGACTTCAATCACGACCCGCATTCTTCGATCTTCCACACCGACCAGACCAAGGTCATGGACGGCACGATGGTGCGTATCTTGACATGGTATGACAATGAATGGGGATTCTCGAACCGCATGGCCGACACCGCCGTTGCCATGGGCAAGTTGATTTAAGCTTAACGCCCCGATCACAGATGCGCGAGCGAAGTTCATTCGCTCGCGATCCTAAGCTGTGTCACCGTCCTTCCAACGCAAGAGGACGCCATGGCACGCAAGACTTCCAAATCCCGCAAATCTAAGAAACCGCAAGCCAACCCTGCCCCAGAACCAAAGCTGTCACGTCGGGATATGCTGACCAAGCTTTCGGTGTATGGACTGGGGGCTATTGTGGTTGCTGGTGGCGGAAGTGCCCTGGCCTATGACTTCTCCAAAAAGCTGACAGAGGCGGATCTGACGGTCGTGGGCAACGGTACACCCACCATCGTGCAAATTCACGACCCAGGCTGCAGCATGTGCCAATCGCTGCAGAAAGAAACACGTGCAGCGTTCAAGCTATGTGACGACACAGCGTTCCAATACCGCGTTGCCAACATAAAATCGACGGACGGCGCAGCGTTCCAAGCGCGATTTGGTTTGCCTCACGTGACGCTGGTCTTCTTTGACGGTCAGGGCCAACATATCCACACGATCCAGGGTGTGACACCGGCCAATGAGATCAAGTCCGAGATCACCCGGGTCTTCGCATAATTCAACCGTAGCCGTCGTGATAGCGCGGGAGCGCTGGACGTGTTGTTGGTGCATGCCGTGCCATGCGCGAATACGGGGGGGGTAGTTGCATTCACTTTCAACAATCACTCCCGGCAAGCCTTGCAAATTCTGCAAGGCGGCTTTTCCGATACGTGCGTTGTGCTGCGCTGCGGCATTTCTATGTTGGATGGTGTAGCCGTTAGCGCAATCAGGCGCTGAGGCTAAGGACCATAGAGCAAGGAAAGGACTGACCATGGCCCATTTTATGTCTTCCCTGCGGAACCGTCTTGAAAAGCGGGCCGCTTACCACCGCACCGTGGATGAAATCCGTCGGATGCCATTGGACGTAGCGCTTGATCTCGACATCTACCGTGGTGACGCGGAAAAGATCGCCTACGACGCTGTCTACGGACGCTGAGTTTCTCGAAACGGAGAAAAGACACAGCCGCGCGGGTTTCGCGCGGCTTTTGTCATTTAACGGTCGTGAACCGCGCGACAAGCGCATCTCGGACAGGCGCAGTGACGAATTTGCTGACGTCGCCGTTCAGCCGCGCAATCTCTTTCACGAGCTTTGACGCGATCGCCTGATGTCGGGCCTCTGCCATGAGGAAGACAGTTTCAACACTGTCATCAAGCGCCCTGTTCATGCCAACCATCTGAAATTCGTATTCAAAATCGGCGACAGCCCGCAGCCCGCGAATAATGATGGACGCATCCACGTCGCGGGCACAGTCAATCAGCAGGTTTTCGAAAGGGTGTGCAACAATTTCGATTCCGGTTTGTTCGGCAAGCGAGACGCATTCGGCTTCGATCATCGCCACACGCTCTTCCAGCGTAAACAACGGGCCTTTATCGCGATTAATGGCAACGCCAATCACAAGTCTATCCACCAACACAGCAGCGCGGCGGATGATGTCGATATGGCCCATGGTGATCGGGTCAAAAGTCCCGGGGTAAAGACCGATGCGCATAGGCCGTCTCCGAAGGGTCGTCGTGTTGCGCATGTCTGGCATCAAAGCGTTCGGACATGCAAGTCCCTGATATCTGCGGCATTAGTGCCCCATGATCATCCCTTCGAGCGCGTTTCGTTCCATCGCCACCTCATTGAGCCGCGCTTTGACAACGTCACCGAGCGTGACGAGCCCGACCAGCTTGCCCTCTTCCACAACCGGCATGTGTCGGAAGCGTCCTTCGGTCATTTGGGCTAGGATGTCATCTGCCTTGTCGCGCCGTTCGCAGGTCACAAGCTTGGTGGTCATGTAGGTATCAACAGTCTTGATAAGGCACTCGGCCCCATGCGCAGCGAGTTGGCGGACAATGTCCCGTTCGGACAAAATGCCCTTTGGTGTCACCCCATCATCCGAGATTACGACTGTGCCGATCCGCTTTTCAGCCAGGATCTTCGCCGCTTCAGAGACAAGCGTGCCTGATCGCACGGTCACCACAGAGTCGTTGTTCTTGCTTTTGAGAATGTTCTGCACTGTCATGATGGCTTCCTCCCGCTGGCTACAACTGTCACTAGCGTCATGACACGACAGGTGTCTGTCAAGTGTTACAGAGCCGCGCTTCGAGCTGAGCAACTTCGCTCCGAACGCTGTCAACGAGGGCTTTGGCGAACCGGCTGATCCGATCCAAGCGTCGATCCTCAGCATGGCGGACAAGATAAAAGCTGCGGGTAAACGACAACTGATCCGTCAGGACGCGCCGAACCCCAGGTGCAAATGGCAAGGCAAAGTCGTGCGCAATGCCAATGCCACCGTGTTGCCGGAGCAATTGCAATTGAACTGACGCTGCATTGGAGGCCAGCGAGACCCGGTCCACAGGCATGTCATTGAGGTAGTCGAGCTCCTTGTCAAAGATCATGTCAGGGATGTAGCCGACAATCCGGTGTGTCTTGAGCTGCGACAGCGCGGTTAATGGTGGGTACTGGGAGAGATAGGTGTCGCTGGCCGCAAGATGCAAATGGTAGTCGGTGATGCGCTGATACGACAGGCGTGACGCTGTGGGAGGGCTGACCGTAATGGCCATGTCGGCCTCTCGCCGCGACAGGTTGACCACGCGCGGCAAAGCGACGATCTGCAAATCGAGATCAGGATTTGCTTTCGCTAAAGTGGTGAACACCCGTGGCAGCACGAAATTGGCACAGCCGTCCGGTGCGCCGATGCGGATCTGGCCGGACAAAGCTTCGGTGTTGCCCGTGACCGACGAGGCCGCCGCCTGCATGGCAGTCTCAGCGCGTTCGGCATGATCGACCATGCGCGTGCCGGCTTCGGTCAGGGTGTAGCCTTGTGGGCTGCGAGCAAACAGCGCCTGCCCCATCCCCTCTTCCAACCGGGCAATGCGTCGACCGACCGTCGCCGGATCCATCCGCAGCGTTTTACCCGCGCCAGACAAGGTCTCGTTGCGCGCAACGGACAGGAAAATCCGCATGTCATCCCAGCTTTGCACATCCAATCCTTTGCAAAATTGCAAAACACATTTGGCACATTGCCCCTTTGAGGCGCATTTTTGCAAGGCTATGCTGGCCACAAATTCAGGGAGAGATATCATGCAAGAGCTGACGCATTTCATAAACGGTGCACAGGTCAAAGGAACCTCGGGCCAGTTTGGCGACGTATACAATCCGGCAACGGGCGAGGTTCAGGCCAAACTGCCATTGGCAACCCCTGCCGAAGTGTCCAAAGCCGTCGAGGACGCCGCAGAAGCTCAGGTTGCTTGGGGTGCCACCAACCCGCAAAAGCGTGCGCGTGTCATGATGGCGATGGTCGGCCTGATGAACCGCGACATGGACAAGTTGGCCGAAGCGCTCAGCCGCGAGCACGGCAAAACCATTCCGGATGCCAAGGGGGATCTCCAGCGTGGCTTGGAAGTGATCGAATACTGCATCGGCGCGCCGCAGATGTTGAAAGGTGAATACACCGATGATGCCGGTCCGGCCATCGATATGTATTCCATGCGTCAGCCTTTGGGCGTTGTGGCCTCAATCATGCCATTCAACTTCCCCGCAATGATGCCGCTCTGGCACGTCGGCCCTGCCCTTGCATGTGGCAATGCCGTGGTCCTGAAACCGTCCGAGCGCGATCCTTCAGTGCCGTTGATGCTTGCGGAGCTGTTTGTTGAAGCCGGGCTGCCAAAAGGTGTGTTCCAAGTGGTGAATGGTACGAAAGAGGCTGTTGATACCCTGCTCGATCACGAAATCATTCAGGGTGTGTCTTTCGTCGGCTCCACCCCAATCGCGCAATACATTTACAGCCGCGCCACGGCGAATGGCAAACGCGCACAGTGCTTTGGCGGTGCCAAAAACCATCTCATTGTCATGCCAGATGCTGACATGGATCAAGCTGCAGATGCGCTGGTCGGCGCAGGTTACGGCGCTGCCGGTGAACGCTGCATGGCGGTCTCGGTCGCTGTGCCGGTAGGTGAAGAAACTGCTGATCGCCTGATCGGCGCCTTGGTACCACGGATCGAAAAGCTGCGCGTCGCCCCCTACACCGATGGCGACGATGTGGACTTTGGCCCGGTTGTGACACGCGAAGCGAAAGAGCGGATCCTTGGTCTGATCCAATCCGGCGTGGATCAAGGCGCGGAACTGGTTGTCGACAACCGCGACTTCAAACTGCAAGGCTATGAAGACGGTTTCTTTGTCGGCCCGCATCTCTTCGACAAGGTCACGCCCGATATGGACATCTACCGTCAGGAGATCTTTGGCCCCGTCCTGAGCACTGTCCGCGCAGGATCGTATGAAGAAGCGCTTAAGCTGGCCATGGATCATGAATACGGCAACGGCACCGCGATTTTCACCCGTGACGGTGACACCGCGCGTGACTTTGCGCATCGCGTGAATATCGGGATGGTCGGGATAAACGTGCCCATCCCGGTACCGCTCGCCTACCACACCTTTGGCGGATGGAAGAAATCCATGTTCGGGGACCTGAACCAGCACGGTCCAGACAGTTTTAAGTTTTACACTCGCACCAAGACGATCACATCGCGCTGGCCGTCGGGCATCAAAGAAGGTGGTGAGATCAACTTTAAAGCGATGGACTGATCCAAAGCTGGCGGCGCACCTGCGCCGCCACGCATCTCTACGTGTTCAACGTGGAAACGTGATGGCGCCTGTTGCCGAGCCAGACAACACGCCAATCATCGTGGCGATCCCGTGGGCTGTTGCGGGATTTACCGTTCCAGCGGGCAGTGTCACGATATCGCCGTAGTGAACGCCCGTTGCACTGACGATATCAGTGCTGAGGCGGTAATTCTTTCCATTCACGCTATTAAAGGTCGACCGTATGTCGCTGATCGCTTGGCCCGGACGCCGCAATGCGCTGTTGACTGCCCCTTGAAGACGGGCAAGCGTCGCCAGGGGATATGCCGATCCAATGTTTCGCGATGCGAGCAAGGCCACGCCGGGCGCATTGAAGGTCACAAATGGCAGTTCCATGCGTTTTCCGACCACTTGCGCAACGGCACCGCCTAGGGAATGGCCTGTCACATAGACAGGACCAGAAGAGCCTGCTCCGGACGCAACGGCTTCTCCAATGGGGTACATCGCAGTATTCATTCCCATGGTCAGCTCGGCATCCTCAACTAGGTCTGACGCGTTGTCTGTGCCGCGGAACGCCACGACGACGACGTCACCGTTCGAATAAATCACGGAACGCAGGCCGGAATTGCTGTCGTAAACTGGTGGTCCAGCATGCCAGCCGGAAACATTTGGGGTCGCGTCATAAGCGCCGCTGGCCATCTGCGCGAAGTCATTGATTGTAGGCACGTTTTGAAATCCTGTTTTGTTCAATGGGTGAACTATAAACAGAACTGAAGCCGACTGGCACGTATTTTATTGCGCGTGCACGGCTGACTTTTTGCAATTCGTACCAAGGCGCGCCATGGTACAATATATTGCTTAAGGGGTTGTGCCATGCAGGAACCGGAATTCAGTATTGGTATTGAAGAGGAGTATCTGCTTGTCGACCTCGACAGCTTTGCCTTGGCCGAAGCGCCGACAGATCTGATGGACGCCTGCGCGGCGGAACTCGACAGTCAGGTCAGCCCCGAATTTCTACAGTGTCAAATCGAGATCGGCACCAAGGTCTGCGCCAATATCAACGAAGCGCGTGAGGACCTGAAGCGATTGCGCAGCACCGTGGCGCGCTGCGCCAAAGCGTACAACCTCGCCCCGATTGCAGCATCGTGCCACCCGTTTGGCGACTGGAAGAACCAGCACCACACTGACAAGGACCGTTACAATGATCTGCAAAGCGCGTTAGGCGGCGTGGTTCGACGCATGTTGATCTGCGGAATGCATGTCCATGTCGGATTGAACGATGACGCATTGCGGGCCGATTTGATGGGACAGATGGCCTATTTCCTGCCGCATCTTCTGGCGCTCAGCACGTCTTCTCCGTTCTGGCAGGGCGAGGATACTGGGCTGGCCTCCTACCGTATTTCCGTCTTCGACAATCTGCCCCGGACCGGGCTCCCTCCACAGTTTGACAATTGGTCCGAATATGAACGGTCGGTTCAGGTGCTTATCGACATTGGGAGCATCGAAGACAGTTCCAAGATCTGGTGGGACCTGCGCCCGTCACACAGCTACCCAACGCTTGAAACACGCATCATGGACGTGCAGCCCAGGCTCGAAGACACGCTTATGCTGGCGGCCATCAACCAATGCCTGACACGCATGCTCTGGCGGCTGCGGACCAAGAACCAACGCTGGCGCAGATACGATCCGTTTCTCATTGGTGAAAACCGCTGGCGTGCGCAGCGCTACGGTGTTGGGGACGGCCTCATCGATTTTGGCCGTGGGGAAATCGTGCAAATGACCGAGCTGATGGACGAACTCATCACTCTTATCGATGAGGACGCAGGCATTCTGCAATGTATGACCGAAGTCGAACACTCCCGTGATGTGGTTGCCAACGGCAACGCCACGATCCGCCAACGGGCTGTTGCGGCCGAAGCCAAGGCTGCCGGCAAAGATGACCATGCGCAAATGCAGGCGGTGGTCGCCCATCTGGTTGAGGCATTTCACGAAGGGCTTTGACACCCATCACCCTCGCAGACAAAGAGCTTAAGGGGCGTCTAGCGAAGTCGGTTCAGTCCGGCGCGGCAATGCACATAGGCCTGCGATCATGATAATGACGATTCCGATAAAGGCGATGCGGTCCGGCCATTCTGCGAAGAAGACGGCGCCCCATATTAGACTGAACACCAAGTAGCTGTAATCGAATGCCGCAACGGTTGCGGGTGGTCCTTTCTGATACGCGATTGCGGCGCCCACACTCCCGATCAGGATCAATCCGGCCAGCAACGAAACCGTCGCGATCAACATCATGTCAATCGGTTGCCAAGGGCCCAGAATGAAAGACCCCTCGAGACCCGAGAACACGCCCAAACTCAACCCTGCGACAACAAACGCAATGTTGAGCGCAAGCGCGAGCACAAACGGATCCGCGTCACGGCACTTTGCGGAGGTCAGAACCATGGCGCAGGCATAAAATCCTGCGGCTGCGATGGGTAAAATGGCACCCACAGCAAAGCCAGACATATCCGGTCGGATGATCAAGACAACACCCACAAACCCACAGACGATCGCCAACATAACGCGAATACCAGGCCACCGCTGCGCCACGACAGCCGACAGCGCCACGATCATCAATGGCCCCGTATAGTAAGCCGCCGCCGCCAGGGACAGCGGCATCACCGGCAAGGCAGAATAGTAGCTCACCCACATCGCAACCAGCAGCACGCAGCGCAGCAAAATCCAACCGCGGCCAGACACATGGGTTTGCGCCCGCCGCCGGACCAGCCACCACAGCACTGGTACGGTCAAAGCTGAACGCAAAACGAACATCTGCCACAGGGGAAGCGCAAGCCCGGTCGCCTTGATCACCGCATCGCCAAGCGACAGTGCTGCCACCGATGTGACAATGGCAAAGACTGCCAACGTTGTGTTTGAGTGCAAGATCATCCGACGCGCCTTCGATATTTCCCGGTTTCACCACGTCGTAAAAATCATGTAAGACCGCCTAGTAAAAACGACTTCTCCGCTCATTTGCATGAGTTCAAGTTATGAATGCTTCCAAGCACGCCCTTCCGCCGCTGACCCGGCTCAGACCGTTTGAGGCCGCCGCGCGATACGAAAGCTTTTCGCTAGCTGCTGAAGAGCTTGGCATGACCCAAACCGCCGTCAGCAAGCAGATCGCCTTGCTCGAACGGGAGCTGGGCACCGCCCTGTTCGAACGGCGCAACCGGGCTGTTTTTCTCACAGAGGCCGGGCGCAGACTTGGCCATGTGATCAGCGCAGCACTCGGAGATATCACGGCGGAGGTGGCGCTGCTGCGAGGCCAACGGCGATCCGGAGAGCTCGTACTTCATTGTCAATTGTGCGAGGCGTTTTATTGGCTCATGCCAAGACTTGCCGGATTTCACGCACAGCACCCGGGGATCGAACTGCGGGTGGTCAGCAGCTTAAACCCACTGACAGAAACCTCCGAAGGGTTTGACGTCGCGATGCAGACCACAGGGCGCGCATCGGGGTCCGCACGGCTGGCCTTCACAGCCGCTGATGATATCTTTCCGGTCTGTGCGCCGTCCCTTGTTTCTGATGCGGCGCTACCACTCAGCCCTTCTGATCTTTTGGCGTACCCCCTGCTCGCCCATTCTGTGCCAAACCAAGACTGGGTCGAATGGCAGTCATGGTTCGAGTGCGTGGGCGCTCCCCAGCCAAAACGACCAAAGCTCATTGCCTATAACAGTTATCCGCTTGCGCTACAGGCGGCTGTGGCAGGCCATGGAATAGCGCTAGGCTGGCGACGCACAACCCAGGACATGATCTCCGAAGGCAAGCTGATCGCGCCCTGTACAGAAGTCGCCGAACGCCCAAACGAGATTTCGGTGTTTCGCGGCACACTGCGCAACCGGCATCCCCATACCGATCAGTTGATTGACTGGTTGGCCGCAGAGCTTGCGGATTAAATCCTCGCCAAACTGCTTGCAAAACTCCTGAAACGTTTGTCAATTAAACAAGCGTTCAATTCTGGAGCGCATGAGGGAGGAGCAGCGCCATGGACTTTGCCCTGAGCGAGGAGCAAACCGCAATCTTTGACATGGCCTATGCCTTTGGTCAGGACCACATCGCCCCCCATGCCCGAGATTGGGAAGCACAAGGCACCATCCCGAAAAACCTGTGGCCCGAAGTTGGTGCGCTGGGGCTTGCCGGGCTCTACGTCTCTGAGGACAGCGGCGGAACAGGTCTGGCGCGGCTGGATGCCACGCTGGTATTCGAAGCGCTATCCATGGCCTGTCCATCTGTCGCCGCGTTTCTGTCGATCCACAACATGTGCGCCAAGATGATCGATGCCTACGGGTCTGACGACATGAAGGCCCGCGTGTTGCCAAAAGCGCTGACCATGGACACCGTTCTCAGCTATTGCCTCACAGAACCTGGATCAGGATCGGATGCCGCAGCCCTCAAAACCCGCGCCGATCGAACCAACGAAGGTTACACCCTCAACGGCACCAAAGCGTTCATCTCGGGTGGCGGCTATTCCGACGCATATATCGCCATGGTCCGCACCGGAGAGGACGGTCCCAAAGGCGTGTCGGCCATGTTGATCGAAGACGGCACACCGGGGCTCAGCTTTGGCGGGCTTGAGGACAAGATGGGCTGGCGATCACAACCCACCCGTCAGGTCCAGTTCGATGATTGCAAAGTGCCAAGCGCCAATCTGCTTGGCGACGAAGGACAGGGGTTCACCTATGCGATGGCGGGTCTGGATGGCGGTCGGCTGAACATCGCGGCCTGCTCGCTCGGCGCGGCACAAGCCGGCCTCGACGCCACGCTGGCATATATGTCCGAGCGAAAAGCCTTCGGCAAACCCATCGACCAGTTCCAGGCTCTGCAATTCCGACTTGCTGATATGGAGATTGAATTGCAAGCCGCCCGCACTTTCCTGCGCCAAGCCGCTTGGAAACTCGACTCAAGCGCTCCCGACGCCACGAAATACTGCGCTATGGCCAAGAAATTCGTTACCGAAGCTGGCAGCCGGGTTGTTGACCAATGCCTGCAGCTGCACGGCGGGTACGGGTATCTCGGCGATTATGGCATCGAAAAGCTGGTGCGGGACTTGCGCGTGCATCAGATCCTTGAAGGCACAAACGAGATTATGCGCTTGATCGTGGCACGCCAGATGCTTGCCAAATAATCCACATCCGGTTTCTTTGGGCCACAAATACCTCGGGGGTGAGGCCAAAGGCCGAGGGGGCAGCGCCCCCTGCCCGATCTGCAAAAAGGCGCAAACCCAATGTCTGAAATCCACATCCGCCAAGACGGCCACGCTGGACGCATCACGCTCAACCGTCCTCAAGCGCTCAACGCGCTCACCTACGACATGTGCCTGGCCATCGAAGACGCCCTTTGGACCTGGCGCGCCGATCCGACGGTCAAACTGGTGCTGTTGGATGCCGAGGGCGCAAAAGCGTTCTGCTCCGGTGGTGACATTGCCGAGATGTATGCCACAGGCACTGCGGGGGATTACACGTACGGGCAACGCTTTTGGCGCGATGAGTATCGGCTGAATGCGCTGATTTCCGAATACCCGAAACCGGTCGTCAGCTTTCTGCAAGGCTATACGATGGGCGGTGGTGTCGGCGTCGGATGCCATGGATCACACCGCGTTGTTGGTGACAGCAGCCGTATCGCAATGCCGGAATGCGGGATCGGGCTCGTGCCGGATGTCGGCGGGTCATACATACTCGCCACCGCACCCGGTCGACTGGGCGAATATCTCGGTCTGACCACCGACCGGATGACCGCGGGCGACGCGATCTATGTGGGGTTTGCGGATTACTACGTGCCAGAGGACAGTTGGGAGGCGATCAAGGTCGCTCTTTGTGCAGAAGGCGATGTTGCAGCGGTCACAGCGGCAGCGAAGCCGCACCCTGGCGGGCCATTACAAGAAGCACAGCCAGACATTGATGCGCTGTTTGGCGGCATGTCTCTGCTTGATATCGTCAACGCGTTGACCACGGATGGTGGACCAGTCGCTACAAAGTCCCTGGAGAAGCTCAGCCGCAATTCACCGCTTTCCATGGCCTGCGCACTTGAGATCATCCATCGACTGCGCACAGGCACGCCAGACATTCGCAAAGCGCTGGAATTGGAATATCGCTTCACCTCACGCGCCATGGAAAATGGCGATTTCCTCGAAGGCATCCGCGCCGCAATCATCGACAAAGACAAATCGCCAAAGTGGCGGCACGAATTGGGGAAAGTCCCGGCTGTTGACATGGCCGCCATGCTGCGCCCGGTGACTGGGGACAAACTAGCATTTGAGCGGGAGGAAAGCGCAATGAAAATCGGCTTTATCGGATTGGGCAATATGGGCGCGCCCATGGCCGCCAACCTTGCGGCTGCCGGGCACAGCGTTCAGGGCGTTGATACGGCGTCGGTGGTTGTCGACGGCGTAACCTCGGCTAACACCGCGGCAGAGGCCGCGCGCGATGCGGATGTGGTTGTCACAATGCTGCCAAACGGCGACATCCTGCGCTCTGTTGCCGCTGAGGTGATCCCCGCGATGAGGCAAGGCGCTGTCCTACTCGACTGTTCGACGGTGGACGTGGAAAGCGCCCGTGCCGTGGCCGCGCAGGCCGAAGCAGCGGGTCTGGGCGCCTTGGATGCGCCGGTCTCTGGCGGTATTGGCGGGGCTGCGGCAGGCACGCTCACATTCATGGTTGGCGGCACGGATGCGGCTTACCAAACCGCCCTACCCCTCTTTGAGATCATGGGCCAAAAGGCCGTGCATTGCGGTGCGTCCGGCAACGGTCAGGCGGCGAAAATCTGCAACAACATGATCCTTGGTGTGACTATGATCGCCACATGCGAAGCGTTTTCGCTAGCCGATAAACTCGGGCTCGACCGGCAAGCAATGTTCGATGTGGTCAGCACGTCCTCCGGCTACAGTTGGACGATGAACGCCTATTGTCCTGCCCCGGGTGTTGGCCCGCAAAGCCCGTCGGACAACGGGTATGCTCCCGGTTTTGCAGCCGAACTGATGCTCAAAGATCTCAGGCTCAGCCAGCAAGCAGCAGAGGTGGCGGATGCGGACACACCTTTGGGACAAGCCGCCACCGATCTGTATCAGGCGTTTGTCGAAGACGAAGACGGGTTTGGTAAAGACTTCTCAGCCATGCTGCCGCGTTTTGAAAAACGTGGACGGTCCTAGATATCCAAACGCCAATTGATCCATGTCATATTCCAGAAAACATATATGATATACCTATCAAGCATCACGTCACACAGGAGCTTGATATGTTTGCCAAAAACGTTGGAACCACGGACCGCATCATCCGCATTATTGCCGGGCTTGCTTTGATCATTGCCTTTTTCATGAACGCGGGCGGCGCACTGAATTGGGTGTTTCTGATCGGCCTTGTTCCGCTGGCCACCGGGCTGCTTGGCTCATGCCCAGCTTACACTCTGTTTGGCATTAAAACCTGCGCCAAACCGGAAACAAATTGAGGCGCAGGACCAAAAGCCGCCCCCTAAACTCCTAAAATTTAGCGAAATTCCATCGCAACACTGCCGTCTTGCTGCGCGACCAACAGGCAACTTGGTTAACAGTAAGACGGTGTTTGTATGCCCCTGGCGCAGGATCTTCCCATCAACACAGGCGCGTCCGCGCTTGACATGGCGCAGGCTATTTTCGGCCCTGGCATAGTTATTGATCCCGATCCAGCTTTGACGTTTTTCAGCGGTGCTGGCACTGCGTCAGGTACGTATTCAAACGGGGATGCCATTTCGGAAGAGCTTACCCCTGGTGATACCGGAGTTATCATTTCGACCGGCAACGCCACTGATATTACCAACAATTCCAATACTTTGAATACCAACACGGCAGCGGGCACCAGCACCAGTTACAGCACGGCTGCGAGCTCTGATGCTGATTTTAACGGCTTGGCTGGCGGCGCAAACGTATTTGATGTCGCCTTTTTGCAAACAACGTTCACGCCCAATGGCAGCGTTCTGACGCTCGATTTTGTCATCAGCTCCGAAGAATATCCGGAATACATCAACTCAAACTTTCTTGATGTGGTTGGCATCTGGGTCAATGGCACACAGGCAACGGTCAACATCGGATCGGGTCAGGTATCGGTCGGGAACATCAACGGCAACACCGCAGCAAACCTGTACAACGACAACTTCACCGGCGCGAACAACGATGCGTTCAACACCGAAATGGATGGGTTTACCGTAACCCTAAGTGTTTCCGCGCCGGTCAATGCGGGCGTGCCAAACACAATCAAGATCGGCGTTGCAGACGTGTCTGACAGCAACTTCGACACGAACCTTTTGATTGCGGGCGGATCGGCCCAAGCCAACCTCGTCGCCATTGATGACGCGTTGAATGTCGGGTTGAACAGCAACAAGACGATTGATGTGCTGGCCAATGATGTGGCGACCGGCGGCACGATGGAAGTCAAACAAATCAATGGGATCACCGTCAATCCCGGAGATTCGGTGATTTTGACCTCAGGTCAGACGGTCACATTGAACCTCGATGGCACACTAACCATCAGTTCCGACGGTGACACCGAGACAGCGTATTTCAACTACACTGTAGAAGACGGGCTTGGAAACTCAGACACAGCCATCGTGCAGGTCAATCAATTGCCCTGCTTTGTCGCAGGCACGCTGATCGACACACCCAGCGGCCCCGTGCCTATCGAAACATTGCGTGCGGGTGATCTGGTGATCACTGCCGATGATGGTGCGCAACCCATTGCTTGGATCGGCCAGCGCGAGACCGAAGCGTTGGGCGACTTTGCGCCCGTATGCATTTCGGCTGGCAGCTTTGGAGCCACCTCTGATGTCTGGCTGTCGCCACAACACCGGGTGTTGGTGCGTGATATCTGGGCCGAATTGATGTTTGGGGAACCTGAGGTTTTGGTCAAAGCCAAGGACTTGGTGAACGACAAAACGGTTCGGCGTGTCCCCTCTGAACACTCAGTGACTTATGTGCATATGATGTTCGACCGACATCAAATCGTTGAAAGCCATGGCCTGGCATCCGAAAGCTACTTACCTGGCCCCATGATGTCTAAGTGCTTTGATCCTGACGCCCGTGCAGAGATCATAGCGCTGTTCCCCGAGTTGGCTGATATCGAAACCGGCGCTTGGGATGCGGCGCGTCCGATCCTCAAATCCCATGAAGCGCGCGCGTTGACGACGCGCGTCGCTTGATCGTCACTCGGCCGCGATAGGTTTTTTCGCTTCAAGCATGGGTTTGAGGTAACGGCCGGTATGCGATTCTGCGACGTCCGCCACCTGTTCTGGCGTGCCTGTCGCCACAATCCGGCCACCGCCATCGCCACCCTCCGGCCCAATGTCGATCAACCAATCCGCTGTCTTGATGACGTCGAGGTTGTGTTCGATGACAATGACCGAATTCCCTTGCTCCACAAGCTCATGCAATACTTCAAGAAGCTTGCGTACATCCTCGAAATGTAAGCCAGTTGTTGGCTCGTCGAGGATGTAAAGGGTGCGCCCGGTTGACCTCTTAGCCAGCTCCTTTGACAATTTCACGCGCTGTGCTTCACCGCCGGATAGCGTCGTCGCTTGCTGGCCAACTTTGATGTAGCCGAGTCCCACGCGCACAAGGGCGTCCATCTTTTCACGGATGCTTGGCACCGCTTTGAAAAACTCTTGCGCGTCCTCGACCGTCATATCGAGCACATCCGCAATGCTCTTGCCCTTGAACTTGATCTCAAGCGTTTCGCGATTGTAGCGCGCCCCTTTGCAAGTCTCGCAAGTGACGTAAACGTCGGGAAGGAAGTGCATCTCGATCTTGATGACACCGTCCCCTTGGCACGCCTCACAACGGCCGCCCTTGACGTTAAAACTGAACCGCCCCGGTTTGTAGCCACGTGCCTTCGCCTCAGGCAAACCGGCAAACCAATCGCGGATCGGTGTGAAGGCCCCGGTATAGGTGGCCGGGTTGGACCGCGGCGTCCGACCGATGGGCCGCTGATCGATGTCAATCACCTTGTCGAGATGTTCCAGCCCTTTGATCGTCTCACAAGGCGCGGGCGTCTGACGCGCACCGTTCAGGCGCATGGATGCTGTCTTGAACAATGTCTCGATGGTCAGCGTGGACTTGCCGCCGCCAGACACCCCGGTCACGCAGACAAACTTGCCCAACGGGAATTCCGCAGTTACGTTCTGCAGGTTGTTGCCGGTGGCTTTGACAACCTTGATTGACTTGCCTTTCTTGCCCTTGCGGCGTTCTGACGGGATCGAAATCTCGCGCGTCCCACTCAGATACTGACCGGTGAGCGATGCCGGGTCATCCGCCACAGCTTTTGGCGCGCCTTGAGACACAACCTGCCCGCCATGCACACCCGCGCCGGGTCCAATGTCAAAGACGTAATCCGCTTCACGGATCGCCTCTTCGTCATGTTCAACAACGATCACCGTGTTGCCCTGATCGCGGAGCGATTTGAGCGTGCCAAGCAAGCGGTCATTGTCACGTTGGTGCAAACCGATGGACGGTTCATCCAGCACATAGAGAACGCCGGTAAGGCCAGAACCGATCTGCGACGCCAAGCGGATACGTTGACTTTCACCACCCGACAATGTGCCTGCGTTGCGCGACAGTGTCAGGTACTCAAGACCTACGTTATTGAGAAACCCAAGACGTTCGCGGATTTCCTTGAGGATCGCCTTGGCGATTTCGTTTTTCTGATCGGTCAGGTGTTCGGGCACCGTATTGCACCATTCGAACGCTTCTTTGATCGACATCTGTACGACCTGACCAATATGCAGCCGCTTTGCGGGATCGCCCTTTGGGCCGATCTGCACCGCCAGCGCTTCTTGCCGCAAGCGATACCCATCGCAGGTGCCACAAGAGCGGTTGTTTTGGTAACGCTCAAATTCTTCACGGATCCAGTTACTGTCCGTTTCGCGGTAGCGGCGTTCCATGTTTGGAATGACACCTTCAAAGGTGCGCGTGACGGAATAGACCCGCCCTCCTTCGTCATAACGAAACGGGATTTCTTCGTCGCCAGAGCCGTAAAGGAACACCTGCTGAACAAACGGGTCGAGGTCTTTCCAGCGGGAATTCTTATTGAATTCGTAGTGCTTGGCGATGGCCTCAATCGTTTGCAGAAAGTACGGTGATTTGCCTTTGCGCCAAGGGGCCAGTGCACCATCGGCAATTTTCAACGTCGCATCAGGCACCACAAGGCGTTCGTCAAAGAACAGCTCAACGCCCAGCCCATCACAATCCGGGCACGCGCCAAATGGGGCGTTAAAGGAAAACAGGCGCGGTTCAATCTCTGGGATCGTGAAGCCACTTACCGGACAGGCGAAATTCTCGGAAAAGGTGAACCGTTCAGGGTCCCCTTCGCTCGGCGCCGTCTCAAGGATCGCAATGCCGTCGGCAAGATCAAGCGCCGTGCGGAAACTGTCGGCCAGGCGGGTTTCCAGCCCCTCTTTCACCACAAGACGGTCGACCACCACGTCGATATCGTGGCGGAACTTCTTGTCGAGGGTTGGTGGTTCGTCCAATTCGTAAAATTGGCCGTCTACCTTCACCCGCTGGAAGCCCTGCTTGCGCAGTTCGAGAAATTCTTTGCGGTACTCGCCTTTGCGGTCGCGCACGATGGGGGCAAGAAGATAAGCACGGGTGCCTTCCTGCATCGCCATTACACGATCCACCATGTCCTGGACTTGCTGGGCTTCGATCGGCAGACCCGTTGCGGGGCTGTAGGGCGTGCCGACACGCGCAAATAGCAGACGCATGTAATCGTAAATCTCGGTAACGGTGCCAACGGTAGAGCGCGGGTTTTTTGACGTCGTTTTTTGTTCGATCGAGATCGCCGGGGACAGGCCCGAGATATGATCAACGTCAGGTTTCTCCATCATATCAAGGAATTGGCGGGCATAGGCTGACAACGACTCAACGTATCTGCGTTGGCCCTCGGCATAAATCGTATCGAACGCGAGCGAGGATTTCCCGGAACCCGACAGCCCAGTGATCACAACCAGCTGGTCGCGGGGTATGTCGACATCAATACCTTTGAGATTGTGCTCGCGCGCTCCGCGCACCTCGATGTTCTTAAGCTCGGCCATATCGCCCCCGTGGTCACTGGGTTAAGACATAGTTGACCGCCGGGGTTTCGCCAATCGAAAAATGAGAACAAAGGAAGAACTTCGAAGCTAGTGATGAAAGACTATTCGAATAGTCTTTTACAAGCCCGGTCGAACGGGCTTGCCGCCGCGTTTCAAAACGCGGTTTAGGAAGCGCCTTCGAAGGCGCTTCTCCCAAGATCAGCGGTAGAGCAAAGATGTGCCGCCTGCGAAGACATGCACTTTGTCGGCAGTCGCACCCAGCTTCACCGGTTTACCGCGCAGGTCTGCGTGGATGCCGGGCAGTTTGCCGATGACCGGTTCCGCATCACCCTGCTTTTCGAAATAGAGCAACGTGACTTCACCCAAAGCCTCAGTGATGTTCACCTTGCCTTCGAAGATGTAGTCGTCACCCTCGGTCTCCAGGAAGTCTTCCGGACGCACACCGACATTCACCTTGAGACCCATGTCCGCATCAGTGGTCGGATAGTCCGACACAGCCATTCCACCGCCATCCATCTTGATGGTGGTCTGCTGCCCCGTGCCCACAATTTCACCCGGCAGCAGATTCATGGACGGAGAACCAATAAACTGCGCGACAAACTCGCTGTTGGGGCGTTCATACAACTCCAACGGAGCACCCACCTGCGCGATACCTTTGTTGGCCAGAACCACAATCCGAGACGCCAGCGTCATCGCTTCCACCTGATCGTGGGTCACGTAGATCATCGTGCTTTCGGGCATCTGCTCTTTGAGCTGCGCAATCTCGATCCTTGTGGCAACACGCAACGCCGCGTCGAGGTTCGAAAGCGGTTCGTCAAACAGATACACCTTGGGATCGCGCACAATCGAGCGACCAATGGCAACACGCTGACGCTGACCACCGGAGAGTGCCTTGGGCAGACGGTCGAGGTACTGATCGAGTTGCAGCATCTTTGCGGCCCGTTCGACCGCCGCGTCAATCTCATCCTGCGGTTTCTTCGCGATCTTCAAAGCAAAGCTCATGTTGTCGCGCACCGTCATGTGCGGGTACAAAGCGTAGGACTGGAACACCATCGCGATACCGCGCATGGCGGGCGGCATGTCGTTGACCATCTCACCGTCGATCTCAAGTGTGCCGCCGGTGATCTTTTCGAGACCCGCGATCATCCGCAAAAGCGTGGACTTG
>ERZ1740070.316-NODE-316-length-33992-cov-7.346760_pt1 | contig 33992 bp, 22 predicted proteins | sample MGYA00581734_ERZ1740070 | MGnify/ENA primary metagenome ERZ1740070 (study PRJEB43018, sample SAMN04849744) | marine metagenome | isolation source: floating plastic debris | place: Pacific Ocean | collected 2008-09-01 | study: EMG produced TPA metagenomics assembly... | reverse complement strand
AAGGCTCTACAAGACTTTGTCTATATTATGGTTCTTCATTCTGACTTGATATAAGATCCCTAAATTAAGGCGTTCGTTGCTGGTTAGCATCAGCGTTGTTCTGTTTCTGCTTATTGGCAGCCGCTTGTTTACGGTAGCTATCGGTTTTGAGCGCAACAATAAGGGCATGATGCACCAGTCGATCAACGGCAGCCACGGTCATCATGTTATCAGTGAAGATATGGTGCCACTGACTGAAGTGCTGATTGGCAGTGATCAGAAGACTTTTTCGTTTATAGCGATGAGCAATCAATTCAAAAAGGACGGAGGTTTCAGCTTCAGACTTTTTGACATAGCCAAGATCATCGACAACCAGGAGTTAGCTATTCATCCCAAAAAGAATAATCTGAAAGACTAATCAGCCTGTATCCAAACCCTATTAAAGGCTTGCTGAAACCGAATGTGAGTTTTGGCAGGCAGTTGTAAGTCTTGTTGTCCCTTTAGCCAGATATTGGCATTATGCTGGATTGTAATATTCGTATTATGAACAACAAAGCTAAATGACTTTCCAGGAAACCCATCCAAAAAATTGGTGATTATGACCGGTTCTGCATAAGCCGCTTCATAGTAATCCCATCCCTGCACAGAGGGCATGACTTGATTATCAGGTACTGTATCATCAGACTGCCGTGACGCCATTAAATCAAACCGTCGAGCCCTAGGGTTATCTAGAGATCCCTTGCCATCGATAATTTTAAGCTCGCCATCACCTTCATTAATTAACTCAAAACTCTCATCCCCAGCTCCATTCCACGTTTGTTCGATTACGACCTGATTGTTATACGCTATCCGCTTCGTTACCATTCGCATATCGCGCAATAACACCGTACTTCCCGACCTTGGAAAAGACCAGGTAACACCATGGGCATTGCTAATAAAAACACCTACCATTTCTAATAGTGCATTCTCTGTTGCATTAAAGATAACAGAAGGATAATTAGTATCCCCAATATGGAAAGCACCCCCCATAAATTGAATAATGGTTTTCTCCTTAACAGTTATCGGTGTGGTCAGTAGCCCACCTCGACTCTCTACCGCCGCTCCATAAATTTGAATAGGATAGCGTGCTGTTCCTAAGCGCAAAACATGGGAGTCCGGTGCAGGATTACTCCCCAGTCCCAGGCTAGCGCCAAATACCTGAAAGCACCCCCCTTGGGTGTTATTAGGACCCACATTATTAATGGCGGCTTGTGCTCCCTCAATTCTGCCACCGTAGATACGATGCAACAAACTATTAGAATGCTCAAAACTTAAACCATATCGGTTGGCATTATGAATGTCTACATCAATAAAATGGCCCTGTTCATTGTTGCTATCGTAGTTTTCCTCAGCCGTGTAACCAATACCAATATCAAAACTCTCTCCCTGATGGTTCGCAATTAGAATCCGCTCATAGGTAACGTCTTGAGGTGCTGCATCGTCTATTTTTCCAGGACCCCGATGCACTAAAATTCCATGGGAAGGCGGGGCTGTACCATTGCCGTAAAATCCTAGATCTCTAATTACAGCACTACGGACATTCGTCAACTGCAGGATTGGTATGCTAATTGGCCCATGCCAACGCAGCTGTGTTGATAACTTTCCAGCTCCTACAAGAGACCAATAACTAGCCGAATTAGGAACTTGTAGCGTCTCTGAAATCCGATAATTACCAGCTGGAATCACTAAACTATGATTTCCCTTAGCCATTCCCTGGTTCAGCTGGTTTAAAGCTGCCTGTATAGCAACCCAATCAAGGGTGTTATCCAAACTCGTTGCGTGGCGATAAACTGCTTGGGCTGACAATAACGTAGAGAACAACTCTTTCAAGGACATTAAAGAACCGTCACCCACGGCACCAAATGCTTTAACAGATATGCGATCGCCCCAGATACGCTTCCATCGACCCAGTCGAGGATTATCCTCAGGCACAATACATGTCCCGCCATCATCAGGTTCATTCGACCATGCATCCCAGTAAAACTGTCCTCCTCCTCCATCCCCTGGTTTGTAATAACCAAGTACATTGAGGGAATGCACGCCTCCAGGCCTGAGTGCCCTTAAGTCCGTAATCGTGTCAGTATATTGCTGATTCAAGAGCATGGGTAAAACTCCCTCTATACGCGCTGCGGCCAAGAATATTGGTAGGTTTTGGATTAAACGGTAGTAGTCCCCAAAGTGGCTATCCAGAAAATAGAAACAGCTTTGGCTGAGCCCCTATTACTCTGGAATCTCCATGACAAATGAATAGTCCATCTCCCCATCACCTAAGATCAGATCTCTGATCGCATCTAGCACACTGCCTACACCCGAACGTGCCAGGCGTGCATTCAGGAGCACGATTCCTGTAACCTTTCCTGTCACTGGCAGCGTCAGTGCTAAAGTCTGCTCGGTCCCCAATCCATCCTGCCGATGCTCATTTTCCCTAAAATCCCAACGAGCCTTGGCGGTAGTAATGCCAGATCCCCGCACCGTGCAATGATAAACCTCGTATTCCTTCTGAATTGATTGTTCTACACTGGCCTCTGCAGGGGCATAGGTCAATCCTAACGTCCCTTTATCATCCACAGTAATCTTCACTGGTTGAGAATCCTGAATCTCTTGGGGAGCCAGATCAACAATGTGAATATCTTCCGGTGTTTGTAACAAAATCCTCAATCTGGCCCAGGTAAACCGCGTGTTATAGGCAGGCTGAAACGTACAAGATAATTTAATTAAGCCACCGGACTGTCCATCGATTTGGATAGGAGTGACTGACTTTTTAGCCAGTAGCAAACGACTACCCCGTAAATCTTCATCAGCAATGGGGGTTGCATCACCTGGGCCAAGTTCCTCATCTGCATCTGCATCGGCAAGTAGTGGGGCATCGATTAGTAGCTGGGTATCTTCGCTCATGTCTTTTCTCCTTGGTTACGTTTAATTGGTAGGCGTTAACTTAGATAGGGCTTAGTGCCAGTCCCCATGCAGCACAAACGGTGCCCAATAATAGGGGGCTTCAAATTTTGGATTATCCCGAATTTTTAACATCGCTTGCCGTAATGCTTCAGCTTTATTGACACTGAGCTCAGTCCTATTCATCCCCTCATAAAACCCCTTCATAAACTGAGCCGCTGCCTTGCTATTGACTTTCCATAAACTGGCCAATACGGCACTGCTCCCTGCAAATAAGAACGACGGAATCAGCCCTAACGGTTCATCCCCTGTATCAATGACATTAGCTGCACTTTCACAGGCCCCAAGGGTAACAATTTCTGCCTCTAGACCTTGTAGACTAAAAATATCTCGGGCAGTCAAGTTACCATCCGCCAGTTTCAGATAGGAATCCAGTGGGTCAGAGATGTTGTGAACGGCATGTCCCTGAAAGTGAATAATGTCACAGCCAAGAATGGTTTCTGTAAACGCCTGCCGGGTTACCTGATCTTGGGTTAGATAATCGGCCTGATAGAGCTGGCCCAGATAGGTGACGAGGTCAGCGGCGGCTTTGCGATCTCCACTGGGATCACCAAATAAAGCAGCCTTCTTAGCAGTCGTAGCCTTGGCACGAGCCAGACAGTGGCGCAATATGCTAAGGCTTGGACAGTAAACAATCGGATTGCGTTCAATCAGGACCTGCCCATTGACCGTCAGAGCATGTAATGGCAGAGCATGCATCGGTCCAGTAGGGGATAAAATCAGCAGTTCCTCTGGCCTGGTTAGTTCAGCCAAGGGGGCCACCAATGGACTCAGATCATCCAATATATCCGGCTCGTCCCGCAGGGTAGACCGAAAGGATGCTTTGCTTAAGTTTTGATTGACAAAGGCTTTGACCGTTTCTGCCCGAACATGGAGCCTACGGGCTTCCGGCACTTGCCCTGGTCTAAGAACAAATAACCAGAGTTCTCCGGCCCCTTCAATCCAGTCAACACAAACACACTGCTTATCGGCTGGTGTGGGAAACGTATTGCCAACATCATCCAGGTCAAAGGCAATGCCGGTTCTAATCTCCAGATAATCTCTGAGATGAGGATCTTGGTCCATGCGTTCTCTGATTTCAATAAGCTGCTCCCGTAACTGCAATCGTTCTTGAGGAGCTGCCTGTGAGAGCTGATTTACCAATTCCCGTTCCTGGTGGAAAAGGTGTAGAGAGTCAGGGTGCTGTGCTAATTGAGTCAGAATCCGTGCAGGGGTAACCGCAGCAGTCCCTAATGTATCTCCCAGGGTTCTGGCTTTAGCCTGTTGGCCCCACTGCCATGCGGTTTGTATATCGGGTTCAATGTACAGCAAAATCTCTAGAGCCAGGTCATACAGTCGCCGACTCTGTCGGATAATCTCTTGTTTCGAGGATTGAGCCTCTAAAGCAGAGTCTGTATAAAAATCTCGCCGGATAGCATCGTAATTAAACTCTCCGGCTGCCAGATGATCCACAGATGCCTGCAGCATCTGCTGTCGCACATCACCTTGAATACGCAAAGCAGCATTAGTATAGAGTCTGGCTAGCATAAAGTGGGTATCTGCCGCATGTTTTCTCATTTCGGCCTGGTTGTAAAACTCCAAACAGGTATTGAAATGATTTTCTGCTTCGCCAAAGTGTGGCAGCAGTTCTTGATTGGCCATATTCAGCTTGAGGGCACCAATGACGTAGTGACAATTGGCGGTTTCCATCTCCATCCCAGCAGACTTATAGGTGGCTAACGCCTGTTGCCAGGTTTCTTCTACACCTTGAAAGTCATTGGCCAGCTGCTTGAGTTGGCCTCGCATCTGAAATATGGCCCCCAGCCGTTTCGCCTGTTCTCGTTTATCAATACGTTGTGTCAGGGCCTCAGCCTTTTCTAGGAGTTCTGCGGCCTGCTCTAAAAGCTGTTGCTGGCCCTTCAATTTGTTTGAAAAGACATAGCGTTGGATATAGATTTGAGCCAACAACTCTTGTTTTTGTATTGCCTCGGCAACATCGTTGCGGGCTATATCTTTGGCAATCCAATTATCTAAAAGCTGTTCGGCTTCATCCCAACCTGCATCAGTTTTCAATGAATCCAGATCGCTGGCAAGTCTTGTCACAGCAATCGTAGCAGACCCTTCTGCATGGACGGATTCAAAGATTTCAATGGCCCGATGGCCATGGTACATTGACTTCTCAAGATTGCTGACAAATGAGTAGGCCGTACTCAATAACTGCTCATAGTTGCCTCGACTAAACCTTGGCAGGTCGCTGGCAATAGCTGCTTCACAAATCTCGATAGCGGCTCCATATTGATTATTTCGCATCAGCAGATCAACCCAAGCCAGCTGGAAATTGTCCTCGGCCATGCCCATGCCAGCGGATCGAGCCACTTCCAGGCTTTGCTGACGATAGCTTAGGGCCGTGGCTGTATTGCCACTGTCGTGGGACAGTTGAGAAAGGTCCATGAGCACGCTAATGGCTCCTTTGGGATAATCTGCCTGATGATAGGCGTCTAAACAGTCAATCCAGGCGTCTGGGCTGCTCAATTCTCGCTTGATGGCTAGATGGGCTCTGACTCGTCGGATATCAATGGGACCGATGATGTGCTGAGCCTGCTCGTAAGCGGTGGATGCTTTTTCTAGCTCAGTATTAATGCTGTTGGTGGAGCCCCCCATAGCCAGTAACCTTTCTGCTCGTCTGGTGTAGACTTCCCCAACTACCTGTGGACAGTTTGCTTGCTCAGCTTTTGTGGCAACTTCTATCAGTGCTTCTAGACGCTGAGTTTCGTTTGGAAGATTGTCTGCGTATGTAAACCGGGCTGATAGGCTTTCTTCTAGATAACCGGCAGATTCAAGAATCTCTGCGATTTGGGGTAGTTTTACAGCTTGTGCCTGAGCTTCTTCAGTCGTAATTTCCTTGTAGATTGCTGCATTGAGTAGTACACGGCTGTATACGCGTTGTGCTTCTGCTAACTCTACTGGTGAAGCTGCTTTGGTAAATGTTTCTAGTGCTGCTGCTGCATCTTTTAGGGCCTGGGTAATGGCTAGCTGCCTCACAATTTTTAGGGAGGCTTTTTCCATGCAAACTATTAGCTGCTCACCTGGAGAGGCTGAGGCTATCCCATCCAGGATTTCTTCGGTCTGTTTCATGTGGCCCTGGCGCATTTTGATGCGAGATCGCTCCAGAGCTATTTTGGGAATGGCCTTTAGTTTAGATGGCAGCTGGTCGCCATAGGCAGCAGCGGCTTGGTAGTCGCCCTGGCGCTGATATGCTTTTAGGTTTTGGAAGGTTTGCTCTATGTCGGGGTTGCGATCGCTAGTTTGAGACATAGAAATCGAGTTGGGTTAGACAATTATTCATCATCTATTCCAACTTGATTTCTGCTAAGGCAGCCGAGTTGTAATGATTTTTAAGGACCTTCACAGAACAAGCTACTGATAGCTAGCATAATCACCTATCTTAAAATACTACTGAATTAACCATCGGATAATCTCTCTGACTCTCAGAATTGTTTTCTGCTTTGTAAACGATAAACACCGCTTTACCTCTGAGGGAAAGTTCGGAAGTTAGATGCATTGTCACAGGAGGTCAAGTTAAATGTTACGAGTATGATGAAAATCTTTCTCAGATGATCAGGGATATTGAGTGTAAGTCAGATAAGGGTGTATTATCTGACCTGATATTTGCCAAGGGATTAGGATCGTCCAGTTGATTAGTAGTATCAGAATTTGCAGCTTCAACTCACTAACTTCTGTGTATTTGTTAGCCATTTATTTTGGGCACTGGCACCAAAGTAGCATCAACAATTTGACCACATTGAGCTTGGTAGCCCACTGCGTTCAGATAGGCCCTAAACTGCTCAAACAGCGGTTCCACTAATTCGGCCTGACGTAAATGCCGGATGTACGTTTGCTTGGTGGGAGACCGCAATGCCCGAGTGCCTCGTCAATTCCATATCTCCGCCAAGGGTTAATTGAGTTGACGAGGCAAATTACCTCATGATAGTCCACCTTTTAACCTTGCTCATGTTGGTCTGGCAAGAGACTTGCTGATATTTGGCATTTACGTATTGCTGTAGCCAAAGTTCGGAGACATCGACTACTCAAGTAATTCCAGCTAACAGAATTTTTTCGAGCAAGAGGTCGCCAATCATAGCTTTCGTTACATCATCAATGATTTTATTCTGAGGTTCTTTGAAGAACTGACACCACAATCATTACATTTTTAATTTTGCTTGCCGTCATAAATCATTCCATTCTTAACGACATTCGTAGACTCACAATCGGGACAGTTGGGCAATTAGGATGACATAACGAAACTGATGCACAGTTTTGATGGCTACAAGTTACCTTACTCTCACCTCTTTAGGACTACCAGATATTTTATAGCATTTGACTAGCACTCACTTAGTGTAAAGGTACCCGCTAGGGTAATGGCTAAATGTAGAAAAGATTTTACTATTGGCTCAACCAGGAACGGTAACGTACCTGATAAAGCAACTTATATTAAGTTGAAGTTCTTCTGCCTGCAGAATCTAACGGGTTGTATATTCAGAAAAGTCTCTTAGGAAAGAGATTTGCTGAATTACAAGTTTTAGAATCCCCATGGTGTAGTACAAAATGATGATTTTGCTCTATTACACGGGAGCATAAATTATGATCAATACTTTGATCGAACTTTTAGAACCCTATTTGCCATCACAGGTGCCCCCGCTACCAAATGCCACTGTAACAGTGGTACAGGTAGTGGAACAACCATCAGGTCTAGGGCGTTGGATTGGGAATGAGTCTCGCGGTGGATTTACTGCAGTGGCACTCAAGGGAACTCAATTCGATGCAGTAATACGGTTTCAAGTTTGGGCACCCCTACCAGATGTTGTCAGTGCTCAAGTTGCAACATTGCAACAGCAGCTTCTTGACGATAGAAACAGCCTGAGAGCAGGTGGTATGTTGAGTTTTTCTGTACAAGAAACCTCTCTGCCACAGTTTGAATCGACCTTAAATGGATGGACTCAAACGTCTGACTATAAGATACTTTTTGAATATCAATTTGAAAATACCGATGGGGCTGAAAGTCTGATCGCCCGTGTACCTGTTGGGGTTAGTAATCCATTTTTAGACTCAACTGTTGTCACTGGCCAGTTGGTTCGTTGGGATGATCTAACGGCTAATTCATTGAGTTTAGCTGGACGCAAAACTCTGCGGCAGCTATCGGCATTTGCTTTTACTTTACCAGGTAGCGAGCCAAATGGCGGTGTAACGCTGACGCGTACCTTTACTGATGCATCAGGGCCTGCTCAGATTTTTCCTGACTTAACAACCTTTATAGAGGCAGTTGCTGGGCTTGAACCAACAACACGCCATGCTCAGGTGGAATGGGGATCTTTGTCTGATTTTTTAGATGCTATGGATGATGTTGGGGAGACGGTGACTTTAGGTGACTGGAACAACGATGGTCTACCTGATGCTTACCAACCCAAGGTCCTGATTTTCGAACCGGCCATATACCTAACAGATCCTCGCGATCGACTAGAAGTGGCTTACCAAAATACTGCATTCAACCAAAGTGCAGTTGTTTACCTACGTGGAGTTTAAATACTCCTGCCAATTGTTGTTTCTCTATGATGATTGCTCTAGCAAACATTCTGGATTTCTATTTTCCTTAAGGAGGAGACCGATTTATGGAAACGGTTTTACCCGGAGTATTTATTGATGTCAGACCAGAAGGTCTGATTGTCCCTGGCCGAGTCACGGTTGGTAATATCGGCATTGTCGGTACTGCCAACAAAGGTCCAGTGGGCGAACCTGTTGTACTAGGTAGCTTGACCCAGGCCAGAGAACAGTTCGGTCAGTCTGACCCTTGGATTAATGGAGACTCTAACGAATTAACTCTGATACGGGCTCTGGAAATTGCCTATGCCCATGGGGCCACTACTGTGGTTGCTGTGCGTACGGCAACCGATAGTGCCGCCGCTGCTAGTTGTAGTTTAGCATCAGCATCAGGGGAAAGTATTACCCTGAGCGCTAAGACCCCAGGTACTGCAGGCAACAACCTTGCCATCAATGTTACTGCCGCTGAGCAGGATGCCTTTGTTGAAGAAGAGTCTGTCGATCCGACAGCTCCCACCTTTAGCCGTATCCCAGTTGTAAAAGGGGCGCGAAACCGAATTTTAGTCAATGGTTTATCCCGCCAGTTGATCTATGATGATGCCGCTGATCCAGTAGCCTCAGGACAGATTCAAGTGGACCGGGCTACAGGTAGCCTGACGTTTCCAGCGGGGGAAACGCCTGTGGAAGGAGACACCATTAGTGCGTTTTATACCGTAGCTCAGACATCAGCTGTTAAGGTGACGCTACGCTATGGCCAAGCAGAAGAAATCTATACTGTTGTTGATAACAGCGACCTGGAACGAGACATTAATGCTAATTCGCTTTTGGTGGATGCTGAGCTAATTGCCAATGATGGAGAAGTTCCTACTCTCAGTACAAGTGCCGATGTATTTGCGCCTTTTCAAGGTGGTGTAAATGGTGCTGATGCTGGGGATGCGGAATATCAAACCAGTCTAGAACTTTTGCTGGATGAAGAGGTACAAATTGTTCTAGGGGCCGGTCGTGATGAGAGCTTTGGCAACGAATTGGATGCCCACTGCCAGATTGCTTCTAGTGATGCGGTTCGTCGCGATCGCATCGGAGTTGTGGGCACTGGTACGCTTAGCGCCAACAAGAGCGCGTCGGTAGGAGAGATTACCGAGCACACCCAGGCGAGCGATCGCATTATTCTAGTAGCTCCTGGTATCACCGTAAATGATACGGCAGCGTCTACGGAGGTGACTTTACCTGGTGCCTATGCGGCAGCTGCGATCGCAGGTCTCCTTTCCAGCTATTCTCCCCACATTAGCTTAACCAACAAGACCCTGAGAGTGGGTGGGTTAGAACACCGCTACAACAATGCTGAACTAGCTCAGATTGTTAGAAGCCGTGTACTGGCCCTAGAGTCTCGCCAGGGATTCCGAGTGGTCCGAGGCATCACCACGGCCACCAACACCGCCTGGACACAAATCACCACCCGACGAATCGTTGACTACGCCAAGTATGGAGTGCGATCTGCCGCCAACCCCTACATTGGTCTACTCAACAATGAGCGGGTACGCGGTGCACTGCGAGCTACCATCAACAGTTTCCTTGCAGGTATGGTCACTGGCGAAATGTTGGTCAGCTATGAGCTGGATGTTTCAGCCACCCGTGAGCAGGAGCGTCAGGGCATAGTGCAGGTAATTATGACCCTGCGCCCCACCTTCAGCATCGATTTCATCCAAGTAACTATGTTCCTCGAATAAGGAGAATCTGTTATGCCAGTCAATGTTTATAACGGTGCCAATGGTACCCTGACCCTTGCCAACGAGGATACTCCCGAAGGACAGGATGCCAACGCCATTATCGAAACCTACCAAATTCAAACGGTGGGTCGTGTAACCGGTGTAGAGATCTGTGTTCAAACCGATTTAGAAGAGTTTCACGAAGTGGGACGACGTCATGCGGTTTCACTTCATCCCGGTAACATTCACATCAGTGGAAAAGTCAAGCGTGCCTATATCAACGGAGCTTTACTCCTGTTGTTACAAGGGCGTGGTTCAGGTCCTACCGAGGTGGATGAAGTAGCTAATCCCTATGTACAGCCGACATTCAATATGACAGTGGACCTGAGTGACCCAGCGTTTCCTGGCAGCCAGGCCCGTCTAGAAATTAGCAAGGTCAAGTTCCAAAATTGGTCTTATGCTCTACCTGAAGACACCTTTGTGGTAGAAAATGTCACCTTCAAGGCGATCTCCATTCGGGTACTGGATCGGGAAGCTCCAGCAGGGGGTGAGGCCGTTGCCCTAGCACCTGCGTTTGACGGTGAGACTGCGAACGCTTAGAACAGGAGAATGATGCCATGATGTTAACTGCTGAATCATTACTTGCAGGTGGATCTCTGACCCATGAGATTATAATTCCTGCGGATTTACTGAGGGGGGACAAGACAGATACAGCCCATGTCAAATTACGCCCCTTGACAGTGCGTGATCTGCAACTGATCGGTAAGGCTGCTCGGGATGACGAAAGTTTGTCGGCAGCATTAATGATTCAGCAGGCGATGGTGGAACCTGCGCTTAAACGTGAACAGGTGACCCAGTTACCAGGGGGTCTGGCTCGCTTTTTAGTTGAACAGATCAACACCATCAGTGGCATTAACACACCTCGGGACGAACTCGCTGAACAGGTGCAAACCCCTCTGGCTCGCGCCTGTTTTATCCTTGCCAAAGAGTTTGGTTGGACCCCAGAAGAGGTAAGCGGTATGACCATTGGGCAGATTCTGTTGTATCTGGAAATGGTGCATAGTCAGGAGGTAGCGTCGTGAGCCGAGCAAACCTGTTGACGGGATTAGCTGGTAAAACCCGACGAACATTTTATGTGGGGCGAGCTCCAGTCGTCTGGCAGCGGGCATTTGCCCGTCAGGTCCGTTGGTTGGGACCAGCTCGAAGGGTCTGTAACTGGGCAATAGAATGGAGACATAAACCTGGACAGCTAACGTCTCAGCCATTATTGGGAACAGAACTGTCTAACCTTATGGACCATTGGGATATGGATAGACAGCCCATGGTTGTTCCTAAGCGCTCTACTGAGAGAGGGCACTCCTTTTCTCCAGGACCGCAAGCTCCCAAGGCAAACGTGACGAGCATACGCTCTTTAGCATTGCCCTTGGAGCAGACGGACATTCCCCCGGTGGAGTCGCTAAAACCCAGACCTCAGACGCTTACACCCAAGGCAAATGAGGCTTTACTACAGCGCTGGGCAACGTCTTCAAACGAAGATTTAGGGAATATTGCCAAATCGTCAACGCCTTTTTCTAAAGAGACAGATGCTCGCCGTCGTTCTTTAGAAAAGCGTTATCCTGACACTCAGGAGCAATTGCCTAAACAACAGCCGATAGAGCAATCTTCCAAGGCTGTTGCTAGGGTATCTCCTTCCTCGAAAGAGGCACACCAAGGTTGGTTAACTCGTCTAAAACGGAATGTTTACGATGGATTAGACCGGTCTATTGTACCGTTGCCACTTTCCAGTAGTGATGTGGGAAAAGAAACGGGACTACTAAAGCAGAAAAATTTGGAGTCAGATTTTGTGAGATCGCAACCTCCTGGACTAGGCCAGCGGGTTTCCCGAGACTTTCTCACCCATTTGTTAGCTTTTTCTCATCCATCACCGCTGATGGGAAAAGCTCCATCTCAACCATCACGTCCCACTAGCCCAGACACACCCAGCGTAGGATCCACAAGACAACCTTATTCCGATCACTTTTCCAATATAACAAAACCTGGGATAGTCTCTGATGCTACAGCAAACTTTGTTAAGGCTACCAAGCCTGCCAAGGATACTTTTGCATCTGACTTTACACCTGGCGAAATATATAGGCTTACACCGCTCCCAGATCACACATCTGCGCCGACCTCTCCCCAGGTTATTGAGCCAGGTTTGGCGATGCCAGAACCGCTGCCAGAAAGGCTGGAACCGATGGCAGCCTCTTTACCCGAGTCTCCTTTACCGGATTTGCGATCGCTATCCACACCAGGGCCAACGCCGACACCAGAGCGACAACCCAATCATCCCCGTACCCCAGTCCCAACGGACGAAGACTTATCCCTACTAGCTGGCAAACTCCAGCAAATTTTAGATACCGAAGCCCGTCGTCACGGTATCAACATTTAAGCGTTCAATCAGCGCTCCCAAGAGGTCTGACCCATGCAACCCATGCTTGACGATATTGAACTACCGCAGGTGCAAGAAATCACCGTTCATGACCAGCGTACCCTGGCAGAACACAAACCACCCGGCATGGCGGGTAGTCTCTTGCAAAATTTGGGACGACGACCCACCTGTTTACTACTCTGGGGCGTGACAACAGGACCTCAAGCTGATGGATTCATTCAACAGCTGGATGAAAAATATCGCGCCGGACAGCCCGTTTCGTTTATTGCTGACATTGTTGAAGATGCCAACATTGAACAGGTGATCATCGACAATTTACAGGTTCAAGATCTAGCCGGTAAGCCCCTGCGCTACGGCTATATATTGACCCTGAAAGAGTATATCGAACCGGTTGAGCCGGAAGATATTTCTGCCCTAAACAGCGGCATTTTAGACGATGCGCTGGGGGCCATTGACTCTATTACGGACGCTCTGGGATTTACCGATCAGCTTTCACAATTTATTGGTCAGCTGAATGGTCTCAATGAGGCCTTACAACGGGAAGGCATTAATGCCGTTACCCCCAGTGACACCTAATGTTCAACTTCTAATTTGGGAAAAAATCATGACTGACAATACCTTAGAAAAAATCAAATCTGCCCTCGACAAACTCTCCACCACCCTGGATAGTTCAGCTGTACAAACAGCCCTTGGATTGATTCCAGACACCCTTAAAGATCCTATTGTAAATGGCTTAAAGCAAGTTTTAGAAGTGGTCAAAACCACCCTCAATGATCTAAAAGACAAGGTCGCTAGCATTGTCGATTTGGGGGAGCTATTCTCAACCACAACAGAGCTGCTAGAAGCGGCAGAAGGTCTGGCACCCGATCAATCCAGCACCTTTGGAGAGGTCAGATCTGTGGTCCAGACACTACAGGATATTCCTGAAGCTCAGCAGGAAATTGAAAATATCCTGGCTCAAATTGACACCATCATTGCCAAACTAGAAGCTGCTTAAAACAATGGTCCGTCCTGTCCTAGGTGATATCGAGCTACAGCAGGTTCAGCGCATCGAAACTGATGCGGATCAGGTCTGGACCCAGCACAGCATTCCTGCTCTTGAAGGGGATTTCTTCCAGGGGCTGGGGCGCAAAGCCACGTGGGTAAAACTCAGCGGGGTATTGAGCGGTGCTGAGGTACAGACGGGACTAGATGACCTGCGCCAAAAGTTTTATGCGGCAGAGCCTGTAGACTTTGCTGCGGATATCACCACGGCAATCCAGGTCAATCAGGTACTAATTGAAGAGATGGGGGTACGGGAACTCGCCGGAAAAGCAGCCCGGTTTGAGTATGCCTTTACCCTAAGGGAGTATATTGAACCGCCCGATCCAAGACAAGAAGCCCCGCCAGATGATCCACCACCACCGCTACCACCTTCCCTAGAAACAGGAACACTGATTGTTGAAGTAATTGTTGAGGGACAAGATAACTTTGACTTTAGCACAGTCACGGTTACTGCTGAAGGGACCCAAGATGATGGTAATCCCATCTCCCGTGAACTCACAAATCGAGAAGATAACATTTGGACTGAAGAGGACTTTCCGTTAGGGAACTACACCATCAGAGCCAGTAGCACTGAGCCTTCTATCTCACCAGGATCCACAACAGCAACCGTGAGGGGTGGACAAACCACTCAGGTGCAGATTACATTGCGATCAGGGGGGACGGTTGCAAAGGCCTTCGTGGTACATTTTTGGTTTGACAAAGCATTTATCGAACCCTGTATGCGTCCAGTGATGCGTCAGATAGCAGATTATGCGCGCACCCATGCCAACGAAAAACTATTGATTGTTGGCCATACTGATAAGTCCGGCTCAGCGGCTTATAATCAATCCTTATCAGAACGACGATCGCGCAGCGCCTTTTCCTTCTTAACATTTGGACTAGACGCAGCAGCGCGACAGGCTGCTTTAGATGAATGGAATGAGCTGCGGCAGACTCGCACTCCTGGTGTAATACAGACGATCAAAGATACGTGGGATATACGAGAATATCAGCATATCCTTCAGGATCTGTTTTTTTATCCCGGCAGCATTGATGGTGAGGATGGTCCACTAACTCAAGATGCTGTTAGAGCCTATCGCTGTCATAAGGGTTTACCACCGGGGATAACTGTTGATGATGTGGTCTGGCAAGCGTTGATTGAAGATTATCTGGCACAAGACAACCTGGCTGTACCCTCTGATCGATTTTTCTTGAATGCTGGTGATGGTTGTGATGGCGGTATTCTGAAATGGCTAGGGTGTGGCGAGGACTCTCCTTTACCGGAGCCTCAGCCAACTAAACCATCTGCCTGGCGTCCCTATCGCCGAGTTGAATTTTTATTTGTTAATGCGAGCGATTTACCCTGTGAGATTCCGCGTCCCGATACCTTAGACTTACCACCAACTGCTGATGGTAGTCCTCGTGATTGGTGCTTAGATGCAGGAGGAGCAAGTCAGCGTTGTTGTTTTGGAACTCGTGACTGTCCACCGTCTCAGCCAGAGCAATGGTGTATTGAACCAGCAGTACCTGGCACTTTAACAGTAGAAGGCACCATTACCCATGAAAACGGAACACCTTTAGCGAATCATCCCTTCGTGCTAATTGCAGCGGATGGACAAATTCATGGCAGTGAAGCGACTTCAGGCATTCCTGTACCAGCCAGAACAGACAGCAGTGGGGCATTTCAAATTCCTAATCGTCCTGTCGGATTCTATAGCTTAGAAGTCCGAGGCCGTTTTTTAGCCAGGCTAGCTGATCAGTCAGACGGACAAGTAAAAGGGAATACGGTTTGCAAAGCATTGCGAGCAATGCCCACTGATCATATAGATGTGGTGGTCATTGATGCGCCATTGATGCGGGAGATCCGACTACCCGTCGTTGCCCATTTGATGACAGCTCTGCATCCGGCTACCCGTGAGATTCGTACCTGTCCAGTAACTGGCAGCACGCGACGGGAAAATCAAGCAACTGCCCATACTGAAGATGACATTATCAGCTTCTTTGAGGGAGCTAACCGAGTTTGGCGACAGGCTCGTGTGCGTTTTGAGTTAACGGACATTGTGCATGAGGCCTACAGTTTTCGTCGGGAATGTGAGGTGGATGACAGCGAATTTATCATTTTGCTAGAGCGATGTTCCTATCCGAATGCTGTAAATGTGTTCTTTTTTGGTGATTTGGCAGGTACAGGAGAGGCTGGGTTTGGTGTATCAATTGAAGGGGGAGCGGCTGCAGGTGTAGCAGGATGTGGGGTTGGCGATCGCTTTCAAACAACTGTACTGGGTCCACCCCTTAGTGTTACTCTATCACCCGAAGAGACGATACAAGTCCTTGCCCATGAACTGGGGCACTTTTTGAATCTGCCGCACACGGATGAAACGCCAGCCAATGAAGATCGGTTGATGTTTCCAAGGGGTAAACGGGACGGCAGTAATTTACGTCTGGAACCATCTGAAGTTGATCAGGCACGAGCTTCCCAGGGAGCAGACCTAGAATGTCAGCCGATAACTTTAGAGGTCACGGGTAATGGCGTTACTGTACAGAGAGTGGAGGGTAGTCTCAGCCACGAGTACATTGTGGTTCAAAATGCTGCTGGAACAGTCACCGTAACAGCAGAGGCCCATTCCTCCGGAACTGTAGAAATGACTGACGGTACGAATACAGTTACGGCTCGTCAACTCACTGTCAGTACTTCAACCACTGGATTCACCAATGTTACAGCAACTTACACATCTACTGGAGGTAGCAATACATTCACTCGACAAGCTGTGATTCGTGTAGTCACCTTCAAACTCCGTGTAGACGGAGCCGTTCCCGTTGGTGGCTCAAACTCCAGCTTTGCTATATCACAAAGCGACCTTGATACGGACGTCGTCATAGTAACAGCAGAAATTGATCCAGTTGCTTTCTGTATTCCTCATGACTTAGTAAGCTGGTCAGGAGACGGGATGACAGCCCCCGATCCTCTTCGGAGGATTATTTCTCGTGAGAATGCTGGAGCTAAATTAGTAAGTGCAATGCTCGCTGGTACAACTATCTCAGTCGAGATTGATGTTTTAGTCGATCCATCACAATCCGGACCTTTCTCATTTACCAATGTAATTTATGCATCATCTGGTCTTAATTACAGTGCTAATCCTAATCTAACTCAATACCAAATCTATGAGAATCCTTCTAGTAGTAACTTTGAAACTCAGCGTCTAAACTTGGATGGAATTGCGACTCTAGGAAGAACAGGTGGAGGAGCAACAGGATGGCCTTTTGATGAAACTCAGATACCAATTAATGGTCACATTAGAATCCCGGTAGGGAGTGGTCCATTTCCTCTTGTCGTGTTTGCTCATGGCAATCATTCTCCACTTGAAAATTCTACTCCTGGATATGTTTATTTGTGTGAGTTATTAGCCTCATATGGAATTATCGCAGCAACAATTGATGTCAATTTTCTGAATGGGGGAAATTCTGGTGAGAATGATGGGCGAGCGATTATTCATCTAGAACATATAAAGCAGTTCTTAGAGTGGAATTCTCAAGCTAGACATCCTTTACGAGGGAAAGTAGATCGCTCTAGGATTATGATTGTCGGTCACTCACGAGGAGGAGAGGCCGTCGGCCATGCTAGTTTATTTAATTCTCTCTCAGAGGTTCAGTTCGATTCGACGTCACCATTAGTTCAATTAGACGGCTCACAAGGGCTGGGGCCTTATGGGTTTGACATACGTGCAGTGGTCGCCTTTGCACCCACTGATGGAGGATATATACCTGTTTCGGGTCCTACAGAAGTAAAAGGCAATTACCTTTTAGTGCATGGTAGTCGCGATAATGATGTATTTGATTTCCAAGGTTACAAAACCTATGATAGGTCACATGCAGTTGATCTCGTCTCCCCAACGCAGCCTGCTAATGGTTTCAAATCATTATTGTGGATTCATGGAGCTAACCACGCCTTCTTTAATAGAGTTTGGCAGCAAGAATCGTTTAACACGATTTCTAGACCACAGCAAGAACAGATTGCAAAAGCATATATTTCTGCTCTATCGTTAGCTGTTCTCAAAGACCAATCTGCTCATTTAGAGTTATTGAGAGATCATGCTTTTGGGGTTAACATTGGGTGGCTACCCAATATTAGTTACGTTTCTCAATTTCAGGATCCCAATCGTCTATTTATACAGCATTTTGAAGAACCAGGATCCAGCATTACTATCTCTAGCCCAGTGCAAGGTACAGTAAATATTTCTTCTGCCAATGTAAGCAGAATTTCATTTCAGGGGAGCAGCTCATCATCTCCTTTATTTCAAGATACCCGAGGATTACGCCTAGAATGGAACAATAATGCTGCCAGATACAGCTTGGATTTGCAAACACAAACACTCAATCTTAATAATTTTTCTTTTCTTTCGTTCCGTGTAGGACAATCTTCAGAAAGTAATAATCAAGTAGGGCAAGAACAAGACTTTAGTCTAGAGATTCGCGATTCTTTAGGTAATGTTATCACCTTGAATGCCAGCTCAATTAACAAAATGCTTTATCCTCCTCTCTCTGAACTCATCAGAAATAGCATAGTTCGTGCTGCTTTCAGGAGGGTTGTCATGCAGAGCTTTCGTATGTCTTTGGCAGAACTCGAGTCTCAGGGCTTGGTAATAAATCAGATAGAGAGGATTTCACTGCTGTTTAACGTTACCAATGCTGGAGTTCTCTATTTCGATGAACTACAGGTGACAAACTAGTTTTTAGGAGATGTCTATGTTTAGTGAGAATCATTCGGCCAACAGCTACTATCCTGGCGTTCTATCTGTTGAAGTTATTGCTACTCAACCAACAGGAGCTGATCTGAGAAACATTGAGTATATGCGCTCAGCAGGCCATCCCCAAATTGAAAATATAACTTACATTATCAAGCTGAATCTTGATAGTATTCCCGAGGTTTCTTCTCTTGGTTTTCGAGTATATGTAGGTGAGTTTCGAGTAATCAAGTATTTTGAATGCCCTGATGGAATTTATTTCAAGGTCTATGATCCTAATTTTTTCTCAGAACATGCGAATCAAAATATTCAATTTTCAATAGATGACGTAACTTTTCAAGACTCAGGTCAGACTCTGCCTACAGTTAATGATTTGTCCTTGTTCACTCTTCCTGAAGGCGAGGTGAATTCACTTCCTAGCCAGAAACAGGTTCTCGGGTCCTAGTAAACTTGCTCTCCTCGTTTTTTATTGATTCATCTTATTGATCCTTCATCAATCCTGTTCTAGTAAATAGAAGATGGGAAAATTACTCAATGCTTAACCCCAATTACAAAATTATCTTAGGTCGCAAGTTCATCGATACCACCGATGAACCTAAGGCCAGCAACGTGACCGACTTGTCCGTCAGTCTCGACATGGATACTCCTGCCGACAGTGTTATCCTGCATCTTGGCAATATTGGTGGATTACAGGCGACAGAGAATGATGAAATCAAGGTAGAGCTGGGGTATGAGAATGACGATGATCTGACCCAGGTGATGGTCGGAGCGGTGGTGGCGATCGCACCCCAACTCACCACCACCCAAGTCATCAGCCATAGTACTGCCGCCACCCTCCTGCGCACCTTTGTCGACCAAACCTACGAAAACAAAACAGCAGGAGATATCGTACGCGATCTCGTCGACCGTGCCAGCGGTGGCGGCAATGCTAGCGATAGTGTCACTGCCATCGGTAACACCGTTGCTGGAGCCATTACTGGTTCTCCTGGCCGTACTCTTCTAGAAGTAGACACCGCCGAAGACGGCATCACCTTTCCCGCTTACGTTATCGACAGTCGCCGCAGTGTCCACCACCATATGCGAGACCTGGCTGACCTGTGTGGGTTTGATCTCTACATCAATGCCGACGGCAAGTTAGTGTTCCAACGATTTACCAACGGCAACACCGTCCATGTGTTTGAATATGCCAAACATATTCTTCACCTGGAGATCAGCCAGGAACAACCCCGCGCCAGTCAAGTCCAAGTCTGGGGTGAAAGTCCCGGTGGTAGTCGCGGCGGTGAAGCCTGGGCCTGGTTAACCAAAGACTTTAGCAGTTCAAAAAGAGAAGCCGAAGTAGACCGTTCGACAAGCGGTTCCGTAGGTGGACCTATCATATTACTGGAGCGATCGCCCCTCCGCACCGCCGAGGCCGCCCGCACTGCCGCTGAAGCACTGGCCACCCATATTCAGCGGCGCACCCTCCAGGGCAAACTGCTGGTATTAGGCAACCCTCAGGTAAAGCTAGGTGATGCCCTGCGATTAGAAGCTGTTCCCAACGATGACCTCAACCAAACCTATCAGGTCAGAGGCGTCACCCATCGCCTTACCAAACAAGCTGGCTTTACCACCACTATCCTCTTCCGCAGTCTCTAACCCGCCGAGGTCTCCCCATGTCTACTTTGATTCCCACCCTACAGGCCATTATCCAACAGGAGTTGAGATCGCTCCGCATCACCGAGATCGGATTAGTGGAGGCCGTCTATCCCCACAGCACTGACAATGATGATGACAATTATGGCTGTGATGTGCGCCTCAAAAACAGTGGACTGTTGCTAAAGCGAGTCCCTATTGCTACAGGCCATATTGGTACTGTAGCAATTCCTAATATTGGCGATTTAGTACTGCTGGCCTTTGATCGGGGAGATGTTAATCAGCCTATTGTTATTGGCCGACTCTACAATGACGAAGATCGTCCCCCCTTAAATAATCCAGACGAGGTGATTTTTCGTCTGCCCCTGGATGAGAGTGACGAAAAAACAATAAAAGCGGCCATTCGTAATATTGAAGCCAATGATCCCTCCCGCGAAATGTTGGTGGAAATGCCGCCCAAAATCACCCTGCAGGTTAATGACGATTCGGTCAGCGCCATTGCCGGTAAAACCGAAATGCGTCTTAACCAGCCAGGCAGCAGTGGTGGTAAAGTCACCGTCATGGCTGGACGTACCAAAATCACCATGAACCAGGACGGTGATTTGACTATTGAAGCCGCAGGGGCGATGACGCTAAAGGCAAATCGAGACCTCACTCTAGAAGGCCAAAATGTCAAAATCAACAGTCAAATGAATACCGAAATTGAGGCTCAACTCAAGGCCGAGATTAAGGCTAGTGTGGGGGCAACAATCGATGGTGGTGTGTCTACCACTGTTCAGGGTATCACCACAGCCATTAAAGGAACACCCATTCGACTTAATTAAATGGGCAACCACAAGGAATTGCCCCTACCGAATTCTCCATTCACTATAGGTCTTCACTATGTTTCCCTTAGCTAGATTGACAGATATTACTGCCACAGGAGATTTAATTACCGGTCCTGGTATCCCTACCGTTTTAGTCAGTGGTTTACCCGCTGCTGTGGTAGGAGATTTAGTATCTGGTGCAGCTGTGATTGGCAGCATCACCATCGGTTCTCCTACCATCCTGATTGGAGGACGTCCGACTGCTCGGGTGACTTCCTTAGTTGTTGGTAGTAATCCTCAAACAGGAGTACCTGTGAGCACTGCAGTGGCTCTGGGTGCGCCAACTGTTCTAGCTGGTAGTTAATTGTGTTAAGGAGATTTTCTTAAAGGTACCCCTAGGGGTAATGTCAGTTATTCCAACCTCATTGATAATTAGAATAAATAAATAAGTTACTAAAAAGATCAAAAAGCTTGACGCCAAGATTTTGTCTCACTGAGAATGAGAAGATGTCTGAATCAAACCAAAGATGGGGAACAGATTTAAGACTGTTGGAAAATTTAGAACGACAGGTGGGGCGAGAGCGTGGGGCTGACCTATTAACCCGACCCAGTGAATCGCCCATTAATGAATTAATTTCCAGTCGTCGTCCTTTAGACTTAGTAACCCTGGAAGCAGATAAAAACTTACAACAGGCCCTTTTACTAAGATTTTTAACTCCCATAGGAGAAATGGCACAGCTGGGGCATCCCAACTATGGTTCACGCCTTTATACCTTGATTGGTGAGTTAAATAATGACATTAACCGCAATCGGGCAAAAGTTTACGTATTACAAGCCCTGGGAGCTGAGCCTAGAGTAAAGGAAATTCGCTCGGTAGTTGTTACCTCCAGCCCCCGCGATCGCACCCGTATTGATATTGATATTGTGCTTATCCCGATTGATAGCGATACACCGCTCAATCTAGTATTTCCCTTTTTTCTTGAGTGAGGTCATTGGCCGTGACACCTGAAACTGTCTATCTAATTGAACGCCTCTACCCTGAAATTCGGGATGATCTATTGGTTGCCCTGGTGGGTGGAGTGGTTAACGAACCAATTCGTTTTGATGACAAAATAGATTTTTATCAACTTTCTCAACCGGCCCAGGGTGTGCGCAGCATCACAGGTACCTTCACTCCAGAGGAAACACGTCAGCCCCAGCGCTATGCGTTTCAACGGGAGATTGATTTTGAATTTAGTGATGGTGACAACGCCATTATCTGGCGAGAAGGCGGTAACTGGCCAGACGATGATACGTTGTTCTACGTTGACTACTTTGGACAAGATAGTAGCTCACCGATTACAGATATTAATGTTGGCAGTGTTAGCCGGACCATCAGTGAAGCCATTGGTCGAGAAATTGCCGTTGTCTATCAGCAGATTAATGAAACCTACCGTTCTGCATTTGTAGACACAGCCCAGGGACGTTCGCTGGAGCTGGTGGTCTCAATTTTAGGTCTTACTCGTAAAACAAAAGACTTTGCTGTCGGCCAGGTGACGTTTTTCCGAGATCCAGCGGTGAATGGGAATATCAGCATTCCCATCGGCACCCTACTCACCACCCTGAAGGGAGAAGCCACCTTTATTACCACTCAACTGCGCACATTGCAGCGGGGCCAGGTACGTATCGATGTGCCTGTGCGGGCCAGTGATGCCGCCCGTGGTGAAGCTGGAATTGTGGGGGTTGATACGATTAAAACCCTGGTACAACCGATTGCGGGCATTGATCGAGTCAACAATTTTGAGCCCACGGCCCTAGCAGCAGAGGATGAAACGGATGAACAGCTACGATTACGAGCCAAAGCGGCTCTGCGGAGTTTAGGTAAAGGTACCCTGGCGGCGCTGATTCGGGTGATTGCTGAGGAACGTGCCCAGCTCACCGAGATCTGGGAGCCCAATGCTCCACCCGCTCGCCAAACATCACCGGGCAAAGTCTCTCTACTGATAGAGAGTGAACCGGAGAGATTTCCCAGTTTGAATGCTGCAGTGGCGCAAACCCGAGCAGCTGGAGTGCAAACCACATTGGTGGCTCGCTATATCTATTTTAAGCCCAGGTTAAAGGTAGCCGTAATTAATGGGCTGGCGAACTCTGGCCTAGTGAAAGTTAAGGACGATATTATTACTGCCATTCGCACGGTGGTTGAAGCCCTGAGCAGCGGTGATGCTCTTCCAGCTAGTGCCATTATGGATGCGATCGCAACCGTAAAAGAAGTTGTCCAAGGAGACTCCGGACCTCAGGCCAAGTTTATCGACGTGGTTACCTGGCAAGCGGATATTGGTCAGCCCGATACGGCCAACTTAGCAGAGGCCCTGGTAACTGTTATCCAGGGTGTTGACCCAACAGATTTAGCATTACAAAAAGATGCCATTAACCAGGTGCTCAGTGCTGAAGCCCCGTCCCTGGTGCCTTCAGGGACTCGTATCCCCAATCGCAGCCTGATCCAGACCCTGGAGGGTAACCCAGCCCAAGATGGTGATATTGAATCTGGTGAATTTCAAGTTGTTGCCACCATTAATGGCGAGGACTGGTGGATTGTTTTGGATTTAGAACCTGCAGACATCTTACTGGTGCGGGAGGAAACCAATGGTAACTAAAACCGATCGTATTCTTAGCTATCTGCCCAGCACGTTTCGCACAGAACCGCCTGCCCCTGTCCTAAAGCAGCTGATTGAGACATTTGGACAGGAATTGTTAGTGGCAGAAAACAACCTGGCAGAAATCTTAGCAGCCCACTTTGTGGATTATGCCGACCGGGGAGCCCCCGAAATTGATGATTTGGCCAGGCTAGCGGCTCTATATGGGTTAGCCCCCCGACGCGAGGCAGACCTATCAGGACGAGAGTTAGGGCCAGACGAAGATCGCGGTGCCGTAATCGAGTCTGTGGAAGCCTTTCGAGAACGGCTCAAGCGCTACATACGTACGTTTTTAGAAGGCACTGTCACGGTTCAGGGAAATCTGCGGGTAGCGGCAGAGGCCCTGGCGTTAGAGATTGCAGATGCCCCTGAGGATCTCGATGGCTGGTGGAACCGTCAGGAGTCAATTCTCACGACAACAACACCTCGCTGTGAGGATGCAACAAAGGCTGTTTTTGGTCACACTGCTTCCGTAGAGGTGGGGCAGGCAGCCCAAGCAGCTCAGATCATTGGTCAGACTAGTTTGCCAGAGACCATAAATCTGCAGGGAGCGAATCAACTGCGGCTTCGGGTAGATGGTGATTTGAGAACCATTGACTTGCTGCCAGAACAAGATTCAGAACAAGTGTCAAAAGATACTATCGTTGACACCATCAACGCAGCCTTTGACAATCTTGAAATAGCGCGTCTACAAGGTCAGGACGACGATGTCCTGGTGCTTGCTTCACCGACCCTAGGACCTAGCAGTCAACTGGTCCTGGTGGATGGTGACAATGATGCAGCCCTATCGTTACTGGGGTTAGTCCCTTACGACTACCGAGGCACAGAGGCGCAGCCCGCCCAGGTAGTCGGTCAAAACGATCTGCCGACATTGATTGATTTAAGCCAGCAGCGATACCTGCGTTTGGAGCTGGACCGCAATCAAACGGTAGAGATTGACTGTGCTAATCCGGCTGACCCAACTCAAACCACACCTGAGCAGGTGCAGACTGCGATTAACCAGGCTCTGGGAGCCGAGGTGGCAAGTTTAGCTGAGCATCGGTTGGTGTTGACCTCGCCAACAGTAGGATTCAACAGCAGTCTGGCCCTGCAGCAGCCTGCCGCCCAGGATGCGACAGAAACTCTCCTGGGGGATGTTGAACGATTTTACCTGGGTCAAGAGGCTCAGCCTGCGCAGGTCCAGGGACGTCAAGATTTGAGCCCTGGGGTGGATCTGAGTCTGGATTCACACCTGCAGTTCCGGGTTGATGGCGGAGGCAGTATTACGGTGGACTGCGCCGGAGAAACCCCAGAAGATACCCAGCTGTTTGAAATTGTGACGGCAATCAATACCGCTTTTGGTGCAGAGATTGCCCGGCAAGATGGTCAATTTTTGAGCCTGGCTTCATCTACGGTTGGGGCTGATAGCCGTCTGGTGCTTGAGTCGCTGGTGACAGGGGATGCGATCGCATCGCTCCTAGGTCTACCGCCTCGCACAGCCTCCGGCCAAGGGGCGACAGCGGCCCAACTCACCTATACTCCTAAGATTTCAGACCTGGTGGATCTGGCCGCCCCTAATTCTCTCTTTTTAGGTCGCCTCAACATGGCAGTGGATGGCGGCTCTCCGGTGGAAATTCCCCTGCGCATTGAAATTACGGCTCCAGGCACCCTGGCTCCATCGACCTTGCAAAATCAGGTACTCTCCACCCTGACAGCTGCCATTAACCAAGTTTATCCCAACGTAGCAGGCCACAACAGGCAGCAGCTAACCCTGACCTCAGGTACCCTGGGCAGTGCCAGTCGTTTAGAACTGTTCCCCCTGGAAACAATCCAGCAACGTCCCTTTGTCACCCGTGCCGCTGTTCTAAATGATGCTGTAGTATCTGTGTTTGGATTTATTCAGCGTCAGGTCCAGGGGAGTGCGGCCACGACAGCTCGTCTGGTGGGCACCGTCGATGTGAGTCGAGGTAAAGATCTCAGTGTCAATCGTTATCTGCGAATTCGGTTAGATGACGAGACCCATGACGTTGACTGTGCCGGACTGCGGCCTCGGGTCACAAGTCTGGAAGAGATTATTAATGCCATTAATCAGCAAGTTGGCTCAGAGATTGCCAGTCCGTCGGGCCGCAATCTGATGTTGACCTCTACCACTAAAGGAACCAATGGTCGCATTGCGCTGGAGCCCCCCCAGAGCACAGATGCATTACCAGCATTAGGACTCTCTGCGGGCAGCGCTGTACGAGGACAAGATGCCACCCGAGTTACCCTGGTGGGCACTGTGGATCTCAGCAGTGGCATCGATCTACCTGCAGATGCCCAGGTCCGACTCAAAATTGACCAGGCAGATCCGGTGGATATTCTCCTGACGGCAGAGGCAGCAAGACTCAATCTGGACCAGGTGTTACTGGCTATTAATCAGCAGCTAGACCAGGTGGTGGCCCAAACCGATGGCCAACATTTAATCCTGTCGTCTTCCCAGAGTGGTACAGGTAGCATTATTGCCGTTGAAGCCGCCTCTGGAAGCGATGTCACAACAACATTACTGGGTATACCTGCGCCTCGGCATTACCAGGGTCAGGCACCCCTGGCAGCTGAGATTATCGGAGATGCTGATCTCTCAGCACCACTCGATCTCTCCACTCGTCGATTTCTGAATATTACGGTAGATAACCAGCCTGCCCAGGTGGTGGACTGTGCCGCAACGGCAACAGACCCTACAGCTGTAACCCTGGCGGAGCTGGAGCAGTCTATCAATCAGGCATTTGGTGATGTGACTATTGCTACGATAGAGGCCAACCGTTTAGTGTTGCGATCGCCCACCCTGGGTTTAGGCAGTCGTATTCTGCTGAGCGCCCACAGCAGCAATGATGCAACCGAACTATTGTTTGGCGACAGCGAACGACAGGTGCAAGGACGTGAAGCCACTCCCGCCATCCTGACTGGTGCAACTGATCTAACGACTTCCGTGGACCTGTCTGAGGGCAGCCAAATTCGTCTGATAGTCGAGGATCATCGACCTGTAGATATCGATGTGGTGGGGGCAGCGCCAGCTAATACCTTTGGGGATGAGATTGCAGCCGCCATCAACACCGTGTACCCAGGAATGGCTGAGATTACCAATGAAGGGAAGCTACAGCTCACGGCCCCGACAGCTGGTGAAAATAGTCATCTGGCAGTATCTCCCCAGCGATATCTGGAACTGGTGGAATACTTACCAACATCCACAACATCGCCAAAACCAGAAGAGTCTCCTCGTTTAGTACGCCATGGTGATCGCTGGCTACTGCAAAATGACAGTGCCATAGATGCTCTGGCTACTGTCCAAATCCGTGCTCCCCAGGGAGTCGTTGGTCCTACCCTGGTAAATCAAACCCTGGGCTGGCAGCTGCGGGTACTTACCCTGGTGGATGCAGGCGATATACTGACGATCAAAGCAGATGACTCAAGCATCCATGCCTATATTCTCTCTAAATCGGGTATCGAACGTCGCATAGAACCAACCAAAATTCTGGTCGGTCCCATTGGTACTCAAGTCTTTGTTCCCTTTGATGGGGCATACGGTTTTCGCCAGGATGGCCGTCAACAGGCCACGCTCCAGTTAAATTCTCCATGGGCGGCTCAAATCGTTCGCCTAAGGGCACCTGCTGATGTGGCTGACGACTTAACCTTAACGGTAAAATCCCATCATCTCCAGGGAGCTGTTGCGCTACCTGAGGCTGATGAGCAAGTAAAGCTTTTGGGTCGTCTTCAGCTCTCTCCTGAGCCAGTACTGCTAGATGGCAACAATAACGAAGTTGTTCGGCTACGGCCTGGGTCTGGTGTTAATTTTGCCCGTTACCCAGATCAGGTGGTAACTGTAACAGGACCGCTCTATGGAGATCAGCCAGCTGTTTTAGAGGTAAATGATATTTATCCCCTCTTTGACGTAACGGTTAGCCATCAGCCTGACGGAGAGTTGCCCACCATTGAAACTTTCACTCAGGTTACCATTGGTATAGGTGATGCCCTGGCCCTAAGTCAACAGATTAATACTGCATCGCAATGGCTAACGGCTGAATTATTAGATAAAACTGAGGCGCTATCACTCCCCAAAGGAGTGTCTGAATGGGTCTATCTAGATTGTTACAGCAGCCGATTTAACTATGCCAACTTCGATCAGGCCCGATTTGTTGGCGAACGTTGTTTAGAACGGGGTATCTTTAACGTCAGCCGGTTCCTAAATCATCCGCCAGAAATGGTAGAGGCGGTATTTACCTCCCTGGAGGCATCATCTGATCCACCGGTTGAAGTGACGTTTGCCTGGCTCACCCACCAGGCAGGGAGCTTTGAAGTCCATTTACCAGCGGACTTGCCCGAACGTTTTGGCGGTCGCTTTAATCAGACACGTCTGAGTCAGCGCAAAGGAAAACCCGAGGTCTATACCAAAGCTGTGACTGAACTCACCGGCGATGAAGAATTTGATAACGAGCACTATCTGGTGAGACTTATGGAGTCATCAACTCTGGTAACAGCTGAGGAAGTTGATCGGGTGCCCTTGGGCTGGCAACCGGTAGCCATGCCCTTTAGACGTCCCCAACTGCTTACCTTGGGTAGTCGGGATACAGCAGCGCAAATTTATCTCACTGAACCGGGGTTTGACAACTTTATTAAGCTGGAAGCAAACCATATTGGCACCTGGGGAAATGAGATTACGGTGTCTGCCCGCTCTGCTGGATCGGCTATGTACGATGTTGAGATTGCATACCAGGCCAGTCGGTTTGAAAATGCCCGCCAGGTTGTTTTAGGCCCACCTTTACCGACATTGGCCCAAAGCTTACTTAAACCTACTCCTATTGGCATTTTGCAGGCCAAAGCAGCCGGTGTACGGGCAACAGTCACTCGTGATACTTGTATCCCTCCATAGGGAGATATGCCCTTGTTCTCTTTTCCTATGTCCAACTGATTTATTAATGGAGAAAATCAATGTCCGCTGATATGCAAACCGAAAAAATGCCTTACGATAGCTTTAATCCCGGTGATTTAATTGCAGCTGAGCGATTAAATGCCGTGCAGGTTGCCATTAAAGATGATATCCATGCTCAGGTAGACAAGGTCCAAAAAGATCTCGATGAGTTTAAGGAAAAACCGGTAGATGCCGACAAGTTTGGTGGTAAAACACCGGAAGAGTGGAAAGCCTACAATGACGAACGATATGTTCAAAAAGCTGATTTAGAAGGCAGTTTAGGCTACTATCGTCGATATTTCAAACAATTAGGACTCCCTTCAGGAACCCCGTTCCCGACATTGATTCAGCACAACCTTGGTCGTTATCCTGTAGTGAATCTATTTGAACTTTCCCAACTGGAAGGAGGAGAAGATCCTGGTTCTACTACAGTGGTCAATGATTTCGATGGTAATCCGGTCAAGTTTTTAGTCTATTACGCAGGCCATCGGGATCCAGCGGCAGTCAACTTAATGACTCGTACTGGGACAGATGCCATCCATTGGGGAGATCCACTGCAGCTGATTTTAGATCAGTTTGGGCTACAGGTCACTGATACCCAGTTATTTGACGATGTACTTAACGACCTGTGGGGTAAGATTTTTGACCCAGGCATGGAACAGGATCATTTTCGACGTAGTTCCTATGGTCACAGTACATACATCCAGGAACAACTTCTAGGTAATAATCGAACTGTTAAACAGCTTAAGGACGGTGGCATGTGGGAGGACCTGCGAATGGCCATTCGTCCCCAGATGATTCCCACTGATGTGACATTTCCAACGCCTGTCCCAGGCACAGATGATGGACAAACTCAAAACAGAGTTCGAGTATTTCACCTGAGTCAGAATCTGTTGGAAATCCAGGCTGACAACAGTATCGATTTAATGATTGTGCTAAGAACCTAATCCTCATTATTTAAGTTCATTGCTATGCGGTTAGACGAGCTATATTCAGGAGCCAATATGCCCTTTGAGGGCGATCTCACCTTGTGGTTGCGATCGCTCCCCCAAAATGCCCAGGTTACCAAGGCGGTGGTCACCGTTAGCCCCGCCGTTGGTGAATCCGAAACAACAGCAGAGGCTTTTGAGATTCGATTTGATCCACCAGGGTCAGAGACCTGGGGCGCAACCCGCAGTCCTGACTCTCAGGATCAGCCCTGGGCCTCTATTGACCTACATGCTCGTCGCACCATCACGGCGATTTTAGCCACTCGTCCTAATGATGGTTCTGAAAGTCCTAGCGATGGTTCTGAAGGAGGTCTTGAAGATGAGTCTGAGCAGCCAGTGACGGTGCAAATAAGTTTGGGTGGCAACTGGGTCACCCTGGCTGACGATGGTTCTATCTTAGGCCCTGATAAGTCGCTGTTGATTCTTGACTTACCCCCTAATCCGGTATCTAAGTCCATCAGCATACCGCCTGTAACAACCGAAAAAATTCAACTGACGGCTATTAACAACACTGACGATACTTCCACTAACTTAGATGGAGAGGTAACGGTCCAAGGCTTAACTATCAGCTCATCCCCAACTAATGTGTCCTTTAGTTTGGGTGCCAGCTTGCCATTTTGGACCCGTCTGGGAGAGTTGAGTACAGCGGCCACGTCCCCTGATTTTTCTGTCGCACTCAATGGGTTTTTAACCACCGCCACTGCCGAAAATGGCTTTTATGCGATTCCGCTAGTGGTGCATAGTGATGCGATCTCGCGCCTTGATATTCGCATTCAGATCGACTATGTCCTTTACCAGCGAGCGCTGCCTCCCCATCTACCAGAAGCCACTGTGCCATTTACCTTTGGCACGGTGCCAGCCGCATCTCAGTCGCTGTTGCGACTATCCTTTCCGCCAGGAGCAATCCCCCGGTCTGCCTCAGCTACCATCCAAGGCGAATTTAAACCAACTCGGATTGCCTTTGGCCCGGTGGGGTCTCTAGCACGGACGGTGGCGGCAACCGTATCGCCTCAATGTTCTCTAGCTCAACCGATTCTGATCGAACAGGAAATTGCCATAATGGCGGTCGATCTCCTCTTCTCCAAAGTTAAGGCGAATTTGGCCGGTCTTCATATCTCTATCCAATCAGATGCCGATGGCAAACCATCGGGTGAGGTTTTGACGACAGCTGAAGTGATAGTAACCAGACCGGTTCCTCCGGAAGAATTGAGCTGGGGCAGTGCCACATTAACTGAACCACTTCGGGTCTCGCCACTGTCCAATGCTCCTCACCAACGCTACTGGGTTGTCCTACAAAGTCAGTCTGGTGAAGCTAACTGGCAGGTAGAACCAGGTGTAGGTCCTGGATTGCAGTGTACTGATACTACAGGTCTAACCTGGCGCGTTGCCACAGTAACCGGTGAACCTCAACCCCTCAAAGCCCAACTTCGTCTGCGTCACCAGCCAGAACAGTTTACCGTACCAGTGCAGTTACAAATTGGTGCAGGTCCAACCGCTATCCGCCGTCGGTTAGATGAATTTGCTCCCCTGGGGCGAATCGAGTTTCAATTTGACTTTACCGATAAGCTGGCAGACTACATAGACCAGGTTGGAACTCCAGCAGATTGTAGCCATAAAAATCTCCTTATCAATGGTGATTTCACCCTACCTCCGAGTGAGGATGCTACTTTCAAGCTACTTGATATAGCCAGTGAGGAAGAGAATTTCATATCTTTAGACAATGAAAATAACGATGACGATGACAATAATTTTTATGCGAGACTGTTGAATCTAGGATATTACTCAAGTCAATCTTTTATTGGAAAAACAATTTTTAATCATATTGATCTGAGTACTCAACGATTTATTACGCTCTCTATTAATAACCAGAGACCGATTCGAATTGACTGTGCTGGAATCGAGCCATCTAGAACCCAGCGAGGCGAAATTGTCACCACAATTAACAATGCGGTAGGTCGGCCGATTGTCACCATAGATGATGATGATAATCGGTTAGAAATTTCTGTCGATAGTTTCGATGAGTTTACAGAACGTATTAGGCTTTATCTTGGATGTAGCACTACGATGCCTATAGGCTGGCAAGGAATAGCAGGACAAATCCTACGCCTACAATGGTTGGACAGCATAAACCGATTTAGTGTGTTACTCATGCATCCATCTTTTTGGGAAGATAATGAAATTGAGCTGCCCTGCTTTCCTCCCATCAATTCCTTTTCAAATACATCTGAAACATCAGTCAGCTTTTGGCAAAGAGTGTCTTGTCAGGGCGGCTGTACCTATCTATTGCAGTTTAACTATGGGCTTCTAGAGGATCGCCGATTCTCAAATAACGGTTTTATCTGGCAGGTTACGTGGTTTGACTCAGTAGGCAACAGTATCAGTACGGATAAGGCTACTATTCTATCGAATAACCAAGATAAAGAAGAAGAAGAAGATATAGAGAATACTACTGGATCATTGAATAGCCAAGACAACGAAGAAGATCAATTCTTTCAGTTTCAAGAAATTAGGGTTAGTGCGCCTAAAGACGCCATAGAGGCAGAAATTCGATTTGAACAGGCTGCTCCCGGCGGATTGATTCTAGATGAAGTCGCGTTTATCTCCAGCACAGAAGCCTTAAGTAACTCGCGGTTTCTACTTACAGAGGACGGATTATTAACAGGCTGGCAGATACTGGATGGACAATTAGCGCCCGACAAAGAGACTGCGTCTAACATATTACGCGGTGATAGCAATTCTCCTCAGGTTCTTACCCAAACAGTTGATATCGTTCCAGAAACTGGCTATAGCCTATACATCAAAGCCTATTTTCAAGATGCGCTGCCTACCAATTTTCAAGATTTGCTCCCCAATCAACGTGCCCGTTTAGAACTACATTGGCAGGGTAAATCGAATCCTATCACTTTACTTCTAGATGAACCCGGCTTTCCAAGTTTTCACTGGGCTGGCAGCTCTCCTGCTGACGTCACTCAGGCTGATATTCGACTAGTTCAGCCTTATTCTCAGGCATTAACAGTCGAAACCATCTCCCTATCGAGATTAGAGCCCCTTGATATTCCACTGGTCTTTTTGAGTGAAGCCCCAGGCGATCTAGTTTTATCTGATATGCAGATTGGCTATGAAACTCCAGCGGCCCGTCCTTTAATAAATCCAATATTCCAGAGCAATGGACAATCTAGTTCTCCTGATTCATCAGCTACTGATCCCACAGTCGACAATATATCCACCTCAGCATCCACTAGGGCTTTAGGGGGTACAGTTCAACCTCTTAGTACAGGGCTTAGTCAAATAAGATCAGAAACTTTTGAGCCAATATCATCAACTTCTGATACAGCCACTGGGGTTATGGCTCAGCCTCTTAATACGAGGATTAGTCAAATAAGGTCAGAAATTTTTGAACCAGCAGCTTCTTCTGATTCATTTCCCTCTAAGCTTTTCAAAGCACGTAGCACAATTGTTGCTACTGAGCTTCCTGTAGAGGCTTCTAATCATCTACATCAGCTACCTCCCAGCTTTGCCAAATTTCTCGTAGATGTTCCTGAGTCTGGTAAGTCCAAGCTTCTACAGGGATATAGTTTTGCAAAAGAACAAGACTATACAGCAGCTATATCCGCTTATAATCAAGTACTTGACCAAACACAAGGATATCAAATCAGTGTTTTGACTCATCTTTTGCTAGGTGATACGTATGTCAAAAACAATCAATATCCTCAAGCACTTGCCAGCTATAATAAATTTATTCAATTTATGCCACGGGCAGGATATGCATATTATCAGAGAGGTCTTATCCAAATAGCGCTAGGCAATAAACAGGCTGCTTTAGTTGATTTCAGCCAAGCTGTTGAGATCTTTCAACAGCAAGAAAGGACAGAGGACTCACAGAAATTAATTCGTAAAATAGAAGACCTCAAGAGAAGAATATAAGATTCTTTTCTCGAACAGAAATTTATGAATAATACGCAGAAATAGGCAAAGTTAACCAGTGAGTTTGCTAGTGGCTAGCATCCAGTATTGAAGAGTCTTACTAACTTATGCCTAAAAGTTAACCTGTTGGAGTCAAAAAATAGACCGATTCATCATATGTTGTGGGGGATTTTAAGATAGCTACGCTGAGATGCAATTAGCTCAAATTAGAGGGCTGAAACGATAGAGATCCGTTAAAATGAGCTCAGTTTTTTGGATACTACTTCTAAAAAATAAACGATAAAAATACTGGCATTAAAGGGTTCTTCCAGAATCACCGTGAAGTCACCTACATCTAGTGTAGAGCGCAGATTCTCCCCTCTTAGAGATAATAGAGGAAGGATGGAGGCCAATTGCGATGGATAACTCGATTCATATCCCCTTGGACTTGTCAGATGTGCAGGTACTAGAAACCAGCAAGACAGCTACAGGAGCCTGGTTGATAAAAGTCGAGAGTACTCTGACTGGGACCCGATGCCGTCAATGTGGCCGTCATATTAATCACTTTCATGGGTATAGCGTTCCTAATTGATTGGTGAGAATGTTCCATACATGTGCATTTTGGGAAA